>Ga0194129_10000139_pt1 | contig 145540 bp, 145 predicted proteins | sample TA2KigCa35mmetaG_FD_150862 | JGI IMG/M metagenome (GOLD analysis project Ga0194129, IMG submission 150862) | Freshwater microbial communities from Lake Tanganyika, Tanzania - TA2015038 Kigoma Deep Cast 35m | ecosystem: Environmental > Aquatic > Freshwater > Lake | place: Tanzania: Lake... | reverse complement strand
GAAAGAGGCGGGAGGGGTGTGTTTTGGTCGCTCATGCCGAGCAGAATACGCCCACTTCAGAAAACACCCCGTATTCCGCTTCTAGGAGCGTCGAATGGGGGCAGGAAGTTGCTGGGAGACAGGCTTTCTGTTTTCGGGCTGCGCCACTCCAGCGACGCATCATGAGCGCCGTTGGCACGGCGCGCTGGCAAAGTCGACGACGCCAACCGTTTTTCGGCCTCGCGCTCCAGCAATCACCACCCATACACTGACGACCGGGTTCGGGGGAGATCGGGCATGGCGCATGACTACGACCTGGTGGTGATCGGCTCGGGGCCGGCCGGCCAGCGCGCCGCGATCCAGGCGGCCAAGCTCGGCAAGAAGGTGATGCTGGTCGAGCGTCAGGACGTGGTCGGCGGCGTCTGCATCAACACCGGCACGATCCCGTCGAAGACCTTGCGCGAGGCGGTGCTGCATCTGAGCGGCCATCGCGAGCGCGGCATCTACGGCGCCTCCTACCAGGTGAAGCAGAACATCACCATCGAGGACCTGCTGTTCCGCACCGACCACGTCATCCGCCACGAGATCGACGTCACGCGCCACCAGCTGCAGCGCAACCGCGTCGAGGTCGCGATCGGCAATGGCGTCTTCGCCGATCCGCACACCGTGCGCATCGAGGACGTGCCGGGCCGCAACGTACGCAACGTCACCGCGGCCCACATCGTCGTCGCCACCGGCACCCAGGCGACGCGCGATGCGCGCATTCCCTTCGACGGCCAGCGCATCATGATCAGCGACGACGTGATGACCTTGAAGAAGCTGCCGCGCACGCTGACCGTGATCGGCGCCGGCGTGATCGGCATCGAGTACGCCACGATCTTCGCCGTGCTGGGTGTGCGCGTGACCATCGTCGACAAGCGCGAGCGGCTGCTGCCGTTCATCGATCGCGAGATCACCGACGCGCTCGCCCACCAGATGCTCGAGCATCGCGTGACCCTCAGGCTGGGTGAGGAGGTCAAGGGCATCGAGCCCTTCGCCGACGAGCGCGGCGAGCGCGTGCGCGTCAGCCTGGTCTCGGGCAAGCAGGTTATCAGCGAGGCGGCGCTCTATTCGATCGGCCGCACCGGCGCCACCGCGACGCTCGACCTGAAGGCCGCCGGCGTCGACGCCGACGAGCGCGGGCGGCTGAAGGTCAACGAGCACTATCAGACCAACCAGCCGCATATCTACGCGGTGGGCGACGTGATCGGCTTCCCCAGCCTGGCCTCGACCTCGATGGAACAGGGCCGCCGCGCCGCCTGCCACGCCTTCAACGTCACCGCCGAGAGCGTGCCCTCGCTGTTCCCCTACGGCATCTACACCATCCCCGAGATCTCCACCGTCGGCCGCACCGAGGAGGAGCTGACGCGGGACGGCGTGCCCTACGAGATCGGCAAGGCCAACTACCGCGAGATCGCCCGCGGCCAGATCATCGGCGACAGCGCGGGCCTGCTGAAGCTGATCTTCCATATCGAGACACGCGAGCTTCTGGGCGTGCACATCATCGGCGAAGGCGCCAGCGAGCTGATCCACATCGGCTAGGCCGTGCTCGCGCACAAGGGCACGATCGACTACTTCGTCAACACGGTGTTCAACTACCCGACGCTCGCAGAGTGCTACAAGACGGCAGCGTTCGACGGGATTAACCGGTTGGGGTGAGCGGGTGTCGAGCGACTCGCTGGGTGTCGAAGCAGCGCGGCGCCCACGGCCCTCGACGTGTCATCAGGTCAGCCGCTCCAGCTTTGTGATCTCCTGCGGCGGCAGCTCCGCGAGGTAAAGATTGCCCTGGGCGTCGCCCGCCAAGCCGTGCGCGCCGTTGATAGCGCCGCGGCAGCGGCCGATCAGCTTGCCGTCGGGTGACAGCATGCTGATACGCGGGATCTGGTCGGTGACAAAGACATAGTCACGGTCGTCGACCCAGATCTGCATCGGGTGATAGAAGTCGACCCACGCCGTGAGGAAGCTTCCCGCGCGGTCGAAGAGCTGGACGCGGTTGTTCTCGCGATCACCGACCAGCACCCGGTCGAAGCGGTCGACCCAGATGGCGTGCGGCGTGGTGAAGACGCCCGGCCTGTCGCCGTGCCCGCCCCAGGTACGGATCAGCGCGCCGTCGGCGGTGAAACGGTGGACGCTGGAATTGCCGTAGCCGTCCGCGACGTAGATCTCGCCGTCGGCCGCCTCGGCCGCCGCCGTCGGATGGTTGAAGGGCGCATTGAGCGACGGGAAGTGGCGCCGGCCCAACGCCTGGACGAGCTTGCCCTCGGCGTCGAAGCGCAGCACCTGATGCGCGTCGCGGTCGGCTACCAGCATCGTGCCGTTGGACGCGCCGCTGATGTAGTGCGGTTCGGCGAGTTGGCCCTCGCCCCACGATCCCAGGAATCGTCCATCCCGCTCGAAGACGAGCACGGGCTGGTCGGTGCCGCGCTGCGCGATGTGCACGCGGCCGGTGGCATCGACCACGAGGTCGGAGATGAACCCGAAGCTTTCGCCGGCCGGCAGCCGCGCCCATTTGCGATGCACGGCGTAGCGCCGATCGCCGAGCAGCACGACATAGCGTTCGTCGGACATGGCGCCAGCACAACACAACGGCGGGCGCCGTCAACAGGAAACGGGCGCGCGACGACCTACTTCCAGCCGACCTTGTCCATGATCGCCTGCGCCTTGGCCTGGTTGCGGCCGAGCTCGGCGACGTTGATCTGGTCGCGCTTGAAATTGCCCAACGAGGCCAGGCCCTTGTTGTCGACGGGCACTTCCGTCACCGGCCATTCGTTGTTGCCGTTGGCGAAATAGAGCTGCGCAGGGTCGCTGGCGAGGTACTCGAGGAACTTCACCGCCGCCTCGCGGTTGGGCGCGTTCTTGGCGACGCCGCCGCCCGAGACGTTGACATGCGTGCCGCGGTTGTCCTGGTTTGGGAAAACGACAGCGGTCTTGGCGACCACCGCCTTGTCGTTCGCCTTCTCGGAGTTGATCAGGCGCACGTAGTAGTAGCTGTTGGTGATCGCCACGTCGCATTGGCCAGCCGCCACCGCCTTGATCTGGTCGGTGTCGCCACCCTGCGGCGGACGCGCGAGATTCTCCTTCACGCCCTTGGCCCAGGCTTCCGCCTTCGCCTCGCCCAGCGTGGCGATCATCGAGGACAGCAGCGACAGATTGTAGATATGGGCGCCGGAGCGGGCGCAGACGCGGCCCTTCCATTCCGGCTTGGCGAGATCCTCGTAGTCCTTCAGCGCGCCCGGCTTGACCCTGTCCTTGGCGATCACCAGCACCCGCGCGCGCGCCGAGAAGCCGAACCACCTGCCCTCGGTATCGCGCAGATAGGCGGGCACCACACGCTCCAGTGTCGTCGACGCCACCGGCTGGAGGATGCCAGCCTGCTCGGCTTTCCAGATCCGGCCCATGTCGACGGTGATCATCACGTCGGCCGGGCTGTTGGCGCCCTCCTGCCGGATGCGTTCGATGATCTCGTCTTCCTTGGCGTCGATGCGGTTGATCTTGATGCCCGTCGCCTTGGTGAAGTCGTCGTAGAGCTTCTCGTCGGTCTGATAATGGCGGGCCGTGTACAGATTCAATTGCTGCGCTGCGGCCGGTACGGTGACCATGCTTGCCAGCAACGCGGCAGCGACAATTGCGATCCTGACGGTCATCGAAAGATCCCTCCGACGCGCAGGACGCTTTGACGGCCCGCATACGCGACTAAGTCGCAATACGGATACTCGCTTCACTGGATGCGGTCAAGGCAAATGCGAACAAGTCGCATTACCAGAAACTCGTCCACAGCCCCAACAGGGACGTTGTTTCGGGCGGCAACTGTTGTTACCGCTCACTTTGTTCGCAATGGATGCCGTGACCAGATACGCCCCCTCGCTGGCCGACGCGCCGGATCCCGACGCCGCGCCTCGGGCGGTGCCAGAACTCGTGCGGCAGATGTACGTCGTCGCCGACCGCTACGACTTTCTGACGGCGCCGGACGGCGCCAAGCTGCGCTACGCCTTTTGGCGGACCAAGGCAGCCAAGCCGCGCGGCACCATACTGCTGCTCAATGGCCGCGGCGAGTTCGTCGAGAAGTACGCCATCGAGATCGTCCCCGAGCTGCGCGCCCGCAACTTCGCCATCTGGACCATGGACTGGCGCGGCCAAGGACTGTCGTCGCGCTCCCTGCCCGACTCGCAAAAGGGCCATATCGACCGCTTCGAAACCTACCTCGCCGATCTTGCCGCCTTCATCGACTTCGTCGCCGCCAGCGACACGCCCAGGCCGATCGTGGCGCTGACGCATTCGATGGGCGCCCACAACCTGCTGCGCCATTTCGCCGAGCGCGGCGCCGGACCGATCAAGGCCGGCATCATGGTCGCGCCGATGACCGGGCTGCGCAGCGAGGCGATCATCCGCGTGCTGCTCAGCATGCTGCCGCCCACCGCCAAGATCGATCAGCGCTATTTCTACGGCGGCACGCCGTTCCGTCTGGTCGGCCGCGAGTTCATCGGCAACAAGGTCACGCACGACCAGCGCCGCTTCCGCTTCGCCGAGGCCTGGTATGTCACCGACCCGCGCCTGCCGATCGGCGGCCCGACCATCGGCTGGCTGCGCCAGTCGGTGAAATCGATCCGCACGTTGGTCGAACCGAGCTATCTCGCGCGCATCACGGCCCCGCTGCTGATCCTCAGCGCCAAGCAGGATCTGCTGGTCGACAGCCGGACCCACGCCGCGCTGGCCACACGACTGCCCGACGCCGAGGTCGTCGACTTCGACGGCGCGCGGCACGAGATCATGATGGAGAACGACAAGATCCGCGCGCGCTTCTGGACGGAATTCGACCGCTTCACCGGCAAGCACGCGCCGTTTCGCTAGCGTTTTCGGCTGTCGAGCACGGCGATCAGCTCGTCGATCGTGCGCTGCCGCTCCTCCTTCGAGCCGCTGCCCATCGCATGGGCCACACAATGCCCGAGATGATCGCGCAGGATCTCCTGCTCGACCTTGTCGAGCGCGGCGCGCACTGCGCCGATCTGCGTCAGCACGTCGATGCAGTAGCGGTCGGCCTCGACCATGCGCGCCACGCCGCGCACCTGGCCCTCGATGCGCGCCAGCCTTGCAAGACTGGACTTCCTGATCTTGTCATCCATGCTTGTACTATACCCCTGTAGGGTATATATCGCAAGCCATGACCGCCCATCATCACGATCACGACTCCGCCGTCGCCACTGACCCGGTCTGCGGCATGAAGGTGAAGATCGAGGGCGCCAAGCACGTCCACGAGCATCGCGGCCACTCCTATTATTTCTGCAATCCCAGGTGCCTGACCAAGTTCCAGGCCGAGCCGGAGCGCTATCTGGATCCCAGGCCCAAGGCACCGCCGAGCGCTGCCGAGTCCGCCGCGATCCACACCTGCCCGATGCATCCGGAGGTCCGCCAGGCCGGGCCGGGCGCCTGCCCGCTTTGCGGCATGGCACTGGAGCCGGAGACGGTCACGGCCGACGCGCCGCCCAACCCCGAGCTGATCGACTTCACCCGTCGTTTCTGGATCGGCCTGGCACTCGCCTTGCCGGTCGTCGTGCTGGAGATGGGCAGTCACCTATTCGACCTCCACCACCTCGTGCCGCCGCGCCTGTCGGCCTGGCTGCAGCTCGCCTTCGCCACGCCGGTCGTGCTGTGGGCCGGCTGGCCGTTCCTCGAGCGCGGCGCAGCGTCGGTCCGCCTTCGCGCGCTCAACATGTTCACCCTGATCGGCATCGGCACCGGCGCCGCCTGGCTCTACAGCCTCGTCGCCACCGTCGCGCCCGGTGTCTTCCCGGCGGCGTTGCGCGACGCGCAGGGCGCCGTGGCGGTGTACTTCGAGGCCGCCGCCGTGATCGTCGTGCTGGTGCTGCTGGGCCAGATGCTGGAGTTGCGCGCGCGCGAGCGTACCGGCGGCGCGATCCGCGCCCTCTTGAAGCTGGCGCCGGCGACCGCGCTGCGCATCGACGCCGACGGTGACGAGCGCGAGGTGCCGCTGGAGTCCATCGCGGTGGGTGACCGCCTGCGCGTGAAGCCCGGCATGAAGGTGCCGGTCGACGGCGTGCTCGCCATCGGCCGCGGCACGATCGACGAATCGATGATCACCGGTGAGCCGATGCCGGCGACCAAGAGCAAAGGCGACAAGGTCACCGGCGGCACGATCAACACCACGGGCAGCTTCGTGATGCGCGCCGAGCGTGTCGGCGCCGACACCATGCTCGCGCGCATCGTCCAGATGGTGTCGCAGGCGCAGCGCAGCCGCGCGCCGATCCAGCGCCTGGCCGACCAGGTCTCGGGCTGGTTCGTGCCGGCGGTACTCCTCGTGGCGGTGCTGAGCTTCGCCGCCTGGAGCCTGTGGGGTCCATCGCCCGCCCTGCCCTTCGCCATCGTCGCCGCCGTCTCGGTACTGATCATCGCCTGTCCCTGCGCGCTGGGTCTGGCGACGCCAATGTCGATCATGGTCGGCATTGGCCGCGGCGCGTCCGAGGGCGTGCTGATCCGCGATGCCGAAGCGTTGGAGCGCCTGGAGAAGGTCGACACGCTGGTGATCGACAAGACTGGGACGCTGACCGAAGGCCGGCCCACGCTGCTGGCGGTCGAGCCGCTCGATGGCGTCGACGAGGCCGACGCGCTGCGCCTGGCGGCAAGTCTGGAACGCGGCAGCGAGCACCCCATCGCCACCGCCATCGTCGCCGCGGCGCGCGCGCGCAAGCTGACGCTGGCCGACGCGCAGGATTTCGACTCGCCAATCGGCAAGGGCGTATCCGGCGCAGTCGACGGCAAGAAGCTGGTGCTCGGCAACGCCGTCTTCCTGAAAGAACGCGGCATCGACACGGCGCGCGGTGAGACCCGCGCCGACGCCCTGCGCGCGGATGGCGCCACCGTCGTGATGCTGGCGATCGACGGTCGGCTCGCCGCGCTGATCGCGGTCGGCGACAAGGTGAAGGCGACGACCCCGGACGCGCTGGCGGCGTTGAGGGCCGAGGGCCTGCGCATCGTCATGCTGACCGGCGACGTGCGCCGCTCGGCCGAAGCGGTGGCGGCGACGCTCGGTATCGACGCCGTCGAGGCCGAGGTGCTGCCGCAGGACAAGGCGACGATCGTCCAGCGCCTGCGCGCCGAGGGCCGCGTCGTCGCCATGGCCGGTGACGGCGTCAACGACGCGCCGGCGCTGGCGGCTGCCGATGTCGGCATCGCCATGGGCACCGGCACGGAGATCGCCATCGAGAGCGCCGGCGTCACTCTGGTGAAGGGCGACCTGCTGGGCATCGCGCGGGCGCGCACGCTGTCACGCGCCACCATGCGCAACATCAGACAGAACCTGTTCTTCGCGTTCGCCTACAACGCCGCCGGCGTGCCGATCGCGGCGGGTGTGCTTTATCCGGCCTTCGGCCTGCTGCTGTCGCCGGTGATCGCCGCCGCGGCGATGTCGCTGAGCTCCGTCAGCGTCATCGCCAACGCGCTGCGCCTGCGCCGCTCGACGCGAACCTCGTCGTCCTGAGCGCAGGAAAGGACAACAGGGAGAGTACCCTATCGCAGTCTTAGCAGCGTCTCGGCGTGACGCACGGCGCAGGCGACGCCGTCGAGCATCGGCACCGCGACACGATCGCGGAAGCTGTCGGCGAGGCCAGCGAGCGGGCCACCACCCAGGATGATCGACGACGCCTCGCCGCGCGCGGCGATATCGCGGCACGCCGCCTCCAGTGCGGCGCCGTGGTCGGCTTGCACCGTGGCGATGTCGGTAACGGTGGCGTCGAGAAAACGAAGCTCCGCAAGCCTGTCCTTCAAGCCGAGCCGGCCGATCGCCGCATCGAACAGAGGCCGCATCGCCGGCGAAAGCGATACGGCGGCGAAGCGCGGCCCCATCATCGCCGCGCTCAGCATCGCGCTCTCGCCGATGCCCAGCACGGGCCGCTTCGAGATCGCGCGGGCCGGCATCAAGCCGGGGTCGGAGAAGGCGGCGACGATGATCGCGTCGAAGCCCGGCCATTCACCCGCCACGACCTCGACGGTCACGGCCTCGGCCGCCCGCGACTGCTCGGGCCTGTTGATGAAGGGCACGCCGCGCGGGGCGCTCAGGCCGACGATCTCGGTGCTTGGCGACGCATGGCGGCGCGCCTGTGCCACCATGCGGTCGGTGACCGCTTGCGTCGTGTTGGGATTGTAGACTAGCAGGCGCACGACGCTCAGGCGCCGAGCAGCTGGCCGCCATCCACGGAGATCGTCTGGCCGGTGACCCAGTTGGCCAGCGGCGAGGCGAGGAAGAGAGCGACGGTCGCGATCTCCTCGGGGTGGCCCAAGCGGCCGAAGGGGATGCTCTTGTGGATCGCGTTGTAGAGCTGCGGCGCGTCGGTCTTACGCTTGTCCCACACGCCGCCGGGAAACTCGATCGAGCCCGGCGCGATGCAGTTCACGCGGATGTTCTTGCGTGCGAGCGTCGCCGCCTGCGAGAGCGTGTAGTGGATCATCGCCGCCTTCACCGCGCCGTAGGGCGGCTGGCGCCCCGCCGGCCGCAGGCCGGAGATCGACGACATGTTGATGATCGAGGCGCCGGCCTTGCCGCCTTTGATGTCGTGCGCCGCGCCGGCCTTCTCGAGCCAGGGCAGTGCGGCGTGCGAGGCGCGTACCATCGCCATGACGTCGACGTTGAGACCGACCGCCCAGCCCGCCTCGTCGTCGCTCGAGCCGAAGCCCGAGGCGTTGTTGACCAGCACGTCGATGCCGCCCAGCGCCTTGGCCGCAGCCTCGATGTAGCCCTTGATAGCCGCCGCGTCGCCGAGGTCGCAGCTCGCCGCGTGCGCCTTGTGGTTGGACTTGGCGATCTCCGCCCGCGTCTCTTCCAGCGCCTTGGGCTCGCGCGCGCAGACAGAGACATCGGCACCAGCCTGGGCGAAACCCAGCGCGATCGAGCGGCCAATACCGCGGCTGCCGCCGCACACGACGACGCGGCGGCCGGTGAAATCGAAACTCATGATGGTCCCCTACTTGAGTGTGCCCAGGAAGCTCTCGACGGCACGGTTGAAGGCAGCGGGTTGATGCAGGTTGGCGGCGTGGCCGGCGGCGGGAATCACCACCTTCGACGCGCCGGAAATCTTGGCGGCCATGTAGTCGGTGGCGGCGAGGAAGTTGGTGTCGTCGGCGCCCACCAGCACCAGGGTCGGCACCTTGACGCTGTCGAGCGAGCGGATCACGCGATCGTTCTCTTGCGCCAGCATGCCGCGCGCCGCGCCGGCCAGTCCCGAGGCGTCGCGGTGCTGGCTCATGCGCACCTCGTCGCTGCCGCCCAACGCCGCGAGACCGCGCGTGTCGAGATCGGCGGCGCGCTTGTGCGCCGTGGCGTTCCACGCCGCGCGTGCCTCGTCCTTCTTGAAGCCCGGGCCGGTGTCGAACAGCATCAGCGCGCGGGTCATGCCGGGATGCGTTGCGTGGAAGGCGAGCGACATGTAGCCGCCCAGCGACAGCCCGGCGATCACCGCACTCTTCTCGCCGCAGGCCGCGAGGATCGCCGCCATGTCGCCGACGGTCAGCGCCTCCGAGTATTTCGCGCCGTCAGTGGGGTAGTCGCTCCGCCCGTGACCACGCATGTCCCAGACAATGACCTTGTAGCGATCCTTCAGCGCCGCCACCTGGCCGTCCCACATCTTCGATGTGGCGCTGTAGCCGTGGCTCAGCAGCACGGCCGGCCCGGCGCCGTGCACCTCGTAATGGATCTTCACGCCGTCGCGGTCGAGCGTCGCCATCGGTCGTACCTCCCCTCGGCTCAGTGCGGCACGGTCGGCTGGTCGCCGGCAATCGTCGTGCGCTGCATCAGGCGCTTGTGCTTCACCGTGTCGTACTTGGTGGCGCGATGCACCACGGCGCGGTTGTCCCACAACACGCTGTCGCCCGCGCGCCATTTGTGGGCGAAGCAGAACTCGGGCTTCAGCGCTGTCCTCGTTAGTTCGTCGAGCAGCGCGCGGCCCTCCTCGATCGGCCAGCCGACGACGTGCGAGGCGTGTGCGCCCATATAGAGCGCCTTGCGGCCGTTGATCGGATTGATGCGCCACATGCGCTGCCTGGCGCCCGGCAGCTCCGCGCGCATTTCCTCGGTCAGCACGGAGGCGTCGACCAGACCGCGGGAGTGGATCAGCGAATGCTCGACCACCAGCGGTTCGATCTTCGCCTTCATCTCCTCCGAGAGCGAGTCGTAGGCGGCGCGCATGCTGCAGAACTCGGTGTCGCCGCCCTCCGGCGGCACGATGCGCGCCGTCAGCATGGAGCACAGCGAGGGGATGTGCTTGAACGAGCTGTCGGAGTGCCAGAAGTAGTTGGCGAGCTGATAGATCATCCGGCGATCCTCTGGCGGGATCACCGCGCCGGTCTGGATGTCGAGATTCGACTGGCGCGCGAAGGGCGTGCCGACGCCGGGGTTGGCCTTGCCGGCGATCTCAAGCGGACCGAACATCTCGCTGAAACGGATCTGCGTCGCGTCGTCCATCGGCATGTCGCGGAACACCAGCACCGAGTATTCCTCGAAGGCGGCGCGGATCTCGCCGAAAACGAGGGCGGAAACCGGCTCGCGGATATCGACGCCGGAAATCTCGGCGCCGAACAGCTTGTGGATCTTGCGGACGGTGATGGGCATGGCGACGCTCCTCGGCCGCGCTCCGTGGCGCGGTCGGCAGTCAACCACCGGGCGGGCGCGCCGACAACACATCAGGCACAGGTCTGCCTTGCGAACCGGCGGCCTCGACGGCGGCCGGCCGGCGTGGAACGCTAGCTCATCAACCAGCTCATGCCTTCCCCTGGAGGGGGAAGGTAAAGACCGAATGAAGAGGATTCACGTCATGAACATGGCCAGCGGCATCGCGCCCGAGGATACCGGCCTCTCCGGCAAGCGGCTGAAGCTCATCGAGAACTGGGCCGACGCCTTGGTCGCGAGCAAGAAGCTCGCCGGCCTGACCACCGTGGTGGCGCGGCGCGGCAAGATCGCCCATCACCACACCACGGGCCTCTCCGACATCTCGCGCGGCACCAAGATGACGCCGGAGACGATCTTCCGCATCTACTCGATGACCAAGCCGCTGACCTCGGTCGCCATCATGATGCTGTACGAGGAAGGCCGCTTCCAGCTCGATGAACCGATCAGCAAGGTCGCGCCGATGTTCAAGAACCTGCGCGTCGCCGCCGGCGGCATGCGCGGCAAGATCGACACCGTGCCGGCCAACCGCGAGATCACCTACCGCGACCTGCTGACCCACACCTCGGGCATCACCTACGGCTTCATGGAGGCCAACACGGTCGACGCGGTCTATCGCAAGCTCGGCATCGACTTCCAGACCGCCAAGGTCAGCCTCGAGGAGATGTGCGCGCGACTGGCCGGCATCCCGTTGATCGCGCAGCCCGGCGCGGAGTGGAACTACAGCAACGCCACCGACGTGCTGGGCTATCTGGTGCAGGTGATCTCGGGCCAGCGCTTCGACGACTTCCTCGGCGAGCGCATCATCAAGCCTCTGGGCATGGTCGACACCGCCTTCTACGTGCCGCAGGACAAGCTCGGCCGCTTCGCCGCCAACTACAACGTCGAAGCCGACGGCTCGCTGAAGATGATCGACGATCCGCAGAAGAGCAGCTTCGCGGTGAAGCGCGACATCGTCTCGGGCGGCGGCGGCCTGTGCTCGACCGCGTCGGATTACATGCGCTTCTGCCAGATGATGCTGAATAAGGGCGAGCTGAATGGCGTGCGTCTGCTGGGCCGCAAGACGGTCGAGCTGATGACCGCCAACCATCTGCGCGGCGACATGGCCGATATGGGCCAGCCGCGCTTCAGCGAATCGAGCTACGAGGGCATCGGCTTCGGCCTGGGCTTCTCGGTCATGCTCGATCCGGCCAAGGCGCAGATCCTCGGCACGCCGGGCGAATACGCCTGGGGCGGCGCCGCCAGCACCGCCTTCTGGGTCGATCCGGCGGAGGAGATGATCGTGCTGCTGATGACGCAGGCGATGCCGTCCTCCGCCTATCCGATCCGCCGCGAGCTGCGCGTGCTGAGCTATCAGGCGGTGATCGACTGACCTCATGCCTTTCCCCGCTCGCGGGAGAAGGTGGCGCGCAGCGCCGGATGGGGTGGCTGGTGCGACCACTCCTCGGTCCGTGACCGACCGCGATGCCGGCACCCCCAACCGCCCTTCGGGCACCGTCCCCGGCAACGCGGGGGACGGTAACGAGCAAGTCGGAAGCACATGCTGAGCGTATCGGGCGTCGATCTCGACATCGTGGAGCGCGGTCAGGGACGACCGCTGCTGTTCCTGCATGCCGGCGAAGGGTTGTGGCCGCAACGGCCCTGGCTCGACGCGTTGGCGCAACGCTTCCGCGTCGTCGCGCCGACGCATCCAGGGTGGGGACGCTCGGTGTTGCCGGACTGGATGTCGAGCGTCGACGACCTCGCCTATCTCTACCTCGATCTGGCGAAGCGGCTCGACCTGAACGACGCGGTGCTGGTCGGCAATTGCTTCGGTGGTTGGGTCGCGGCCGAGATGGCGGTGCGCGACACGCGGCGTTTCTCCAGGCTGGTGCTCGCCGCCCCGCTGGGGGCCAAGTTCGGCGGCCTGCACGACCGCGACATCGCCGACATGCACGGCCTGGCGCGCGCCGAGGTCGACAAACTCGCCTGGGCCGACCCGGCGCGCGGCGCGGTCGACTATACCAAGATGCCGGAGACCGAGATCGCCGGCGTGGTACGCGGGCGCGAGGCCTTCACCTTGTTCGGCTGGAAGCCCTACATGCATAACCCCAGGCTCAAGCGCTGGCTGCATCGCATCGATATTCCGACCCTTGTGCTGTGGGGTGAGCGCGACCGGATCGTGAAGCCCGAGTTCGGCGCGAAGTGGCGCGACGCGATCCCCGGCGCCACGCTCGAATCGATCGCCGATGCCGGCCATTTTCCGCACTGGGAACAGCCGCAAGCTTTCGCCGACAAGATCGCCGCCTTCGCCGGCTGAGGAGGAGCACACCATGCGCGTCTGGTACTTCTCGGAGATGGCCTATCACCCGGCCTGGGACGAAGGGCTGAAGCGCGGCTCGCTGCGTGTCGTGTTGCCCAGCGGCAATGTCGATCCCGGGGTCGCGCACGGCCTGCTCAACCGCTACCTCGACGAGTTCGCACTGTGCGACGAGGTCGGCCTCGACATCATGATCAACGAGCACCACAGCACGGCGACCTGCATGACCATCTCCGCGCCGATGGCGCTGGCGGTGATCGCGCGCGAGACCAAGAAGGCGCGCCTGCTGTCGCTGGGCTCGCCCATCGCCAACCGGCCTGACCCGGTGCGCGTGGCCGAGGAGATGGCCTGGCTCGACGTGCTCTGCGGCGGCCGGCTGGAGATGGGCCTGGTGAAGGGCGCGCCCTATGAGATCGCGCCAGCCAACAGCAACCCGGCGCGGCTGATGCGGCGCTACTGGGAAGCGCACGACCTGATCATCAAGGCGATGTCGACCACCGACGGGCCGTTCAACTGGGAAGGCGAGTTCTTCCACTACCGCAATGTCAATATCTGGCCGCGGCCGATACAGCAGCCGACACCGCCGGTGTGGATGACGGGCTTGAGTCCCGAGACCGGCCGGCTCGCCGCCGAGCGCGGCCATGTCGTGGGCACGCTGCTCTCGGGCGGCGTCGCCAAGCCGATGTACGACGCCTATCGCCAGCGCGCGCAGGAGCTCGGCTGGACCGCCGGGCCGGACCGCTTCGCCTATGCCGTCTGCATCGGCGTCGGCAACACGCGCGCCGAGGGCCTGCGCCGCGCCGACCTGATCGCAGGCTACGTGCGCACCGCCGGCGTGGTGGCCGAGCCGTTCACCAACCCGCCGGGCTACAACTCGCTGGGCGCCAACATCGCCATGCTGAAGGCCGGGCCGGGCAGAGGCGGCTTCGTCAAGGACCGCGCCGGCAATCCGGTCGACCAGACCAAAGCCACTGTCGAGCAGTTCCTGGAGACTGACACGGTCTTCGCCGGCACGCCCGACGACGTGGTGCGACAGATCACCGACTTCAACCAGCGCATGGGCGGCGTCGGCCACCTGCTGTTCTTCGGCCAGGGCGGCTTCCTCGACCACAAGGACACCGCCGACAACATCCGCCTGTTCGCGCGCGAGGTCTTCCCGCGCATCCAGCACCTCAATGCCGACAAGCCGGCGAGCAGCCGCCGGCCCGTGGCGGCGGAGTAGTTCTTCCCTTCCCTCCGGAGGGGGAAGGTACGGTGTTGCATCAATCCCGCATCGCCTGGGTCATCGCACCGCCGACGGCGGTGCGGCCGCCATCGACCACCCATTGCGCGCCAGTGATGTTGGCGGCGAGGTCGGAGCACAGGAACAGCACGACGTCGGCGATCTCCTGCGGCGTCGTATAGCGGCCGGTAGGAATCACCGTGCGATAGGCCGCGGCGACGCTGGCGGGATCGTTGGGCCTGAGCTGCTTGGCGATGTCCTGCACCATGCGCGTCTCGACCGGTCCCGGGCACACGGCGTTGACGCGCACACCCATCGGCGCCACCTCGCCCGACGCCGTCTTGGTCAGGCCGATCACCGCGTGCTTGGAGGCGACGTAGGCCGGCATGCCCGGCGTCGCCACCAGGCCGGCGACCGAGGCGGTGTTCACCACCGCGCCGCTCTTCTGCTTGAGCATGACCGGCAGCACGTGGCGCAGGCCGAGGAACACGCCCTTGACGTTGACGCCCAGCACCTGATCGAACATCGCCTCGTCGTAGTCGGCGGTGTGCGCGACCTTGCCCTCGATGCCGGCGTTGTTGAAGAAGCAGTCGATGCGGCCATAGGCGTCGAGCGCCGCCTTCACATAGGCCTGCACCTCGGCCGACCTGGTGACATCGGCCATCGTCGCCTTGGCGTCGCCGCCCTGCTGGCGGATCGCGCCGGCCACCGCCTCGGCCGCCGCGCCGTCGCGATCGACCACCACGACCTTCGCGCCGCGCCCGGCGAAGTTCATCGCCGCCGCCTTGCCGATACCGTTGCCGCCGCCGGTGATCAGCGCGACCTTGCCCTTGAAGTCCATGATCCCGTCCTCCGCTTCCCCGTCATGTCGAGCGCAGCGAGACACCTAGATCCCTCGCTGCGCTCGGGATGGCAGACTGTTACTCTGCCGCTTTCCCAAGCCTCGACAGATCGCGATACGTGCTGCCGACATGTGTCGCTTTCAGCCGTGGCCCCTGCCCAAAGAACTTTTCCCGCATCGTTCCCGGCGCGTAGTCGCGTTTGAAAACGCCGCGCTTCTGCAGCTCGGGAATCAGCAACTCGACGACATCCTCGAAGTTACCTGGCGCAATCGCGAAGGAGAGGTTGAAGCCGTCGCAATCGCCGTCTTCGAGCCATTCCTGCAGCTTGTCGGCGACGGTCGCGGGCGAGCCCACCAGCACGGGCCCGCGCCCGCCGATGGCGCACCACTCCGCCAGCTCGCGGATCGTCCAGGCGCGCGCAGGATCGGCGGTGCTGAAGCCCTCGATCGCCGACTGGCCGGCGTTGGTCTTGACGTAGCGCAGCTTCTCGTCGGGCTGATACTTGCCGAGGTCGATGCCGGTCCAGCCCGATAGCAGGCTGAGCGCGCCGTCGTAGCTGAACCACTCGCGATAGGCCGCCGCCTTGCGCTCGGCTTCGGCGTCGGTCTCGCCCAGCAGCACGGTCTGCATGTTGAAGACCAGCACGTCGCGCGGATCGCGGCCTTGCGCCGCCACCAGCTCGCGCAGTCGCGTGGTGTAGGACTTCAGGATCGGAATGGTCGCGGCACCGACGAACACGCATTCGGCGTGACGCGCCGCGAATTGCCGGCCGCGCGACGAAGCGCCCGCCTGGTAGATCACTGGCGTGCGCTGCGGCGAGGGCTCGCAGATGTGGAAACCGGGCACGGTGTAGTGCTTGCCGGCATGGGCGATGGGATGAACGCGCGCGGGGTCAGTGAAAACCCCGGTGCGACGGTCGCGCGCGTTGGCACCGTCCTGCCAACTGCCCTCCCACAGCTTGTAGCAGACCTCCATGTACTCGTCGGCGATGTCGTAGCGGTCGTCGTGCGCGCCCTGCGCGGCGTGACCGGTATTCTTCGCGCCGCTTTCGAGATACGACGTCACGACGTTCCAGCCGGCGCGGCCCTTGGTCAGATGATCGAGGGTCGTCATGCGCCGCGCGAAGGGATAGGGATGCTCGAACGCCGTCGACGAGGTGACGCCGAAGCACAGATGTTCGGTCACCGTCGCCATCGGCGGGATCACCAGCAGCGGATCGTTCACCGGTACTTGCGCGGCATGGCGTAGCGCGTGGTCGGCCGTGCCTTGATAGACATCGTAGACGCCCAGCACATCGGCCAGAAAGACGCCGTCGAACTTGCCGCGCTCCAGCAGCTTCGCGAGATCGGTCCAATACGCCAGCGTGTTGTACTCGGCCGTGCGATTGCCGGGGTAGTGCCACAGGCCCGGCGCCATGTGACCGGGCGTGTTCATCGCGAAGGCGTTGAGGCGGATCTGCCGGGCCATCGTCGTCAGCCGGTCGCCGCCCTGCGCCACAGCGGGCGCACCTCGGCGTCGGGATCGTTCACGACGCGGCATTCGTCGTTGAACACCATGGTCGCGCGCGTCCTGGTGTCGTAGGCCGGCCAGGCGGGAAGCGAGTCGTTCGACGGATTGCCGGTGCGCGCGAAGGTCGCCCAGGTCCTCGAAACTCGGTCGGCCAGCGCCTGCGCACCGGTCTTCTGGTGCTGCGCGCCGATGACATGCAGCGTGTCAAACACGAACGGCACGTCGACGGAGTGCGGCGCTTTCAGCTTGCCGCCATAGGCCGGCGTCTCCCAGTCGAGCCGATAGACAAACACCGGCGCCTTGCCACGTGTCGCCTTGGTCTCGGCCTGGATGACGGTACGCACGCCGAAGTTCGACGCCGTGAGCGCCGTGATCAGCCGGTCGCTTGGGCTCATCTGGGGATCGCGCTTCTTGTAGTAGGCGAGCACGGCGTCGGTCTGGCCGCCGGCGACCGCGGCGATGCGTTCCCTCAGATCGTCCTCGGTGATGGCGCGGTTCCAGACCTTGTTGTCGGGCGCGAGGAAGATCGCCGATTCGTCCTTGGTATCGCCGACCATGATCGGGATGTCGTCGGAGATCTGCGGCGCGTCGGCAAAGAACGGATGCTGCGACAGCACCGCGCCGTCGATCACCGGCCCGAAGTTGTAGCGGTCGAGCAGCGGAAAGTGCGGTTTCGGCAGGCTGCGCTGCGCCGTATCGACCGCCTGCAGCATCTTGTCGATCGGCACCGCCTGAAGTTCCGCGATCCGGTCCTTGCCCAGCGCGAAATGCTTCAGCACCGCCTCAGCCAGCCGGTTCGTGCGCTCCCGCTCGGCGAAGCGGATGCTGCTGCCGCTCTGCACAATGGCCTTGTGGAACAGCCGCCTGGCGTCGGGCATCGCCAGCAACGCGCTGACCTTACCGCCGCCGCCAGACTGGCCGAAGATGGTGACGTTACCAGGATCGCCACCGAAGCGTGCCGCGTGCTCGCGCACCCATTTCAGCGCCTCCACGAGATCGAGCACGCCGAGATTGCCGGATTGCGCGAAGCGCTCGCCGCCGATCTGCGACAGGTCGAGATGGCCGAAGATGTTGAGGCGATGATTGATCGCGACCACGACCACGTCCTGGCGTCGTGCCAGGTTGACGCTGTCGTAGCGCGGGGAGTTGGCCGAGCCGTAGGAAAAGGCGCCGCCATGCAACCAGACCATCACCGGCCGCTTGGCGCCATCGCAGCCCGGCGTCCACACATGCAGGGTCAGGCAATCCTCGCTCACGGGCAGCGTGTCGACCGGCCCCCAGACCGTGGCCAGCTCGGGCCGCTGCGGCGCGGCCGCAGCCTGCGGCGAGCGGCCGGCGTAGTGGATCGCCTCGCGCACGCCGCTCCACGGCTCGGGCTTGCGCGCGGGGCGGAAACGGTTGGCGCCGGCGGTCGAGGCGCCGTAGGGGACGCCTTTGAAGACGTGCACGCCGTTCGTGGTGATTCCCTGCAGCTTGCCCGACGCGGTCTCGACCACGGGCGAACGCGTCACTTTGGACTGCGTCAGAGACTCCACATCGCCGGCCATCGGGCGTTCCTCCAGATTCGTTGGCCGCGAGCCTGCGCCCGCGGACGACCACGCGTCAACGCTACGAGCCGCGCGCGCGTCCCGTCAGCCGCAACCCTGATGTGGCGATGCCGAGGATCGCGAAGGCCGCGCCGATCAGGAGGGCGACGGTCGGCGCGGTCGAGGCGGAGGCGACGAGGCCGAAGACCATGGCGACGATCGCCGCGCCAAAGGTCTGGCCCATCAGCCGCGCCGTCGACATGATGCCGCCAGCGCTGCCGCTGCGCTCGCGCGGGATGTTCGACACCATCAGCCGGTTGTTGGGTGTCTGGAACAGCGCGAAGCCGATGCCGCACAGCGCGGTGCGCCAGGCGATGTTCCAGCTCGCGGGATCGGCCGGCAGCAGCGCCAGCGAGACCAGCCCGCCGCACATGCAGGTGAGCCCGATCGCGCCCAGCAGGCCGGCGGGATGGCGATCCGCGAGCCGCCCGGCGATCGGCGCGGTGAGCGCCAGGCCGAGCGGCCACGGTGTCATCAGCAGGCCGGTGTCGACCTGTGAACGCCCCAGCACGTCGTGCAGATAGAACGGCAGTGCCACGACGCCGCAGCCTTGCGCCGTGAAGGCGATCGACGACGACAGCACGGAGAGCGCGAAGACCGGTCGCTTGAAGAGATCGATGGGCAGCATCGGCGTCGTGAGCGCCCTCTGCCGGCGCAGAAACAGCCAGCCGAAGATCAGCGCCGCCACCAGCACGCCCAGGATCACCGGCACGCGTTGACCGTGGCCGATGCCATCGACGCCGAAGATCAGCAGGCCGAAGGTCAGGCCGCTCAGGAAGGCGCTGGGCCAATCGAACGGATAGCGTGGCACGCGCACGCGCGGCAGCGTCCAGATCGAGAGCGTGAGCGCGGCGAGCCCGATCGGTAGATTGAACGCGAACAGCCACGGCCAGGGCGCCACCGCGAGGATCGCCGCGGCAATGCTCGGCCCCGACGCCGAGGAACCGGCGACGATCAGCGTGTTCATGCCCATGCCGCGGCCGAGCTGCGCGCGCGGATAGGTGAAGCGCACCAGCGCCGCGTTGACCGCCATGATGCCGGCGGCGCCGAGGCCCTGGAACACGCGCGCGATGACGAGCGTCTGCAGCGAATCGGCCAGCGCGCAGGCCAGCGAGGCCAGGAGGAAAACGGCGATGCCGGCGCGATAGACGCGCGTGTAGCCCAGGATGTCGCCGAGCGACGACAGCGGCAACAGCGCCACCGTGACCGCGATCTGGTACGCCGTGACGATCCAGATCGAAGTCGCCGGATCGACACCGAGATCCTTGCCCATCGCCGGCAGGGCGACATTGGCGATGGCGGTGCTGAGCACCGACAGCGACAGGCCGAGCGTGATGGTGGCCACCGCCCAGTAGCGGCGCGGGACGGGCAGGCCGTCCTGCGCCTCGAGGTCACTGGGAGCGCCGGCGTCCTGTCGGCTCATGACTGCCGGCGAGACGCCGGCGCTCCCAGGAAGGCAGCAAGACTCAAATCCTGACCTCGCGCTTCAGCGCTGTCTCGTAGACCCGCATCATCGAGGCGGTGTCCGACGGGCCCAGCCCCATGCCGCGCGCCAGGCGCATCAGATTGTGCGTCGCCGCCGCCAGCGGCGTGGGCGCGCCGAGCTGATCGGAGAGCTCGAGCGCCAGATGCATGTCCTTGTAGGCGAGGTCGAGCGCGAAGGAGGCCTTGAAGTTGCCCTTCATCACGCGGTCGGAGAACATGCGGTAGGCGTTGGAATTGCCGCTGCTGTTGGAGATCACCTGTTGCAGCTTGGCCGGATCGATGCCGGCCACGGCGCCCAGCATCATGCCCTCGGCCGCCGCCGCCATATTGCAGAAGGCCATCATGTTGTTGACCAGCTTGGCAATGGTGCCGGTGCCCAGCTCGCCCATGTGCAGCACGTTGGCGCCGAAGGATTGCAGCATCGGCAGGTTGGCGTCGAAGGCCGCCTTGTCGCCGCCGACCATGATGGCGATGGTGCCGGCCTCGGCGCCGACCACGCCGCCGCTGACCGGCGCGTCGAGCATGACGATGCCCTTCTCCTTCAGCTTGGCCGCGATCGCCCGCACATTGGTCAGCGCGTTGGTGCTGAGGTCGAAATAGACCGTGCCCGGCTTGGCGTTCTCGAGGATGCCGCCCGGCCCCAGCGCCACCGCCTCGACGTCCTTGGGCATCGGCAACGAGGTCATGATCACCTCGTTGGCCCCGGCGATCTCGGCGACGCTCTTGCCCGCCGTGGCGCCCAGGTCGGTGCACGCCTTGACGCTCGCCGGGTTGAGATCGAACACCGTGACGGTGTGGTTGGTCTTCTTGATGATGTTCCGGCACATGGGCCCGCCCATGTTGCCCACGCCGATAAAGCCGATCTTCATGCCCGTCCCCTCCTGGTATGGCTGCTCCCTGTCATTCCGAGCGCAGCGAGGAATCTTTCCTTGCCTGTCCAATCTAGCGAAAGATTCCGTGCTGCGCTCGGAATGACAGGGATGCACGCGGCTTGCCTCGCGCGAGGATCGCGACCACACTCCGGCCGCGTGAGAATCGGGGACCTGTTCACGGAAGAGCGTGTGGCGCGCGTGGCGAAATTCGCCGCGCTGGGCTTCGCCATCGCCTTCGCCGCCCTGCTCACCCAATCGCGCGACCTCGTCTATCCGTCAGGCCGGGCGGTCGGCGCCGACTTCGTCACCTTCTGGGCGGCCTCCGACCTGGCGCTGTCGGGTCGACCGAGCTGGGCCTACAACGAGGCCGCCATCGTCGCCGCCGAGCGCAAGGCGCTGCCCAAGGCCGAGGACGTCTATCTCTGGCACTACCCGCCGCCGTTCCAGCTGGTGGTGCTGCCGCTGGCGCTGGTCCCGTACCTCTGGGCGTACGGCCTGTGGCTCGCCGCATGGCTGGCGATCTACGCCGCGACCTTCCGCGCCGCGTTTCGCGATCCGGCGCCGTTCTGGCTGGCGATCGGCGCCTCCGCCGTCTACGTCAACGCCCTGCACGGCCAGAACGGGTTGATGACGGCCGCGCTCGCCGCCGGCGGGCTCCTGCTGCTCGACCGCAAACCGCTGCTGGCCGGCGTGCTGATCGGCGCGCTCTGCTACAAGCCGCATCTTGGTCTGCCGCTGGGCCTATTGCTGCTCGCCGGCGGTTACTGGCGCGCCGCCATCGGCGCGTCGCTGTCGGTCGCGGCACTGTGTGGTTTCTCCGCGCTGCTCCTGGGCATCGAGACCTGGCAGGCCTTCCTCGCCAACGCCGCGACGGCGCGCGCCGTGCTCGAAGGCGGCGCCGTGCCCTGGCACAAGATGGCCTCGCTGTTCGCCACGGTGCGGCTCGCGGGCGGCGGCATCGAGCTCGCCTACATCCTACACGGACTCGCGGCGGTGACCGTCCTGGCGCTCTCGATGCTGGCGTGGCGACGGGCGGGCTCGTTCGAGCTGAAGGTCGCGCTGGGCGCGCTGGCGGCGCTGTTGGTCTCGCCATACCTCTTCGATTACGACCTCGCGGTCACGGCGCTGGCGCTGGGCCTGCTGCTGCGCGACGGCTTCACGCGCGGCTGGCGGCCCGGCATGAAGCCGGCGATCGTGGCGCTCTGGCTGGCGCCGGCGGTGCTGTCTTTTGTCGCCGAAGCGACGCGCGTGCAACTGCAGCCTGTCGTTCTGCTGGCGGTATGGGCGCTGACGTGGCAGAGGCTGCGCGCAGCATGAATGCCCTGTTCACCGAGGCGCGCGTCGCGCTGTTCGCCAAGGCGATCGCCGTGGCCTTCCTGCTCGCCTTTATCGCCACCCTGACGTCGATGCGCGACATGATGCTGTCGCCCGGTCGCGGCTTCGGCGGCGACTTCGTCGCCTTCTACGCCGCCGGCATGCTGGCGCGCGAGGGCCGGCCGCAGGCGGCCTACGACATGGCGGCGATCACCGAGGCCGAGAAGCGCGCGCTGCCGCAGGCGACCTACGCGCTGATGTACGCCTATCCGCCGGTGTTCCAGATGGTGCTCAAGCCGCTCGCCGGCCTGCCCTATGTCTGGGCTTATGTCGTGTGGGCCGCGCTGCTCTTCGCGCTGCATGTCGCGGTCTGGCGTGTCGCCTTCGGTGACACACCGGCGTTCTGGGCCGCGCTGGGTTGCTCCGCGGTCTATCTCAACGTGCTGCACGGCCAGAACGGTCTGCTGAGCGCCGCGCTGCTCGGCATCGGCCTGCTGTCGCTCGCTCATCGGCCGTTTCTCGCCGGCATTGCCATCGGCGCGCTCTGCTACAAACCGCAGCTTGGACTCTCCGTCGGTCTGCTGCTGCTCGCCGGCGGTCAATGGCGCGCGGTCGGCGGCGCGGCGCTGTCGGTCGTCGTGCTATGCGCCGCGTCGGCCGCGGTGCTGGGCCCCGATATCTGGCGCGCCTTCATCGAGCTGGGCGGTGGCGCGCGCGTCGTGCTCGAAGGCGATGGCGGACCGCTCGACAAGATCGCCAGCGTCTACGCCCTGGTGCGCAAGCTGGGCGCGCCGGTGGTCGTCGCCTACGCGCTGCACGGCCTCGTCGCGCTCGCCGTGATGGTTTTGGCGGTCCGCGCCTGGCGGCGCGGTGGCGCGGAACTGCCACGCATCGCCATGGCGGCGGCGACGGTGCCGTTGGTCTCGCCGTACTTCTTCGACTACGACCTCGCGGTGATTGTGTTGCCGATCGGCGCGCTGCTGATCGACGGATTCCGCAATGGCTGGATGCCCGGCATGCGCGCCATCCTGCTGATCGCCTGGTTCACGCCGGCGATCGCGCCGAAGCTGGCGGAACACGCCGGGCTGCAGATCATGCCGCTGGCCAGTATCGCGCTCTTCTGGATGGCGTGGCGGCGGTGCGAGTCCGGCGCGGAGGCGAGCGGACAGACGCGATGGACCTGACCTATTTCGCCATCGTGTTCGGCGCGTTCCTGATCGCAGGCCTCGTCAAGGGCACCGCCGGCATGGGGTTGCCGCCCACCGCCATCGCGCTCACCACGCTCGTCCTGCCGATGAGCGACGCGCTGGCGCTGATGACCGTGCCGACCCTGGCGACGAATGTCTGGCAGGCGTTCGGCGGCGGGCACTTCCGCGCAATGCTGCGTCGCTTCTGGATCATGGGCATCGCGATCACCGCCGGCATCTTCGTCTCGGCGCTGACCTTGCGCAGCCTGGGCTCGCCGCTGTCGGTCGGATTGCTCGGCGTGATCCTCGTGATTTTCTCGTTAACCGCCTTCGTCGCCTGGCGCCCGCACGTGCCGGCGCGCCACGAGTGGTGGGCCAATCAATTGAGCGGCGCGGCGACCGGTCTCATCGGCGGCGTGACCGGCATGGCCGCGGTGCCGTTTCTGCCCTACATGCAATCGTTGGCGCTGACGCGCGACGAGTTGATTCAGGCGCTCGGCATTCTCTTCGTCGTGTTCACGGCCGCCTTGACGATCGCGCTTGCCGACGCCGGCGCGTTCACGATCACCAACGGAATCGGCACGCTGGTCGCGACCGCGCCGACCTTGCTCGGCATGTGGCTGGGGCAGAAGCTGCGGCGCGCCGTGTCGCCGGAGGTGTTCCGCAAGATGTTCCTCGCGGTGATGTTCGGCGTCGGGATTCATCTCTCACGCGGCCTGTTCTGAGACAACTTTTCCACATCAGCGCGAATCGAAATCGTCGCGCATATCGTCAGCGTTCAATCAGGATTTGCAGGCATGGTTCCGCTTGCACACCGGCGGTTCTGCCCCAACGGGCCGACCGGTGGGCGACACACCCCCTTGGGCGCTCGTCTTTCCGTCAGACGAGCGCCCATTTTCTTTGCGCGCGGAATGCGTAGGCTGCGCATGCCGAAGGGAGCCGCGCATGCCCGACGATCTGTCACCAGCGGAAGAGAAGTCCATCGATCTCGACCTGCGCGACAAGGCGGTGATCGTGAAGAAGAACGGAGAGACGCGGGAGGTGATCCGCAACCTCTCGGGCGGCGCCGTGATCGGCGACAGTGTCTACCTCGCCGATGACGAAGGCCGGAGATTGCTGCATCTGCGGCTTGTGGCATCCAGGCGCTACGAAATCGCCGACACCGTCAAGATGACGGCTCTCTTCGACATCGCCGACGAGACGGACAAGAAGAAGGAGTTCGATCTCGAGGCGCTCGCCGTCGACCGCATCGACGAGGACACGACCCGGCTCTGGCTCATCGGCTCGCACGCGATGGGCCACGCGAAGCCGGAAAGCGGCGACCTCGAGCTCAAGCGCGTCGGGCTGAAGCGCGAGCGTAACCGCTTGCTCTTCGGTTGTGTCGACATCGACAAGAACGGCCCGGTCAAAGGCAGCGGCCGCCACCTCAGGATCAAGCCCGCGCGCGAGACCCACACGACCGAGTTTCTGACGGCCCTGCGCACCGCGCCACCCGCCGCGATCGGTTTGCTGCGCGAGGTCTCCGCCCTGGCGAAGATCTCCGCCGACGCCGGCGTCGGCTGGTTCACGCCCTACACGATGGCCAGCACCAAGGAGAACGGCCTCGACGTCGAGGGCCTGGCGATCCGTCGACATGCCGGCGACCACGCCACGGCCGTCGCCCTCGTCGGCCTGCGCGGCCCGGTCATCGATGGCTTCGCGGTCCTTATCGAGATCAGGATCCGCGACCACTCGAAGCGCGGGCTGAAGACCGTCGGCAAACCGCGCTTCCATTTGCTCAACCTGGAAGGCTTCGGCATCCGCGATCTCGAGTGGCGCGACAAGGATCTGCTGATCCTCGCCGGACCGACAATGACCCGCCAGCGCGAGTCGGCGCTGTTCCGCTGGAACGGCGCATGGAAGAACATCGCCAAGGGCGGCAAGAACGTCGTCGAGGTCAACGACATCGAGACCATCGGCTCACTGCGGATGCCGGAGGACAAGAGCGGACCCGAGGTGTTCACCATCGTCACGCCGCAAGAGCCCGAGTATATGTTGTTGCGCGACGGCATCGGCAAGGACCGCCTGCGCGACCAGACGGGCAAGGCGTCCGATCTGGGGCCGGTCTACCACACCGAGATCTATCGGATCGCCGACCGATAGGCTAAGCACCGCGCACGATGTCCAAAGCCTCTCCCCTCACCCCGTTCAAGGTCACCGTCTGCGGCATCCCCGAGCTGGCGCAGCATGGCGACAGCGGCGTCAGCCATGTGCTGTCGCTGCTCGATACACACCATCCGTCGCCCGAGGCGCTGGGCGATTATGGCGCGATCGACCACGAGCTGTTGCGTTTCGACGATGTCGTCGCCGAGTTCCCCGGCTTCGTCGCCTGCGGCGAGGCCGACGTGCGCCGCATCCTGGCGCTCGGTGAGCGCCTGCGCGAAGCCGGCGAGAGCGCGCGGCACCTGTTGGTACATTGCCATGCCGGCATCTCGCGCTCGACGGCGTCGGCGGCGGTGCTGATGGCGCAGTTCAACCCGGGCCGTGAGACCGAGGCCTTCCTGCGCATCCTCGACCTGCGCCCGCACGCCTGGCCCAACACGCGCATCGTCGAGTTCGCCGACCGCCTGCTGCGGCGCGACGGCGCGCTGCTGGAAGGCCTCGTCGCCTACCGCCGCGCGCTGCTCGAGCGCAAGCCGAACCTGCGGCAGGTGATCGTCAACATCGGCCGCGGTCACGAATTGCCGTCGTGACCCCCTCCCCCCGCGTGCGGGGCGAGGGAGGAGATCACCGCGCCTTCAATGGTGCCGCGGCGAGATGCGCGCCAGCGTCGACGATCATGAACTCGCCGGTGACGTTGCTGGCGCTGGTGAGAAAGAAGACCGCCGTCTCGGCCATCTGGTCGGCGGTGCCGGCCTGGCGCAACGGCGTGCCGTTCTCCTGCTGCGCCAGCGCGGCGGCGTAGCCCTTCTCGCCGAAGACGCCCAGCAGCCAGCGGCCCTGGATGAAGCCCGGGCAGATCGTGTTGACGCGCACCGCCGGCGCCAGCCATTTCGCCAACGCCAAGGTCAGCGTGTTGAGCGCGCCCTTGGAGCACATGTAGGGGATCGACGAGCCGACGCCCATCACCCCGGCGATCGAGGAGATGTTGACGATCGAGCCACGCTCCTTCTTTTCTTCCCACTGCTTCTTCATGACAGGGAAAACGGCGCGGGCCATCTGGTAGGGGCCGACGACGTTGATGCGGTTGATGCGCTCGAAATCCTCGGCGTTGACGCCGTCGAGATCACCCTGCGCCTGCGCCTTGGTGGTGCCGGCGTTGTTGAGCACGCCGTCGATCCGTCCCCATTCCTTCATCGCCGATTCGACGAGCTTCTTGCAGTCGGAGTCCTGGCCGACATCGGCCTGCACCAGGATCGCGTTGACGCCCTTGGCCTTCACGGCCGCCATCGTCTCGTCGGCTTCCTTCTTGCTGCGCGTGTAATTGACGACGATGTTCCAGCCGAGATCGGCGAGCTGGACGGCCGCGGCGGCGCCCAGCCCCGTCGCCGATCCGGTCACGATCGCGACCTTCCCCTTCTGTGCGGCCATCTCTTCCTCCTGCGTTGGCGTGCCGGCGCACCCTAGAGCGGAGCGCGCGGGGATGGAACCACCTGTCATCCTCGGGGCCGTCCGCGGCCCCTGTAGTGCAGCGCGGGATGACAGGCGGCGCTTCCGCGCGGAACAGCCGGCTTGCCTTGCCGCTGACGCTCCGCTTGAGTGGCGCGAAGGGGTGAGCTCATGACCGATCTGTTCTCGCTGAAGGGCCGCGTGGCTTTGGTGACCGGCGCGTCGCGCGGGCTGGGCCGCGACTTCGCCGTCACGCTGGCCGCGGCCGGCGCCACCGTGGTCTGCGCCGCGCGCACCGCGCCCGATCTGGAGGCCACGGTGGCGTCGATCATCGGGGACGGCGGCAAGGCCGAGGCGCTGGCGCTCGACGTCGCCGACGAAGCGGCGGTGGTCAAGGCCGTCGCCGACATCGTCGCGCGCCACGGCCGCATCGACGTGCTGATCAACAACGCCGGTATCACCATCCGCAAGCCCGTGGTCGATCTGCCGCGCGCCGACTGGCAGAGCGTGGTCGACACCGACCTCACGGCGCCGTTCATGTTGGCGCGCGAATGCGGCCGGCACATGCTGCGCCAGAAGAGCGGGCGCATCGTCAACATCTCCTCGATCCTGGGCATTCTCGGCCGCGAGACGGTGGCGGCCTATGTCGCCTGCAAGCACGGGCTGATCGGGCTGACCAAGACGCTCGCGATCGAGCTCGGGCCCGACGTCACGGCGAACTGCATCTGCCCCGGTTACATCCGCACCGAGTTCAACATCACGCTGCAGCAGACCAAGAGCTTCACAGACATGATCGAGCAGCGCACCGCGGCGCATCGCTGGGGCACGCCGGAGGACCTGCGCGGCGCGCTCCTGCTGCTGGCGTCGGACGCCGGCGCCTACATCACCGGCCAGTCGATCGTCGTCGATGGCGGGCTGACGACGGTGTTGGCGTAGTACGTCTTTGGGACGCCGGCGGTCCCAAGGAGATCCCTCGCTGCGCTACAGGGGCCGCGGATGGCCCCGAGGATGACGAGGAGTGGATTATCCCTTGACGCCGAAGGCTTTGCGCAGGGCGTTGAGACCCTGCTGGTGCGGCGTCCACATGCGGCCACCGACCAGGCCGCCATCGACCACCAGGTCATGGCCGTTGACGAAGCTCGACTCGTCGGAGGCCAGGAACACGGCGGCGCGGGCGATGTCGTCGGTCAGGCCGGCGCGCGGGATCGGCTGGTTGGCGGCGAAGACGCCCTTCATGGTCTCGGCGGTCTTCTCGGCGTCTTCATGCGAGAGGCCCAAAGCCTTGCCGAAGATGCCGGTGGCGATGCCGCCGGGCGAGATCGAGTTCACCCTGATGTTTTTCTCGCCCAGCTGCATGGCGACGCAGACGGTGAGGTGGTTCACCGCCGCCTTGGCGGCGCTGTAGATCATCGAACTCGACATGCCGGCGCGGCGCCCCGCCACCGAGCCGTTGTTGATGATGCTGCCACCGCCCTGCTTCACCATCACCGGCGTCACGTGCTTCATGCCCAGCATCACGCTGCGCACCAGCGAGGCCATCGCCGCGTCGAAGCCGTCGACCGGAATGGTCTCGATTCCACCGACCGGCGCCGGACCGCCGGCGTTGTTGAACAGGCAGTCGACGCGGCCCCACTTGGCGAGACAGGCGTCGATCAGCGCCTTGAACTCGGCTTCCTGGGTGACGTCGGCACGCTTGAACAGCAGACGCTCGGCGCCGAGCTCTTTCTCGAGCGCGGCGCCGAGATCGGCGCGACGGCCGGCGGCCACCACGCGAGCGCCCTCGGCGACGAAGATCTCGGCCGTACGCCGGCCGATTCCGCTGGTCGCACCGGTAACGATGCAGATCTTGCCGTCGAGACGCGCCATGTCGACTACTTCTTGGTGAGCTGTTTGGCGTCGAACTTGCAGTAGCCGTCGAGCAGCACGTTGCCGCCGGCCGGCGTGATGCGGCCGCTGACCTTCATGTTGCCGTCCTGCACCTTGGCCGTGGTGCGGAAATTGCCGCCGCCATCCATCGCCACCGGAGCCCAGGAGCGCTGCGTCCGGCCTTCCTGCATGAAAGTGCCCGACACCTGGTTGCCGGTGACGGTGACGTCGATGGTCATCTTGTAGCGAGGGCAGTTGTATTGGCCCGCGCCATAGCCGGTCCAGGTGTAGCTCTGTGCCAGGGCCGGCGCCGCGCTCAGCAGCCCGGCGATGACGACAGAACAGGCGATGACAGCGCGCATGAGACCTCCCCCCGGCCGGCTGGCCGCTATTTCTTCGCGAGCTTGAAGTCGAACAGACAATAGCCGTCGAGCCTGACGACAGCCTCGCTGGGCGTGATCTTCCCGGTGACCTTCATCTTGCCACCGCCGCCAACGATGGCCTCGCTGACGAAAGTGCCGTCGGGCCCCGCCTTGGCGACGAAGAAGCGCTCGTCACGGCCGTCCTGCTGGAAAGTCGCCTTGATGTCGGAACCGGTGACGGTGAGATCCATCTTCATGCCGTAGCTGCCGCAGCGGGACGATCCAAGCTGATTCACGCCGGAGTTAACTCGTCCAGAATAAAGCTGCTGCGCCAGAGCCGGCGCGGCGGCCAGGACGGTGGCGGCGATGAGAGAACCGAGAACGATACTGCGCATGATGCCTCCTGATGAGCGCTAGAAGCATGGCCGGACCATGCCTCCCGACAGGCCTAGAATCCATAACATTATGGCGGGATCGGGCTATAACGTCGCCGCCGCGTTACGCAAGGTTACCGTGCCCGATTTCGACAAGCCCGCCCTGCTGCAGGATCTCACCGCGCTCGCCCGCCAGGCCGGCGCCGCCATTCTCGACATCTATGCCCGGCCCGACCAGGGCGAGCGCCAGAAGACCGACGCCTCGCCGGTGACCGACGCAGACCACGCCGCCGAGGCCATCATCCTGACCGGCCTGCGCACGCTGACTCCCGACGTGCCGATCATCGCAGAGGAGGAGGTCGCCGCCGGCCGCCTGCCCCAGGTCGGCGCCGGGCCGTTCTGGCTGGTCGACCCGCTCGACGGCACCAAGGAGTTCATCAAGCGCAACGGCGAGTTCACCGTGAACATCGCCCTGATCGAGAACGGCGAGCCGAGTCTGGGCGTCGTCTCGGCGCCGGCGCAGGGCGTGCTGTGGCGCGGCGCCAAGGGCCATGGCGCGCAGCGCCAGCTCGACGGCGGGGAGCCGACCGCCATCGCGGTGCGCCGGCCGCCGGGCGTCGGCCTCACCGTCTTCGCCAGCCGCAGCCATTCGGTGTTCAACCAGCTCGATATCTGGCTGCGCAACAACGACATCCCAGTCGCCGAGCGCAAGCAGGCCGGCTCGTCGCTGAAATTCTGCCTGATCGCCGCCGGCGAGGGCGACCTCTACCCGCGCTTCGGCCCGACCATGGAGTGGGACACCGCCGCCGGCCAGGCCGTGCTCGAGGCGGCGGGCGGCGAGGTGATCGACGACAGCACGCGCCAGCCGCTGCGCTACGGCAAGCCGGGCCATCGCAATCACTGGTTCGTCGCGCGCGGCTGGCCGGCGGGTCGCGACTGGCGGACGGGATGAACGCGATCATCGAGCGCGCCACGGCGTTGATCCGCGCCGGCCGCCTCGTCGCCTTCCCCACCGAGACGGTCTACGGCCTGGGCGCCGACGCCACGCAGGACCGCGCCGTCGCGGCGATCTTCGCCGCCAAGGGCCGCCCGGCATTCAATCCGCTGATCGCCCATGTGCTCGACGCCGCCGAGGCGCGCCGGTATGTGGTCTGGAACGACATCGCCGAGCGTCTCGCCGCCGCCTTCTGGCCCGGCCCCCTCACCCTCGTCCTGCCGCGCGTCAAGAACTGCCGGCTGTCGCTGCTCGCCTCCGCCGGCCTCGACACCGCCGCCGTGCGCGCGCCCTCGCATCCCATCGCCCGCGCGCTGATCGCCGCGTCGGGCGTGCCGATCGCAGCCCCCAGCGCCAACCGTTCCGGCGCCATCAGCCCGACGCGGCCGGAGCATGTCGTCGAGTCGCTGGGCGACGCGGTCGACCTGGTGATCGACGGCGGGCCGTGCGATGTCGGACTCGAATCGACGGTGCTTGACCTCACCACGCCGACGCCGACCTTGCTGCGCCCCGGCGGCACGACGCGCGAGGCGATCGAGGCGCTGATCGGCGCAATCGAGGACGGCCCGGCCATCGGCGTCCCCGGCGCGCTGCATTCGCCGGGCCAGCTCGAAAGCCACTACGCGCCGCGCGCCGCCATGCGGCTGAACGCGACGGCAGCGCAAATGGGCGAGACCATGCTCGGCTTCGGCCAGGTCGCCGGCGCGCTCAACCTCAGCCCGAGCGGCGACCTCGTCGAAGCGGCGGCCAACCTGTTCGTCATGCTGCGCAGGCTCGACGCAACAGGCACGACGCGAATCGCGGTCGCGCCGATTCCTGAATCCGGCCTCGGCGCGGCGATCAACGACCGGCTGCGGCGTGCGGCGGCCCCACGCTCATAGCCAGGGTCTGCGTGCCCACTCGAGCGCAAGATCGAGGCGGTCGTTACCCCAGAACAGCTCGCCGTCGACGACAAAGCTCGGCGCACCGAAGATGCCCAGCGCGATGGCGCGATCGACATCGGCAACCAGCGCCTTCCTGTTGCCGTCAGCGAGCGCGGCCGTGAGTATCGCCTGAGCGTCGAAGCCGGCGCGTTCGAGCACGTCCTTGATCACGTCCAGCTCGGCGATCTCGCGATCCTCAACAAAGCTGGCGCGGTAGATCGCCAGCGTCAGATCGGCACGGCGCCCGACAGGTACAACCCGACTGACCCGCGCGCCCAGCAAGCCATTGCGCGGATAGGTCGACGGCCAGCGCAGTCCCAGGCCTTGCTTCGCCGCCAGCCGTTCGACGTCACGGCGCCTGTAGTTGCGCTGTGCCGGCGGCGCGTTTTGCAGCGGCGATGGATTGTCGGGCCGCAGGCGCAGGATCGGGCCGATCACGAATGGAATCCACTCGACCGCGATGTCGGTGTTCACGGCCAGCCGCTCCGCCGCCAGCCACGCATAGGGGCTGGCAAAGTCGTACCAGAATTGCATCGTCGCCATGCGGCTACCATACCCTTGGGGACCCAGTGCAATCCCGCTAGATTGAGCCGATCCGGAGGAAACCAAGACCATGCCTGACACCTATATCTCGCCGCCCTCGTCCGCGTTCCACGAGGCGCTCGCCGCCATCGTCGGCGAGAAGGGTCTGGTGACCGATCCGCAGGCGGTACAGTTCCACACCACCAACTGGCAGGGCATGGCGCCGGGCCGCGCCGCCGCCGTGGTCAAGCCGGCGAGCGTCGAGGAGGTCTCGGCCATCGTGAAATTGTGCAACCAGCACAACGTCAAGATCGTACCGCAGGGCGGGCTGACCGGCCTGATGACCGCCAGCATCCCGGTGCGCCAGGGCGACGAGATCGTCGTGTCCCTGGCGCGCATGAACCGCATCCTCGACGTCAACCCGCAGGCCTACACCATGACGGTCGAGGCCGGCGTGGTGCTGCAGACCATCCAGCAGACGGCGATGGAGCATGATCGCCTGTTCCCGATCAGCCTGGGCGCCCAGGGCTCCTGCATGATCGGCGGCAACCTCTCGACCAACGCCGGCGGCGCGCAGGTGCTGCACTACGGCAACACGCGCAGCATGGTGCTGGGGCTCGAGGTCGTGCTGCCCGACGGCCGCATCTGGGACGGCATGCGCGCGCTGAAGAAGGACAACACCGGCTACGACCTGAAGGACCTCTTCGTCGGCGCCGAGGGCACCTTGGGCATCATCACCAAGGCGGTGCTGAAGGTGTTCCCCAAGCCCAAGGACGTCGCCACCTGCTGGCTGGCGATCCCCAACCCGAAGGCGGCCTTCGAGCTGCTGGCCGAGGCGCGCATGGCCTCGGGCGACTGCGTGACCTCGTGCGAGCTGGTGCACGGCATCGGCTATGAGGGCGTGCTCAAGCACGTGCCCAATCTGCAGCGGCCGATCGAGGGTTCACCCGAGTGGCAGTTGCTGATGGAATGGTCCTCGACCCGCGCCCCCACGGGCAACGGCGCCGGCGGCATGGCCGAGCGCATGGAGGAGTTCCTCACCGGCGCCTTCGAGCGCGGTCTGGCGGTCGACGGCACCATCGCTCAATCCGAGGCGCAGGCGCGCAACATGTGGGCGATCCGCGAAGGTCATGCCGAGGCCAGCCGCCGCGATCCCAACCCGAGCGCCTCGTTCGACATCTCGGTGGCGATCCACGAGATCCCGGATTTCATCGAGCGCTGCAACGCCGCCTGCGTGAAGGCGGTGCCCGGCATCCGCCCGAAGCCGATGGGCCATATGGGCGACGGCAACCTGCACTACTCCTTCGGCGCGCCGCTCCACGTCACGACGCGCGAGGCCTTCCTGCCGATGGCCAAGACGCTCGACCGCATCGTGCACGACATGGTCAACGAAATCGGCGGCTCGATCTCGGCCGAGCACGGCATCGGCTCGGTCAAGCTGCTCGAGCTTGAGCACTACCGCTCCTCGACCGAGCTCGACATCATGCGCGCGATCAAGAAGGCGCTCGATCCGAAGGGCCTGATGAACCCCGGCAAGGTGATCCGCGTCGATCCCGACGAGAAGGTGGCCGAGGCGTTTCCGACGCGTTGAGGCGTCTTGCCTTTCCCCCTCCGGGGGGAAGGTAGAGACAAGTCGCAGGGCAATGCGGACAAGTTCACCGCCGACAGGGACAATGTCCCTGCCTAAATTTGGATTGTGCCAGACACCTACACGACAATCCCCGCCGCCGTTCCCGCCTCCGTCCTCGAGGCGATTCACCGAGTCGTGGGCGACAAGGGCTTCACCACCGATGTCAGGGAGATGGAGCCGCATGTCGTGGAGTGGCGCGACAATTATCATGGCCGCGCCGCCGCCGTCGTGAAGCCGGCGAACACCGAGGAAGTCGCCGCCGTGATGAAGATCTGCCACCAGGCTGGTGTGCCCGTGGTGCCGCAGGGTGGCATGACCGGGCTGACCGGCGCCGGCATTCCGCACGAGCATGGCGGCGAGATCGTGCTGTCGCTGCGGCGCATGAACCGCATCCTCGAGGTCAACCCGCTGGCCTTCACCATGACGGTCGAGGCCGGCGTGGTGCTGAAGACCATCCAGGAGACGGCGGCGGCGCATGACCGGCTGTTTCCGCTCAGCCTGGGCGCCGAGGGCAGCTGCGCCATCGGCGGCAACCTGTCGACCAACGCCGGCGGCGTGCAGGTGCTGCACTACGGCAACGCGCGCAGCCTGGTGCTGGGGCTGGAGGTCGTGCTGCCCGATGGCCGAATCTGGAACGGCCTGCGCGCGCTGAAGAAGGACAATACCGGCTACGACCTGAAGAACCTATTCATGGGCGCCGAGGGGACCCTGGGCATCATCACGCGCGCGGTGCTGAAGATCTTCCCCAAGCCCAAGGACGTGGCGACCGCCTGGATGGCGGTGCGCGATCCCGCCGCCTCGGTCGAGCTGCTGTCGCGCGCCCACGAGGCGAGCGAGGACAACGTCACCTCCTGCGAGCTGATGAGCCGCCAGGGGCTGGAGTTCGTCTTCAAGCACATCCCGGGCTGCGCCGATCCGCTGGAAGGCCGCCACGACTGGTACGTGCTGCTCGAATGGTCCTCGACGCGTGCCGTGCCAGAGGGCGGCACGGGGATGACGGAACGCATGGAGGCCTTCCTCGGCGCGCTGATGGAGGAAGGTCTGGTGCTCGACGCCACCCTGGCGCAGTCGACGACGCAGGCGCAGGCCTTCTGGAAGATCCGCGAGAGCCACTCCGAGGCGCAGAAGATCGAAGGCCCCTCGATCAAGCACGACATCTCGGTGTCGGTGAGCGAGATCCCGTCCTTCATCGAGCGCGGTATCGCGGCGATGAAGCAGGTCGTGCCCGATCTGCGCCCGGTGCCCTTCGGCCACGTCGGCGACGGCAACCTGCACTTCAACGCCCAGGCGCCCGAGGGCATGGGCAAGGACGAATTCTTCGCCCATTACGGCGCCATCAACCGCGCGGTCTACGACATCGTGCGCGAGGTGGCGGGCTCGATCTCCGCCGAGCACGGCATCGGCCGCTTCAAGCTCGAGGAGCTCGAGCACTACCGCTCGCCGGTCGAGCTCGACGTCATGCGCTCGATCAAGCGCGCGCTCGATCCGCAGAACCTGATGAACCCCGGCAAGGTGATTCGCATCTAGGGGACGGTGGCGGGGGGATCGCGGCGATTTTGTTGCCTTGCAAATGTTATACTATAACATTACCTAGCTGCCAGACGGCCTGTGCCGTTCGCTTCCTCTCCATCCAGCGCGGATGACACCTGATGTCACCCTCTCCCGGCCTTCGATTGCCCGTCACGGTGCTGTCCGGCTTCCTCGGTGCCGGCAAGACGACGCTGCTCAACCATGTCCTGCACAATCGCCAGGGCAAGCGCGTAGCGGTGATCGTCAACGACATGAGCGAGGTCAACATCGACGCCGCGCTGGTGCGCGACGGCGGCGCCGGGCTCAGCCGGACCGACGAGAAGCTGGTGGAGATGTCCAACGGCTGCATCTGCTGCACCCTGCGCGACGATCTGCTCCGCGAGGTGCGCAGTCTCGCGACGCAGGGCCGCTTCGACTACCTGCTGATCGAATCGACCGGTATCTCGGAACCGCTGCCGGTGGCCGCGACCTTCGACTTCCGCGACGAGGACGGCGACAGCCTCGCCGACGTGGCGCGCCTCGACACCATGGTCACGGTGGTCGACGCCTTCAACTTCCTGCGCGACTACGCCAGCACCGGCTTCCTGCGCGATCGCGGCCAGACCGCCGGCGAGGGCGACGATCGCACCATCGTCGACCTGCTCGTCGAGCAGGTCGAGTTCGCCGATGTCATCGTCCTCAACAAGGCGGACCTCGTCTCGTCCGACGACCTCGGCATGCTCGAGGGCATCATTCGCACCTTCAACACGCGTGCGCGCTTTGTGCGCAGCGTGAATGGCGACGTGGCGCTCGACGACATCCTCGACACAGGCCTGTTCGACATGCAGGAGGCGTCGATGGCGCCGGGCTGGCAGCAGGCGTTGCTCGGCAACCCGCTGCCGGAGACCGAGGAGTATGGCATCTCGAGCTTCATCTACCGCGCGCAGTCGCCGTTTCACCCGGCGCGGTTGATGGCCTGGCTGCAACGCGAGTGGCCCGGCGTGATCCGGTCCAAGGGATTCTTCTGGCTGGCGACGCGGCCCGCCTTTGTCGGCGTCTGGTCGCAGGCCGGTGCGGTGACACGCCACGAGAAGGGCGGCCGCTGGTGGGCCAGCGTGCCGCGCAACCACTGGCCGAGCGACCGGGTCGAGCGGCGCATGATCATGGATAACTGGAAGGAGCCGTTCGGCGATCGCCGGCAGGAGATCGTGATCATCGGCAAGGACATGGACCGCGGCGCGCTTACCGCCGCGTTCGATGCTTGCTTGCTCAGCCCGAGCGAGATCGCCGCCGGCCCGGCGGTGTGGAAGTACATGCCCGACCCGTTCCCGGCCTGGACCGAGGAGTCCCAGTCGTGAACGCGACGATATTGGCGACACGTCCGCACGTCGCGCGCGGTGACAAGCCGGAGGCGCTCTCGGCGATCACATCGCAGGCCGTCAACCTCGCGCTGTGGCAACGCCGGCTGCCCCGCGCGCTGGAGGCCAGCATCGAGGCGCATCGAACGCGCCCGATCGTCGGCGAGGCGTGGTTCGACGCCTGCGATTCGGCGGCACTGACCGATGGCCACTTCGCGGCGCTGCTGCGCGACGTGTCGCCGGCCGATCAAGCGCTGTGGCGCGCCGACATCGCGCCATTGCTCGATGAATTCGCGCGCCTGAGCGCGGCGCATGTCGTGCGCGCCACGCTCGAAACGGTGACCGGTTCGGCTTGCCGCAAGTTCCACGTCGACTGGATCGGCCTGCGCCTGCTCTGTACCTACGACGGCGCCGGGACCCAATGGCTGCCCGACGCCGCGGTGCGACGCGACATGCTGACCGTGGGCGACAACGACGATATCGTCGACGATCCGGCGTCGGTTCAGTCGATGGCATGCGGCGATGTCGGCCTGTTCAAGGGAGAGGCATGGCCCGGCAATGAGGGGCGCGGCATCGTGCATCGCTCCCCACCGAAGCCGGAGGGTGGCCATCGCCGCGTGCTGCTGTGCCTCGACGCCGACGCGGTCGACCACTCGCGGCTGGGGAGCGCGTCGCGTGTCTGAGGCGGCGGCCAAGCTAGCGCCGGCGATCGAGGCGGTGCGCAAGGCCGACATCGAGCGGGCGTTGGCCCATTTCCGTCGCGCCCGCGCCGCCTGCGACGACGAGTGGCTGCCGCGCGACGCGGTGCTCGACGCGTTGCTGATCGCGGTGATCGAGGAGGCGCGCGATCCGACGACCGCGCATCTCGTCGCCGCCCACCTCGACAAGACCGCACGGCTGTTGTCGCTGCTCGCCGGTGAGCGGCCCGACGGGGCGACCCTCTAGACCGGCGCCAACGCGCTGTCTCCTGTTCGGATTGGCCTCATCACGCCGGTAAAGCCCGCGTCCGCGAACGCAACAGAAGCGATTGCCGAACATGACTGATATTGCGAACCCGAGCTGGCGCTCAAGCGCTCGTGAACGTGCGGCTGCTCTTTGGCAACATGGCAAGAGCCGGTGCCACAAAGCAGGCGCAGCCGCAGATAACGAGCACAGGCGTTGGTCCGAGCGCCTGGCTGAGCGGTGCGATCAGGGCGAGGCCCAGAGGTGCCAAGCCGTATGAAAACAAGAAATCGACCGACGACACGCGCGCGAGCTTGTCCGATGGCACCTCACGTTGTGTGGCGCTGAACCATGGCACGTTGAACAACTGGACGCCGAGGCCGGCAAGAAAGAGGGCCGCGATTGGAATGGCGATGTGGATGGGTGCGATCAGGCTGAAGGGAACCAGGCCATAAAGCGCAAGAGCGCCGAGCGCGGTCCACCCCTGATTGCGTGGACGCCAGTACGCCATCACCGCAGCGCCCAAGAGCGCTCCTATCGTGTAGGCGGTTGTCCCGGCGACGAGAAGAACAGCACCGCCATAGTCGTCACGGCTCACGATGGGAAGGATCACGTTGGTCACGGAGTAGCCCAAGGCGATCACGATCGTCAGCGCGGCAAGTCCGGCGACGAACCACGGGTGACGGCCCGCTTCCCTCACACCTTCAATGAGCTCTTGATGGAACGACTTGAGTGTGAGGCGTGCATCGGCGCCATCGGGTCGGCCCGGCTCGACCGGGTGTGGCGGCACGAAGCCACTCACCAACCAGAGAAGCGCGATCGCGATCAGGGTGGCCCAGACTCCCAGTCCAAGCGCGAGAGCCGTGGCGAGAGTGGGGCCAACGAGGGTCGCGACCCGCACCGATATGCTCATCGCGGCATTGGCTGGCTGCAACCCATCCACGCCGACCACGATCGGGACCAGCGCGTTGTAGGCCGGGCGACACGCCCCTTGGCCAATTCCAGCCACGGCCGCACCCAGCATCAGCAGAGCGGTGCCAAACGCCGAATGCCCAAGCCCGATGACGATGAGCGCGATGCCCGCAGCGGCAATCAGGCTCGCACCCCACACGACTTTGCGCCGCGCGGAGCGATCAGCCAATACGCCGCTGATCGGCAGGGCCACAAGAAACCCCACCGTCCGCGCAGCCAGCGCAATTCCCAATTGCGCCGCCGTAATCGATCGATCGAGAACGGCGATACCCAACACGAAGGGCAGAGCCCATGTCGCAAGACCTGAGGCGGTACCGCCGAGCCAGAGCCTTATGAAGGCGCGAGTCCTGATCTCTCCAGCCATTCAAACTCCCGCATCAGGAGCGCCGTGTAGTCGTCGAGATGCCGGAAGGCAAGCGGCTGGCGGCGCCACCGCCGCATGTCGCCGGCGCCGGAAACGGGACGATCTTCTGGAACACCACGCGCGGGCCACCGCCCGGCCCGACCTAGCACGACATCATCCGCCACAGCCGGTTCCCGGGATGGTGACGATGTCAGCGCGCCGCGATGTACTCGCCGCTGAGCCCCAGCACGCGCGACATCTCCTCGGCGCCTTCGCGCACCGCCGCCACCAGCGCCGCGCGCTTGCGGCGCGCGCGGTCGGCGGGCGCGGCGATCATCAGCGAAGCGACGACGGCGCGCCGGGCGTCGAACACCGGCGAGGCGAAGCCCCACAGACCGACGAACATCTGGTCGCGCGTTTCGACCACGCCGGCGCGGCGCGCCTCGGCGATGATGTCGAGCAGCGCTGCTTTCGCGGTCGTGGTGTGCGGCGTGAGCTGCGGACGCGGCGCGCGCGCGAGGTAGTCGCGAATGATGTCGGGCTCGCTGAACGCGAGCACGGCGCGGCCCGACGCCGTGCAGTAGAGCGGCCGGCGCAGGCCGATCGTGGCGGCGTAGCGCACCGCCTGCGGCCCGTCGGCGATGGCGACGTAACGCACCTCCCGATGATCCTCGGTCGGCACCGCGAGCAGCACCGTCTCTTCCGCCTTGGCGACGATCGGCGCCAGCAGCGGCGAGAGCTTGCGTTCCAAGGTGTCGCCACCGCCGATCAGCGCGCCCTGCCGCAGCGCCGCCGCGCCCAGACGATAGACGCCGCCGACGGTCTCGACATAGGCCTCGCTTTCCAGCGCGCGCAGCATGCTGAACAGGCTGGTCTTGGGCAGATCAAGGATTCGGCCCAGCTCGGCCAGCGCCAGGCCGTCGGGCCGCGTCGCCAGCGCCTCGATCACCCGCATAGCGCGGGTCGGCGCGCGCGGCGGGCCAGCCGATATCCCTGTTGCGTCGCGCGGCATGGCGGGGTCAAAATTCCTCTACCGGAACAATGTTCCGATATCGGAATAACTGTCAAGGCGGGAGGAACGCCATGAACCACATCGTCGTCAACGAGCCCAACAAGTGGCGCCTGGAAACCCCGGGCTCGGCGGGATGGCAGCGCAGCCCGCGGCCTGGTGCCGCGAAGAAGTACTTCATGGTGTCGGCCGACTGCCACGCGAACGAGCCGGCCAATCTGTGGGCCGAACGTATCGACGCGAAGTATCGCGATCGCCTGCCGCGCGTCATCACCGACAAGGACGGCGTGAAGTGGCGCGTGTCGGAGGGCCATCGTCCCGACCGCCTGCGCATCCACGAGATGGAGGGCGAGGACGACGCGCGCAACAAGGCCGGCGCCGATCCCAAGCTGCGCATCGCCGACCATGACGGCGACGGCATCGACGTCGAGCTCTTCTTCCCCAACAAGGGCCTGTCGATGTGGGCGACGCAGGACGCCGAGTTCGCGCAGGCGCAGTGCCGGGTGTGGAACGACTGGGCGTGGGAGCAGTACTCGGCCCACCAGGATCGCGTGGTGATCGCCGGCGCGATCGCCACCGCCGATCTCGAGGGTTCGATCGCCGAGGTGCAGCGTCTGGCCAAGCTCGGCTTCCGCTGCCTCACCCTGCCGTGCAAGCCGGTATGGGGCCATCACGACATCGACCACCCGAACTACAACCTGCCGCATTTCGACCGGCTGTGGGCGGCGATCCAGGACGTGAACCTGCCGATCACCTATCACATCTCGACCGGCCGCGACCCGCGCGCCTCGCGCGGCAATGGCGGCGCGGTGATCAACTACGTCACCCACTCGCTGTCGCCGACCATCGAGCCGGTCGCCAATATGTGCGCGTCGGGCGTGCTCGAGCGCTTCCCCAAATTGCGCTTCGCCACCATCGAGGCCGGCATCGGCTGGATCCCGTGGCTGCTCGACGCCATGGACGAGGCCTATCGCAAGCATCACTTCTGGGTGCGGCCCAAGCTGCAGGGCCTGCCCAGCGACTACTTCAAGGCGCATGGCTACGCCTCGTTCCAGGAAGACCCGGCCGGCTTGGCGCTGTGCGAGAAGCATGGCCTGTCGAAGAGCTTCATGTGGGCCAACGACTACCCGCATCACGAAGGCACCTGGCCGCACTCCGCCGAAGCGATCGAGCGCACCATGGGCCATCTGTCCGACGCCACCCGCGCCGACATCCTCGGGCTCAACGCCGCCCGCTTCCTGAACCTCGAAGTGCCGGCGAAGTACAGGGCGTAACCTCACCTGTCATCCCGAGCGCAGCGAGGGATCTAGGCAGCCACTAGATCCCTCGCGTTGCTCGGGATGACAGATCTCCATCATCACCAGGAGTCCCCATGACCGACCGCACGTTGCGCGGCAGGGTGGCCATCGTCGGCATCGGCGAGACGGCCTACTACAAGCACGGCAAGTCGCCCGATCCCGAGTTCGTTCTCGCGCTCAAGGCGATCCTCGCCGCCGCCAAGGACGCCGGCATCGACCCGCGCCGCATCGACGGCTTCGCCTCCTACAGCAACGACCGCAACGATCCCTCGCGGCTGGCCGCGGCACTGGGCCTGCCCGAGCTGCGCTTCTCCAACATGCAATGGGGCGGTGGTGGCGGCGGCGGCGCGGGCGCGGTGGCCAACGCGGCGGCGGCGGTCGCCGGCGGCCTGGCGGATTGCGTCGTGGTCTTCCGCTCGCTGGCCCAAGGCCAGTTCCAGCGTTTTGGCGCCGCGCCACCAGGTGGCGTCGCGACCGGCGAGGCGGCGCTCAACGCGCCCTACGGCGTGATGTCGCCGGCGCAGCGCTACGCCATGCGCGCCATGCGCTTTCTCCACGAGAACAAGATCGGCGACGGCGCGCAGCGCGCCATCGCGCTGGCCTCCTACGCCCACGCCCAGAAGAACCCCCGCGCGGTGATGAATGGCAAGCCGCTGACGGCCGAGGCCTACGACGCCTCGCGCTGGATCGTCGAGCCTTGGCGGCTGTTCGATTGCTGCATGGAAAACGATGGCGCCGCCGCACTGATCATCGTGCCCGCGGAGCAAGCCAAGGACTTCGCAAAGAAGCCCGCCTATCTGCTGGGTGCGGCGCTGGGCTCGGAGTACCGCAACGGCGCGCGCGGCCACAACGCGCCGCTCTACGCCACGTCGAGCTTCACCACCGTTGCGCCGCACCTCTACGCCATGGCCGGCGTGAAGCCCAAGGACGTCGACGTGCTGCAGAGCTACGAGAACTTCACCGGTGGCGTGCTGATGAGCCTGGTCGAGCACGGCTTCTTCAAGGCCGAGGAGGCCAACGACTTCCTGGTGCCCGACAACCTGATGGCGCCCGGTGGCAAGCTGCCGCTCAACACCAGCGGCGGCAATCTCGCGGAGTGCTACATGCACGGCCTCGAGCTGCAGGTCGAGGCCGTGCGCCAGCTGCGCGGCGAGTCGACGGCGCAGGTCAAGGACCCGCACGTCTCGATGGTGATCGCCGGCCCGATGGTGACGCCGGTGTCGAGCATGATCCTCGGTTCGGTGGAGACGCTGTGATGTCCTACCTCAAGCCCGGCCTGCCGGCCCCCGTCGCCGAGAATGACGGCCTCGACGCGCCTTACTGGGAAGGCACGCGGCGCGGCGAATTGATGGTCCAGCGCTGCAAGTCCTGTGGCACGTGGCAATGGGGCCCGGAGTGGATCTGCCACAAGTGTCTGTCCTTCGACATCGGCTGGGTGCAGGTCGAGGGTCGCGGGAAGATCTACAGCTGGGAGCGCCCCTGGCATCCCGTGCATCCGGCGCTGAAAGACCAGGGACCCTACATCGTCGTGCTGGTCGAGCTGCCGCACGCCGGCAACATCCGCATGCTGGGTAACCTGCTGGGCGATCCCAAGCAGCAGGTGCGTATCGGCGCCGAGGTCGAGGCGGTGTTCGAACCGCACGACGACGCCAAGCCGCCGTTCACCCTAGTGCAGTGGAAGTATCGCTAGGCGCGGCTCAGCAGCGCCGCCCACTGCATGTGCAGGCGCTGCGACAGAGCCGCCGGCAGCGCTTGCGTGCCGCGCTCGATGGCGTCGACCAGGCCGTAGGGCAGGATCGGCGAGAGGTAGCGTGTCTTGAGGTTCTCGGCAGTCAGCGGATTGTTGAAGACCGAGAACTTGTCGACCTTCAGCCCGGCCTTGGCGGCGAGCGTGACGATCTCGTCGGGGTAGAGCAGGAAGATGTGGCCGTCGGCATCGGGCTTGAACTGCAGCGCTTCGAATTGCGAGGGGTCTGGGCAGTCGGAGAAGCGCGGCAAGGTGTTGCGGAAGTAGCGGCCGTTGGGCGTGGTCAGCACGATGACGCCGCCGGGCTCGAGGAAGCCCGCGAGCTTGCGCAGGAAGTCGTCGGGGTGCGCGACGTGCTCGATGATCTCAGTGGCGACGACGGCGTCGAAGCGGCCGACCCGCTCCGGCGGCAGCTCGAAGAGGTTACCGGGCAGGAAGCGGATGTCCTGGCGGTCGGTCTTCAGCCTGACATAGCCCACGAGTTCGTCGCGCAGGTCGTTCCATGTCACGTGGTAACCGAGCTCGGCCAGCACGATCGAAAAATTGCCCTGTCCGGCGGCGAGGTCGAGGACGCGTCCGCCATCGGGCTTGGCTTCCAGCACGTAGTCGACGGCGCGCGCGAAGCGATGGCGATAGGCAACACGATAGCCGCGCGCCGTGACGCCGGGCCACACCGAGTCGACGTCGTGCCCGTGGGAGTAGCGCCAGGAGTCGGGCCAGGACGGGTCGAGCGGGGGCCGCTTGATGTGGCCGAACAGGCTTTCGTGGAAGCGGCGGGTTGGCCCCGTCATCAAGATCGGCCATCGAGTCGAAGGTCCAAGTTGTTTTCCTAGCACGAGCTTGCGAGGATGTCAGTGTTCGCCATGAGAGCCCTCCCACTATGAAGGTCGTCGTCACGGGCGGGGCCGGATTCATCGGCTCGGCAGTGGTCCGCCGCATCGTGCGCCAGACCGACTGGCACGTCGCGACCATCGACAAGCTGACCTATGCCGGCAATCTGGAGTCGCTGGCCGAAGCGCGCGAGCACCCCAGGCATCGCTTCCACCGCGCCGATATCTGCGACCGCGCCGCGATGGATCGTATCCTCGCCGAGGAGCGGCCCGACGCCATCCTGCATCTCGCCGCCGAGAGCCATGTCGACCGCTCGATCGACGGCGCCGCGCCCTTCATCCAGACCAACGTCGTCGGCACCTGGACTTTGCTCGAGGCCGCCACCGCCTATTGGCGCGCGCTGCCCGAGGATCGCCGCGCCGCCTTCCGCTTCCAGCACATCTCAACCGACGAGGTCTTCGGCTCGCTCGGACCCGAAGGCAAATTCCGCGAGGACACGCCCTATCAGCCGAACTCGCCCTACTCCGCCAGCAAGGCTGGCTCCGATCACCTGGTGCGCGCCTGGCACCACACCCATGGCCTGCCGACCTTGGCCACCAACTGCTCCAACAACTACGGCCCCTACCATTTTCCCGAGAAGCTCATTCCGCTAGTGATCATCCGCGGCCTGCGCGGCGAGAGCCTGCCGGTCTACGGCAAAGGCGAGAACGTGCGCGACTGGCTGCATGTCGAGGATCACGCCGAGGCGCTGCTGACCGTGCTGCGCAAGGGCCGCATCGGCGAGACCTACAACGTCGGCGGCAACGAGGAGCGACGCAACATCGACGTCGTGCGCGCCATCTGCCGCGCGCTGGACGAATTCCTGCCCGACTCGGCCCATCGCCCGCACGACACGCTGATCCGCTTCGTCGCCGACCGGCCGGGCCACGACCAGCGCTACGCCATCGACGCCGGCAAGATCGCCCGGGAGCTCGGCTGGCGGCCGAGCCGCTCTTTCGACGAGGGCCTGAGCCAGACCGTGCGCTGGTTCCTCGACAACCGGAGCTGGTGGGAGCGGGTGATGAGCGGCGCCTATCGCGGCGAACGCCTGGGCGATCCCGCGCTCAATCGCGGCCCCGCCAGCCGCTGACGACGGCGCGCACCTCGTTCCAGCGCCGCGGGCCGGCGAAGGCGATCGGCGCCACGAGCGCGAGCAGCGCCAACGGGACCGAGACCTGCCAGTTGGTCGAGCGATCGTGCCAGGTGGCGGCGGCGCAGATCACGATCATGGCAAGCCCGCCGAGCCAAATCGCCTGAGTCCGCGCCGTCAGGCTCACGCCCAGCGCCGTGCGAATGTACCACAGGCCGCCGAGCATGGTGGCGATCTGCACGACGGCGAAGGCGATGCCGATGCCGTTCAGGTCGGTGAGCCACGGCGGCGCGTGCGGGCTGAGCGCGAGGACCACCAACCCGGAGAAGCCGCCATACCAGGCGATCTCCGTGATCATCATCACCCGCACCCGCGCCGCCGAGACCACGACATTGAAGAAGAGCGCCTGGAAGACGCGGAAGTAATTGCCGATCAGCATCCAGGTCAGCGCGTCGAGCGCCGGCAGGAAGCGGCTCGAGAACAGCAACTCGAGGATCAGCGGCTGGAACAGGAGCGCGCCGCCGATCAGCGGGATCGAGCACAGCGCCAGCATCTCGACGGCGTCGTTGACCGTGCGGCTGCGCTCCTCCGCGCTCGCGGCGCTGGCCATGGTCGGCAGCAGGTAGGTGGTCGCCGCCGTCATCAGCAGGCCGACATTCTGCAGCGCCAGGGTCCAGGCCGCCTGGAACAGGCCGTGCAGCTCCTGGCCGCCGGTCTCGACCAGCAGGGCGCGCATCGCCATGAAGCAGAGCGCCGACAGCGCGCCAGCGCTCAACCCGGCGGCGAAGAAACGCAGCTGGTGCGCCATGTCGGCGCGCTCGGGCCGCCGCGTAAAGGCCTCGAGCACCGGCGCCATCCAGCCGAGCCGGTGGATATACCAGCTCGCCGCCGCGAACTGCGCCACGATGGGCAGCAGCACGAAGCCGATGAAGGCGAGTTGATGTCCGCCCGCGGCGAGCTGGGCCAGCGGCCAGGCGATCAGCGCGAGCGTCAGCGAGCCCAGCACCTGCACGATCGCCAGCCGGCCGATGGCGCGCGAGACGTTGATCAGGCCCTGCAGCGTGACGCCGACGATGGCGATGCCGACGGTGAGCGCGAGGCAGCGCACGCCCAGCACGATGTCGGGCGAGCGGTCGCGAAAGATGTGCTCGGCGATCAGCGGCGCGGTCAACAGTAAGGTCAGCGCCGTGAGTACGGCGCCGCACAACGACAGCCAGATAGACGCCACGACGCGCCGTCGCCGCACCTCGCCCTCGACCGAGCTCAACGCCTGGATCTGGCCGGCGCCTGCGCCAAAGATGCCGAGCCCCGTCGCTATGTCGTGGACCTGGCGATAGGTCGCCAGCAAGCCGACACCCGCCGGCCCCAGGGTCACGGCGAAGATCTTGTTGGCGATCAGGCCGAAGAACAGCCCGGCGATGCCGGCGCCGCCCGTCGTCACCATCGCCTTGAAGAGCTTCAGCATCGGATGTCACTCATCTCCGCTCCCCGCTCGTGGAGAGAAGGAGGACGGTGCGAATACGATACGACCATGCCGCTACGCCGCCGATCGAACGACATTGGCGACGCGGTCGATCTGATCGAGCGTGGCGTGCGGGCCGATCGGCAGGCTGAGCGTGGTCTCGGCGATGCGTTCGGCGAGCGGGAAGTCGCCCTTCTTCATGCCCAGCCCGCGATAGGCCTCCTGCAGATGCGGCGGAATCGGATAGTGGATCAGCCAGCCGATCTTGGCCGCGTCGAGCGCGTCGGTGATCCGCTTGCGGTCGGCGCAGCGCACCGTGAAGAGATGCCAGATCGGCTCGGCCCATTGCGGCACGTAGGGCAACTCGACGCCCGCAATGCCACGCATCTTCTCGAGATAGCGCGCCGCCAGCGCGCGGCGACGTTCATTGAAAGTGTCGAGGCTCGGCAGCTTGGCGCGCAAGATCGCCGCCTGCATCTCGTCGAGCCGAGAGTTCACGCCGGTCTCGAGGTTCACGTATTTCACCTTCGAGCCGTAGTTGCGCAGGGTGCGCAACCGGTCGGCCAACCGGTCGTCGTCGGTGGTGACGGCGCCGGCGTCGCCCATGGCGCCGAGGTTCTTGCTGGGAAAGAAGCTGAAGGCGCCGGCGTCGGCGAGGCAGCCGGCGCGGCGACCCTTGTAGCGCGCGCCCTGCGCCTGGGCGACGTCCTCCAGCACCTTGACGCCGTGCCTCCGGCCCAGCGCCATCAGCGGGTCCATGTCGCTGGTCTGGCCGTAGAGATGCACCGGGACGATCGCCTTGGTCCGGGGGGTGATCGCCTGGGCGACACGCTCGGGATCGAGATTGGCGGTGCGGATGTCGGGCTCGACCGGCACCGGCTTGGCGCCACACGCCGTCGCGGCGAGCCAGGTCGCGATGTAGGTGCTCGATGGCACGATCACCTCGTCGCCCGGACCGATGTCCCAGGCGCGCAGTACGAGCTCCAGCGCTTCCAGCCCGTTGCCGAGCCCGACGCAATGCTTCACGCCACAGTACGACGCGAACTCCTCCTCGAAGGCTGCGACCTCCTTGCCGAGGATGTACCAGCCGGAATCAGCGACGCGCGCCATCGCTGCGTCGATCTCCGGCTTGAGCTCGAGATAGACGGCGCGCAGGTCGAGGAACGGAATCATCGCGCTTTGACCTCGCGGCGGAACGTGTCGTAGTCCCTGATATAGTCGGATTCGGCATAGTTGGCCGAGGCGAGGACCAGCACGACCGTCGAGGCGGCGAAATCCACCAGCTCGTGCCAGACCCAGGGCTCGACCAGCATGGCGCGATCCGGCCGGTCGAGCCGCACGGTCTCGCGATGGGTGCCGTCGTCGAGGACCAGGTCCGCGCCGCCGGCTACCGCGATCATCGCCAGCCGCACCTCGCGATGCGCGTGATGGCCGCGCGGCTTGCCCACCGGCACGCCGTGGATCCAGAAGGCGCGGCGGATGGTGAAGTCGAGATCGATGCCAGTCTCGATGAAGCTCACTGTGCCGCGCGGATCGGACGAACCCCGCACATCCACCCAGCGGCAGCCACGGACCTTCATGACGCGGTCCCTTCTCCCATCCCCCGTTGGCGGGGGAAGGTGGCGCGAAGCGCCGGATGGGGGTGGCTGTCGACGCTCCTCATCGCGCGATCTCGTTGGCGGTGTCGTGCAGCAGCTTGTTGGCCTCGATCAGCGACTCGAAGGTGCCGGCGTCGGTCCAGGCGCCGGGATAGATCTCGTATTGCAGCTGGCGGCGCGCGATATAGGCGTTGTTGACCGAGGTGATCTCGTACTCGCCGCGCGCCGAGGGCTTGATGCCGCGGATGATGTCGAAGACCTGGCCGTCGTAGAAGTACAGGCCGACCACCGCGAAGGAGGTCTTGGGCTTGGCCGGCTTCTCTTCGATCTCGACGATATGCTGCTCGTCGAGCGCGGCCACACCGTAGCGCTCGGGATCGTGCACGCTCTTGATCACCACGCGCGCGCCCTTGTCCTGCCTGCGGAAGGACTCGACGATCGGCGCGATCGAGCTCTGGAAGACGTTGTCGCCGAGGAAGACGCAGATCTTGCCGCCGCCGGCGAAGCCCTCGGCCAGCGACAGCGCGTTGGCGATGCCCAGCGCGCCGTCCTGCACGCGGTAGGTCAGCCCGCAGCCCAGCTCGACGCCGGAGCCCAGGCAGTTCACCATCTCGCCCATGTGGTCGACCGACGTGACCACCAGGATGTCGGTGATGCCGGCCGCCACCATGTGACGGATCGGATGGTAGATCATCGGCTCGCGGCCGACCGGCAGCAGATGCTTGTTGGTGGCTTTGGTCAGCGGATACAGCCTGGTGCCCTTGCCGCCGGCCAGAATGACGCCCTTCATGCCTTCCCCCGGAAACCGCCGCACGCTCACGCACCGGGCGGCGGAAAGCACACCTGTAGCACAGGCAGGCGGCGCAATTGCGGCGCCATCGTCAGCGGAACTTCAGCCACTGCATATAGGCCACCCCGGCCATGACGATCACCCCGCCGACGATCTGCTGGCCGGTCGGATGGATGCCGAAGGCCATCGAGATCAGCACGGCGAAGACCGGCACGGCGTTCTGCCACAGCGAGCCGGCGGCGATACCCAGCCGGCTGACCCCGACATTCCAGCTCACCCCGGCCACGGCCGTGGCCAGGACCGCGATGCCGACCAGCAACAGGACCGCCTCGGCCGGCGGATCCAGATTGGGCGGCCCGGCGATGCCGACAACGCGGCAGACCAGCCAGATCACGCTCGACCAGAAGATCGCCGAGAAGCATCCGACATAGGTGCGCCTGAGCTGGCTTTCCTCGGGGCGAAACCAGCGCTGGGCGGCCATCGAGTAGAGCGTCCAGGCCACGATGCAGAGCGCGATCAGCGGCTCGCCGCCCTGCAGGCTGAGCGTTTGACCGCCGGCCTCGGCCCTGCCCAGCACGGCGATAGCGCCCCCGATCAGGGTGAGCGGCGCCGCCACCCAGAAGCCCTTGTCGAAGGGCGCGCCGGTCGTCGCCCGCAGGAACAGCGCGGCGTAGATCGGTGAGCCGACCATGACGGCGGCGGCGGTGATGGCGTTGGTGTAGAGCAGGCCGACATTATAGATCACGAAGAACGCGCTCATGCTGAGCCCGAGCAGCGCGAAGCGGGTCCAGCCGATCGGGATCGCCAGCGCCGACCAGCCCTGGGTCGCGACCAGCATCGCGGCCAGCGCCACCGTCGCGACCGCCACCCGCCAGATCGACATGTAGTAGGGATCGAAGGCGCCGAACAGCACCGCCGTCACCGGCACATTGGCGCCCCAGAACACGGCCGTGACGAAGAACGCCGACAGCCCGATCCACGCGCCCCGCGCCGAGGGCGAGCCGTTCACGTGCGCGCCTTCATCAGCTGACGGGTCTGGAGGTAGACGATGCCCGACAGCACCACCGCGCCGCCCACGACCTGCAGCGCCGTCGGCGGATAGCCGACGATCCAGGCCGTCACCACCGCCACGACGGGCGAGGCCGTCATGTGCAGCGACGCCACCGGCACCGACAGCCGGCTGACGCCGAAGTTCCACAGCAGAGTGGCGATGGCGACGCCGAAGACCGATACCCAGACCAGGTAGCCCACCTGCACCGGGGTCACCGCGGTCGGCAGCGCGCCGCCGGCGCCGGCGGCGACGATGCCGCTATAGAGCACCACCATCCACAGGCCGCCGACGGTGGTGGTGATCGCGCTCAGCCCGATCTGGCCGCGATCGCCCAACCATTGCTGGGCGCGGATCGAGTACCACTGCCAGCCGATCTGGGCCAGGATCAGCAACGGTTCGCCGCCCTCGAACCCCAGGCCGCGCTCGCGGAAGCCGGGCGCGCCAGCGATCACCAGCGCCGCGCCGGAGAGGCTGAGCGCCACCGCGACCCAGAAGCCGCGCACGGGCTTGGCGCGCAGCAGTAGCCACGCCATCGCGGCCGCGATCACCGGCCCGGTGTTGAGCACGATCGCCGCAGTCACGGGGTGCGAATGGCGCACGCCGAAGGTGTAGAGCACCGAGAACCCGGCCATCGCCAGGCCAAGCGAGGCCAGCTCGCCGACGCGCGCCGGACGCTTGGCGCCGCTCGGCCGCCGCACCAGCCACCACGCCAGCCACAGCACCGGCAGGCCCGGCAGGTAGCGCATTGACGACAGAAGCCACAGGTCGATGCTCGTCGTCAGTTCCTTGAGGATCGGCGTCATCGAGCCCCAGATGAGGGCGCACCCCATCAGGCCGGCTGACGCCGCGAGCATCGCGCCGCGATTCATCGCTGGTCCTTTACCTTCCCCCGGAGGGGGAAGGTATGACCGAGTCAAGCCGGCCAGATGTGATAGCCCTACCCTCCGGTGGAAGGCAGGTTACCGGCCCGCGATCTCCTCGAGCACCGGCAGGATGAAGTCGCGGAACAGCGGCGGGTTCTCGCTCATCGGGAAGTGGCCGAGGCCCTTCATGATGGTGATCTTCGCGCCGTGCACGGCCTTGCCGACCTCCAGCGTGTATTCGGGTTTGCATGAATAGTCGTACTCGCCGGTCAGCAGGTAGAGCGGGCACTTGGTCGTGTCGATGCGGTGCAGGCGATCCCGCAAGTCGCCATCGACCGTATAGAAATGCAGGTCGCCGTAGAAGATGCCCGGCCCGCCCTGCATGTAGTGCCACAGCGTTTCCCAGCGCTCGGACTCCGGCCCGGTCGGCGCCATCAGGCCAGACACCGCGCCCAGGGCCAGCTCGCTGTGATCGGCCTCGGGATGGTTGAGCCAGCCGATGTCGTAGTAGGCACTGGGCGTCGCCGAGGATTGAAGGCCAATGATGGCGCGAAAGACATGCGCGTGATCGGCCGCCAGCCCCAGCACCACGCGCCCGCCGATCGAGCAGCCCATCACGACAGGCCTGTCGAGCTCCAGCGCCTGGGCCACGGCGACAATGATGTCGATGTAGAATTCGCGCGTGAGCTTGTATTCCTCGAGGTGGAAGCCCTCGGGCGGTGAGGACTTGCCATGCCACGGCAGGTCGAAGGCGATCACGCGGTACTTCGCGGTGATCGCCGGATCGTTCATCAGCGCGCGGTACTGCCGGCCGTCCGACCCGGCGGTGTGCAGGCAGAGCAGCGGGATGCCCTGCCCCGCTTCCTCGACATAAAGCCGGTAGTCGCGGCCCTTGAAGGGAAAGCGCAGGTAGCGGCCGACGATGGGCTCGAAATCGACGCTCATGCCGCGCCCGCCTGCCCGCGCAGCGCGCCCAGCACGCCCTTCACATACATGACCCGTGCCCAGAACTGCCGCAGATCACCTTCGGCGCGCAATTCGCCCTGGCGCATCAGGCCGAACAGGTCCTGGTAGTACGGCGGCGGCACGGCCTGCCAGAAGCGCATCCAGCCTTCCTCGCCGCCGCGCAGGGCGAAGCTGTAGGTGGGCATGCGGAAGGGTCCCTTCTCGACGCGCGCGACCTTGCCGTCGTCGATGTGCAGCAGCCACTCCTGCGCGCCGACGGCGACCAGGAAGGTCGTGTTCAGGCCGCGACCGCGATAACGCAGCACCGCGTCCGCGTTCACGAGCTGGGGCAGGCGGTCGAGCATCAGTCGAACACCACGACGCCGCGTGCCACCTCGCCGCCCATCATGGCACGGAAGCCCTCGTTGATCTCGTCGAGCTTGTAGGTGCGGCTGATCAGCCCGTCGATGTTCAGCCGCCTGTTCATGTAGTGGTCGACCAGCACGGGGAAATCGACGTTGGGTCGCACCGAGCCGTAGAACGTGCCGGAGATGGTCTTCTCCGTGAACACCATGTTGAGCGGCGAATAGGCAGCGCGCATGGTGGCGGCTGGCACGCCGACCGTGACCGCGTGGCCCGCCGGCGCCAGCGAGTCGAAGGCCAGCGCCTGGGTCTTGTCGATACTCACCGCGTCGAAGGCATAGTCGACGCCCAGCCCGCCGGTCAGCTCCTTGATGCGCTTGACCGCGTCTTCCTTGGTGCTGTTGACGGTATCCGTCGCGCCGAATGTCCTGGCCATCGCCAGCTTGTTGTCGAGCAGGTCGCAGGCGATGATCTTGCGCGCGCCTGACAGCATCGCGCCCTGAATGGCGTTCAGCCCCACGCCGCCGCAGCCGATCACCAGCACGGTCGAGCCGGCCTCGATCTTGGCGTGGCGTGTGACGGCACCGACGCCGGTGGCGACGCAGCAGCCGACCAGCGCGGCCTGCGGCCAGGGCATGTCCTTGCGGATCGGCACCAGCATCTCCGCCGGCACCACAACCTGCTCGCTGAAGGTGCCGATGCGCGCCATCTGGTTGACGCCGGTGGCGCCCTGCGAGAGCCGCAAAGTGCCATCGAACAGCGCCGACGGCGGCGAGTTCAGCCGGCCGATGCACAACACCGTGCGGCCCGCCGTGCAGTAGCGGCAGCGCCCGCAATGCGGCCGGAAGGAGAAGACCACATGATCGCCCGGCTTCACCGAGGTGACGTCGGGCGCGACCTCCTCGACGATGCCGGCTGCCTCGTGACCCGGCACCACCGGCAGCGCCGTCGGCCAGTCACCGTTCATCACGTGCCAGTCGCTCTGGCAGACGCCGGCCGCCCTCATCTTCACCCGCGCCTCGCCCGCCTTCGGTGGCGCCAGATCAAGCTCGACCACCTGCAACGGCTTGTTGACCTCGAACAGCACGGCGGCGCGCGTTTTCATCTCTCTCTCCGAATTGATGGCGCAACTCTACTACCTTCCCCCGGAGGGGGAAGGTAATGAGTCATCATCGCCGCACGCGCGTGGCTTCGTAGCCGGCGGCGGCGACATCGGGGTACACGTCGGTCTTGGCGCTCGACACCCGCGCCACCAGCACTTGCGGCCGGGTCAGGCACAGGTCGAGGATCGCGTGCACCAACGTCTCCTGCAGGTTGAAACGCTGGCCCTTCACCAGCGCCACCACGCCATCGCGTACGAAGTCGTAGTCGAGCACGTTGGCGATGTCGTCGGCGAGATCGCCCTTGGGCACCCCCACCCACAGCTCGATGTTGATCAGCAGCGGCTGCGGCGCGGTCTTCTCGAAATCGTGGATGCCGATATCGGCCATCACCCGCAGATCGCGCAAAAAGATGCGACGCGTCTCGCCGTCGCGGCGCAGCAAGTCGACGGTGATGGCGTCGCCATTCATTTGCTGCCGATCCTCTTCGCCCGGGGATCGAAGGCTATGTCGCGGGGACGGCCGGTGAGGTGCTCGCCGCTGTCGACGATCAGCGTGTCGCCGGTGAAGGATGGCGTCGCCAGGATGAAGCGCAGGGCACGAACCAGATCCTCGGGCTCGACGCCGACGCCCAGCGGATTGGCGGTGTGCTGCTGGCGGAAGCGCTCGTCGGTCTGCTTGCCGCTGCGCAGGGTCAGGCCGGGCGCGATGCCGGCCACCCGCAGACGCGGCGCGAAGGCCTGGGCCAGCATGGTGGTCAAGCCCTGCAGGCCGATCTTGCTCAGCGAATAGCTCAGGAAATCGGGATTCAGGTTCCAGAGCTTCTGGTCGAGGAGATTGACGATCACGCCGGTCTCATCATCCGGCAGCTGCCGCGCCAGCGCCTGCGCCAGCAGCATCGGCGCGCGCAGGTTCACCGCCATGTGCTGGTCGAACAGCCGGGCGTCGGCGTGCGGCGCGGCGTCGAAGGCGAACAGCGAGGCGCTGTTGACCAGGCAGGTCAGCGCCACGCCTTTGACTTGGCAATTGTCGATCAGCGCCTCGGTCTGCCGCACCGAGGACAGGTCGGCGCGTACCGCTTTCGCCTTGCCGCCCGCCGCGACGATCTCGGCCACCGTCGCCCTCGCCTCCTCCGCCGAGGCGTTGTAGTGCACGAACACGAACCAGCCGTCGCGCGCCAACGCCAGCGCGAAAGCGCGGCCGATGCGCTTGCCGGCGCCGGTGACCAGGGCAGCTTTCATGGGGCTCGGGGACATCTATTTTCGGCAGACATAGGCGAAGGCGGGCGGCACGTTGCCCCAGACGATGCGCGTGCGCGAGACCTCGCTGAACATCGCGCCGAGTCGTTGGCGCAGGGCGCGCGCGGTCGGCAGCGGCAAGCCCTGGAGATAGGCGAAGGTGATGAACAGGCCGCCCTTCACCAGGAAGCGACCGACATGACCGAAGGCGCGCTCCTGCACGCCAAGCGGCAGCGACGCCCACGGCAGGCCGCAGACGATGGCGTCGATCGACTCGATGCCGTGCTCGGCCAGGATCCTGTCGAGGTCCTCGACGCTGGCGGCGACAAAAGTCAGCTTGGGGAATTCGCGGCGCAGATGCTCGACGAATGCTTGATTGAGCTCGATGCCGAGATAGCGGTGCGCCGGAGTCAGATGCGGCACGATCGCGTGGGTCAGCGCGCCGGTGCCGGCGCCGAACTCGACGATCACCTTGGCCTTGGTGAAGTCGATCGGCTCGACCATCGCCTCGCCCAGCGCGCGCGAGCTGGGCAGCACCGCGCCCACCGCACGCGGCGCCCCCATGATCTGGCCGATGAAAACCCGCGCCGCCCGGAGCATGCGGCCTTACCTAGGCCCGGCGCGACCCGCTTGCCAGTGAAAAAACGAGGCCGGTCAGCCCACCTTCACGACCACGTCGCTCATCTTGCCGCCGGACGGCTTGGCCGCATATTCGTGGCGCAGGCCGCCCGCATCCCACGAGGTTTTTGCCTTCTCGGCGATATAGCGCACGGTGCTGCCGCGCTTGATCGGCGTGATGTGCACGTCGGCGTCCCAGGGATCGTTGACGCTGGCATAGAGTGAGCCGAAGAAATTGTTGACGGTATCGACCACGACCCAATGGCCGCCTGCGACATCCCAGTCCGTGCCGCAGATGATCGGCGCGCCGCGGCCGATGGCGTTCGCAATCGCCGCTGAGCCGAACGAGAAGATGTCGGTACCAACCGAGTCGATGATCTTGCCGGCGACGCCGGCATCACCACACACGTGATATTCCCATTTGCCGACATTGAGCTTGTTCAGCACCTTGACCAGCTCACTGCCTGTCGTGCCGGCCTGATTGGTGCCGACCTGCGGCGCGTAGCCCAGGGTGTCGGTGAAGGTCTTGATGACGGCGTTTTCGGTGTGCAGCGCCTGCGCGCCCGGCTTCAGCTTGTTGATCTTGAACACGACCATCATGATCGAGGCCAAGCCGCAGGAATTGTCGCGCTCCTGGCCATAGACCATGTGCGCGTCGCCGAAGCGCGTGAATCGAGAGAACCAGCCCATCGATGTCTCCCCCTCCCACCGTGACTTCGGGAAAATATGAGCAAAAGATCAGTTTGTCCAGATCGATCGCCTCAGCGGCGACGGTAGAGTGCGCGCCATGAGCTACGAGACAGTTGATTGCGTGGTGGTCGGCGCGGGGGTCGTCGGCTTGGCGGTGGCGCGGGCGCTGGCGATGGCCGGGCGCGAAGTGATCGTGCTGGAGGCCCGCGAGGGCATCGGCACCGAGACCTCCTCGCGCAACAGCGAGGTGATCCACGCCGGCATCTACTACCCCAAGGGCAGCAACATCGCCCGGCTGTGCGTGCAGGGCCGGCGCATGCTCTATCCCTACTGCGACGCGCACGGCGTGCCCTACAACAATTGCGGCAAGTTCATCGTTGCCACCTCAGAGTCTGAGCGCGAGACGCTGGCCTCGATCAAGGCGCGGGCCGAGGCCAACGGCGTCGAAGGCATGGCGTTCCTCAGTGCCGCCGAGGCCATGGCCATCGAGCCGCAGCTGCATTGCACCGGCGCGCTGCTTTCGCCGACCACCGGCATCATCGACAGCCACCGCTTTATGGTGGCGCTGCAGGGCGACGCCGAGGCAGCCGGCGCCATGATCGCCTATCACAGCCCGATGGAACGCGGCCGGGTCGTCGATGGCGGCGTCGAGATCGATGTCGGCGGCGAGCAGCCGATGACGCTTCGCGCGCGGCTGTTGGTGACCAGTGCCGGACTGCACGCACCCCATCTAGCGCGCAAGATCGAGGGCGCGCTCTACAACACGCTGCCCACCGCCTACTACGCCAAGGGCAATTACTTCCGGCTGAGCGGCAAGGCGCCCTTCTCGCGCCTGATCTATCCCGTGCCGGTGCCGGGCGGGCTGGGCGTGCACATCACCGTCGACCTGGGCGGCCAGGCGCGCTTCGGCCCCGACGTTGAATGGATCGAAGAGATCGACTACGAAGTCGATCCCTCGCGCGGCGACAAGTTCTACGCCGCCGTGCGCCGCTACTGGCCCGGCCTGAAGGACGGCGCGCTGCAGCCCGACTATTCCGGCATCAGGCCCAAGATCGTGCCGGCGGGCGCGCCGGCGCAGGATTTCACCTTCCACGGGCCGGAAACCCATCGCATTCCCGGCCTGATCCACCTCTTCGGCATCGAATCGCCGGGGCTGACGGCCTCGCTGGCGATCGGCGATCACGTGCTCGCGATGACCAGGGCATGATCCCGCGACCTGAGCGCGACGTAGAAGGAGCATGATCGCCCGCCGCGCGCTCCTCGCTCCGCTCGCTCTTTTGTCCGGCTGCTCGCCCGCCAGCCTGCTGAATACGACGGTCCCGAGCGGCGGCTTTCGTAAGATCGCCGACATCGCCTATGGCGACGATCCGCGGCAACGTCTCGATCTTTACCTTCCCGAGACACCGGACCCCGCGCGCCGCGTGTTGACCTTCTTCTACGGCGGCGCGTGGACCAGCGGCCGCAAAGAGGACTACCTGTTCGTCGGCCAGGCCATGGCGGCGGCCGGCTTCCTGGTCGCGATACCGGACTATCGGCTGTCGCCCAATCCGCGCTTTCCCGGCTTCGTCGAAGATGGCGCCCGCGCCATGCGCTGGGTCCAGGACAACGCCGCCATCCACGGCGGCGACGCGACGCGGCTGTTCATGTCAGGCCATTCTGCCGGCGCCCATATCTCGCTGTTGCTGGCCGTCGACACGCCGTATCTGCGCGCCGCGGGCTTCGACCGCGCGCGGCTGCGCGGCGTGATCGGCATCGCCGGTCCCTATGATTTCCTACCCTTCTCGTCAAATAGCGTGCGCGACGTTTTCGCCGGCAGCGATCCAGCCGCGACCCAGCCGATCAACTTCGTCGGTCGAGGCCTGCCGCCCGCCCTGCTGCTGCATGGCGACGCCGACGAGACCGTGTTCCTGCGTAACAGCCAGCGGTTGGGCGCGGCCTGGCAGGCGGCCGGCAACGCGGCCGAGGTGAAGGTCTATCGCGGCGTCGCCCATATCTCGATCATCTCGGCCTTCTCCGATCTGCTGCGTAATCGGGCGCCGACCTTGGCGGACACAGTCTCGTTCCTGCGCGGCCATTGATCACCGCTCCCGGCCGGGTTACGCAGTCACCAGGGAGACGGAACCAAGGGGACAGACGATGCGGATGATCAGGTCGTTGCTGGGCGCGGCGGCGCTCGCGGTGGGCATCACGGCTGCGGCGCAGGCGCAGGACCTGCCCAAGACGCAGTTCAAGGTCGTGGGCTCGTTCGGCAATCTCACCAACTGGCAGAAAGTCGAGAAGCCGTTCTGGACCGAGGACCTGCCCAAGCTCTCCGGCGGCGCTTTCACCGCCACCGCGCAGTCGACCTCCGAGCTGGGTCTGAAGGGCACCGAGGTGATGCGCCTGCTGAAGCTCGGCCTGTTCGACTTCGCCCACGCACTGCCGATCTACGTCGCCGAGGACGCCTGGCTCGAGGCGATCGACATCGCCGGCGTGGCGCGCGACATGGACATGGCGCGCAAGATCACCACCGTGTGGGGCCCGCGCCTCGACGCACTGATGGAGAAGAACTACAACGCCAAGATCCTGAACTGGTACACCTTCCCGACGCAGATGATCTACTGCAACGCGCCCATCAAGTCGCTCGCCGACCTGAAGGGCAAGAAGGTGCGCGTGCAGGGCGTGTCGCAGGGCGACATCATCGAGGGCCTGGGCGGCACGGCCGTCACCATTCCGTTCGGCGAGGTCGTGCCGGCGCTGCAGCGCGGCACGGTCGATTGCGGCATCACCGGCACCATGCCGGCCTACAAAGCGGGCTGGCACGAGGTCGTGACGCAAGTCATCGAGATGCCGGTGGGCTTCACCATCATCTACACCGCCGTCAGCATGACGACGTGGCGCCGGCTCGACGGCAAGTCGCGCGACTTCCTGACGGCGCAGATGAAGGCCTTCGAGGACAAGGGCTGGAAGACCATCGCCGACGAAGTGGCGATGGGCCTGATCTGCACCACCGGCCAGGGCGGCACCTGCAGCGAGGGCAAGCCGGGGAAGGTGATCAAGGTCCAGCCCTCGGCCGACGACCTGAAGCTGCGCGAGAAGGCGTTGACGGAAACCGTGCTGAAGCGCTGGGCCAAGCGCTGCGGCGCGGAGTGCGTGGCGATGTGGAACGACACAGTCGGCAAGATGGCCGGCGTGACGGCGGCGCCCTGATCGGCGACCTCTAGCGTAACCGCGCGCGCCATGGAGCGAGGCCCCCTCGGGCTGATGACACCTGTGGTGCGCGCGGCGGCAATCGCCAGCGGCTGGGCGTTGATGGCGATCTCCTTCGCCACGGTGTTCGAGATCGTCGCCCGCAAGCTCGGCTATTCGCTCAAGAGCATCGACGAGCTCGGCGGCTACGTGCTGGCCGCGACCAGCGCCATCGGCTTCTCCTGGGCGCTGGTGACGCGCGCGCATATGCGCGTCACGATCGTGGTGAACTGGCTGCCACGCCCGGCGCGCCGCCTGCTTGACGCGGTGGCGATGCTGTCGCTCGCTGCCATGGCGGTGTTCTGCGCCGCGCGCGGCTACGCCGAGTTCTCGACCAACCTGATGAGCGGTCGGCCCTCGAACACGCCGATGCAGACGCCGCTATGGATGCCGCAGGCGGTGTGGTTCGCCGGGCTGGCGCTGTTCGCGCTGTGCGCGGCGCTGGCGGCGATCCACGCCGCGTGGCTGCTGTTTGTCGACGGCGCGCGGCTGGAGCGGCTCTACGGACCGCAGACGCTCGAGGAAGAGGTCAGCGCCGAGGTCAGCGATCTCGATTCGCGGCTGGCGAGCAAGGGAGAGCGGCCATGATGACGGCCGACGCCGGCACGGTCGCCATCGGCTTCCTGCTGATGCTGGCGCTGATGGCCGCGGGGCTGCACATCGCGACCGTGATGTTCGCCATCGGCGTGATCGGCGCGGCGATGTTCCTCGGTATGCCGGCGGTCAACGCGCTGGGCGTCGTCTACTTCGAGTCGATGAACGACGAGCTCTTGCTGGCGCTGCCGCTGTTCATCCTGGTCGGCGAGATCCTGGTGCGCTGCGGCGCCACCGACGACATGTACAAGGCGCTCTCGCAATGGCTCAACCCGCTGCCCGGCGGCCTGCTGCACACCAACATCGCCTCCTCTGCGGTGTTCTCCGCCGTTTCAGGCTCGTCGGTCGCCACCGCCGCGACCATCGCCACGGTGGCCTTGCCGACCTTCAAGCGCCGCCAATACGACCAGCGCATGGTGCTGGGCTCGATCGCCGCCGGCGGCTCGCTGGGCAATCTGATCCCGCCCGGCATCGCGCTGATCATCTACGGCGTGCTGACCAACACCTCGGTCGCCCGCCTCTATGCCGCCGCCACCGTGCCCGGCATCGTGCTCACAGCGATGTTCATGATCGCCATCGTGGCGATGGCGCTCTATCGCCCGTCGATCGCGCCGCGCGAGGCCGCGCCGCCGCCGCTGGCGCAGCGCATCCGCGACTTGAGCGGCCTCGCCGCGCCGCTGTTCATTTTCGCCGTCATCATGGGCTCGATCTACGCTGGCTGGGCGACGCCGACGGAAGCCGCCGCGCTGGCTGTCGTGGTGTCGCTGCCGATCGCGGCGCTCTACCGCAAGCTCTCGATCGCCATGCTGCACGAGGCGTTCCTCGCCACGGTGAAGCTCACCGCGCTCAGCATGCTGATCCTGGCCGGCGCCTTCGCGCTGAACTTCGTGCTCGGCCTGCTCGGCGCGACCCGGGCGCTGTCCTCCTATGTCGGCGGCCTGCAACTGAGCGGCATCGCGCTGATCTACGCGCTGTTCGTGTTCTACGTCATCCTCGGCACGTTCTTCGAGACCCTGCCGATGATGGTCGGCACCCTGCCGCTGGTCTTTCCGCTGACGACGGCGGCGGGCATCGACCCGGTGTGGTTCGGCGTCTTCCTGGTGCTGATGTGCGAGATCTCGCTGATCAGCCCGCCAGTGGGCATGACGCTCTACGTCATCCAGGCGGTGCGCGGCGAAGGCTCGATCGGCGACGTCTTCCGCGGCACCGTGCCGTTCTTCGTTACCATGCTGCTGATGACCCTGTTGCTGATCCACTGGCAGGACATGGCGTTGTGGCTGCCGCGGTGGGTGTTCGGGCCTTAGCTCACCAGGGGCACGACCTCGACATCGTAGGCGTGCGTGATCTTGCGACCGAGCACCGGATCGTCGAGCTCCATCTCGAAGCGCGACGACGGGCGGATGCCGCCGATGGCGTTGAAGGTGCCGCAGGACATCGCGGTGCCAGCCGGCAGGTACTTCGAGCCGCCGGTGTAGCGGGTGATCAGGTCGCGCGGGGCGCGGATAGTGCCGACCGGGCCTTGCTGATAGAGCGTGCGCCTGCCGTCCTCGCTGATCCAGGCGCGCAGCATCAGCCGGTCCCAATGGGCCTCGACCTCCTCGTAGCGCCACGCCACGCGGCCGCAGATCTTGGGGCAGAGCTGCTTGCTGAGCGCCACCGAGTAGACCTCGGCCTTGCGGTCGGTGTGGTCGGAAGCGACGGTGACCCAGAGGCGGTCATGCGTGCTGATCAGCATCGGCTCGACCTCGCCCGAGGTGTCGGGGCCGACGACCTGGATGCGCTCGGCCTGCATCAGCCGGTCCACGGACATGCGGTAGAACAGCGGCACGGTGCTGGGACGCGGTACGCCGATCGCCTGCAGTTCCTCGATGTGGTGCTCCAGCGCTGCACTGTCGCGGCCGGTCCAGCCAGCGACGACGAGATTGGCGATCTCGGCGCGCACCGGCTCGACCACACCCTTGGCGTGGCCCTCGAAGACGAGCGTGACGGTCATTTCAAGGTCAGAGGATCGCCAAACGCGCGTTGAGCAGGTCGGTCACCAGCATGTAGCCGGGCGCGTGGGTGATGCAGAACTCCGGCTTCACCGTGGCGATCACCGATTGCGGGGTGACGCCACAGGCCCAGAACACCGGCAGCTCGTCGTCGCGTACCTCGACCGGATCGCCGTAATCCGGCTTGGCGATATCCTTGATGCCGATCATCTCGGGCTTGCCCAGATGGACGGGGGCGCCGTGCACCGTGGGAAAGCGCGTCGTGACCTGCACGGCGCGGATCGCGTCGGCCGGCCGGAACGGGCGCATCGACACCACCATCGGGCCGTGGAACGGGCCGGCCGGCGCGGTGGCGATGTTGGTCCTGTACATCGGTACGTTGCTGCCGCAGGTGATGTGGCGGATGTCGAGGCCGTTCTCGACCAGCGCCTCCTCGAAGCTGAACGAGCAGCCCAGCGCGAAGGACACCAGATCGTCGCGCCACACCGCGCGGATGTCGTCGACCTCGTCGACCAGTTCGCCCTTCTTCCACACGCGATAGCGCGGGATATCGGTGCGGATGTCGAGATCGGCGCCCAGCGCCGGCAGGCGCGGATCGCCCGGCTCCGACGCCGCCAGCAGCGGACAGGGCTTGGGGTTGAGATGACAGAAGCGATGGAAATCGGCCGCCAGGGCCGCCGGCAGGATGGCGAGGTTGGCCTGAACATAGCCCGGCGCCATGCCCGCCGTCGGGCGGCGATGCGCACCGGCGCGGATCTTCAGGCGGGCGGCATGGCCGGTCTCGCGGGCCGTGGTGCCCAGGGCGCTCATCGTTGTGTCCATGGCGGGCCTCCGGGATTTTGGTGAGCTCTATGGTGCCATGCGTGCTGGCCGGATGAAAGCACCGTTCGGGCCGCGACATTGATGCCCGCGCCGTAGGCATCGGCGGTGGCGAACGACACATCATCGAGATCGATTCCAATCCGCCAAAGGCCGTCGGTGTCGGGACTGTTCCGCCTTTCAATCAGGATGAGCGATTGGAACGCCACGCCACAGGCGACGGCGTCCGCGACGGCGCCGAAAGCGGCAAGCACCACTTCGCTGGCGGCGTTGTTCAGCCGGCCGCGATGCGCCTCGATCGACGGTTTCCCTCGCTTCCCGAGATCCATCCGCACCTGGCGGATCGCCGTGGCCTCGTTCGAGTCCATCAGCCGGCTATGACCGACGATGTCGGCGTGGAGGATGACGGTGAGACGGCGTTCCATCGCGTTTCGTTCGCCGTTACGCCGAGCGCCGACGCGGCGCGGCGTCGGTGTTGACGCCGACTGTCGACGTGAGTGCTGCTACCGCTGAGCACTCGCCGAACACCAAAGGACGCCGCCAGCCAGGAACGTCATCGTGAGCTTGTCGCCGGAGACACGGCCCGAGGGCTTGAGCCGGCACTCGTCATTACGGAAGACGCCATCCGACTCGATCTTCACCTGGCATCGAAAACTGCGGCCTGCGGTCGTGTCCCAGGTCATATCAAACAGATTGTTGACAACTGTGATGCCTTCAAACGTCCAGCCTCTAAACGCCGAGCAGGTAGAGGACAGATTCTTCGTGTACTGTCCGTCGAACGAGCCAAGAGGTAAGGGGTCACGTTTGCGCGGCGGCCCCGCGGCACTCGCTGACTCGGTCGGCTTCGCAGCTTCAGATGGCTTGGCGGGTGCGGGTGGCTTGGCTGGCTGGGCCGGCATTGTCTTTTCGGCCGCCTCTCGTCGTCTGTCCTCCTCCTGCCGTGCGTAGGCCTCCTCGGTTTCGCGGATCAGCTGGCTGTACTGGTCGGCGGTCAGGTAGCCTGTCTGCGGCTCGTTGCGGCTGCGCTGGTAAGCGGCGATCATCTGCCGCGTCCGGGGGCCGAACACGCCATCGCTGCTGCCGGTGTCGAAGCCCCTGATCGTCAATGCCGCTTGCACCCGCCGCCGCTGCGCTTCAGTCAGGCGCAGGGTCTTTTCGATGGCCTCCGCGTCCTGGCGCGTTTGATCAGCGGCTTCCTGCCGCGCCGTCTCGTCCGCCTCACGCCGTGCTTTCGCCTCAGCCTCCGCGCGTTCCCTCACCACCGCTTCCTGTCGTGCCTTCTCGTCCGCCTCACGCCGTGCTTTGGCCTCGGCCTCCGCACGTTCCCGTACCGCCGCCTCCTGCCGCGCTCTCTCGTCCGCCTCACGCCGCGCCTTCGCCTCGGCCTCCGAGCGCTCTCGTGCCACCGCCTCCTGCCGTGCCTTCTCTTCGGCCATATCCCGCTCACGGTTCGCGATGGCGCCATCGCGTGCGGGCGGGCCAGCCGGCGGAGCCATCGCCAACCACGCGGCGACGGCCACGATGCCGATCGCGACGGCGCCCGCCCCGCCAATCACCCAGAGCTTTCGCCGCGCTGGCGGCCTTGGCGCCGGCAACGGCGCGGGCGAGGGCGCCGGCCGCGCGTCGCCCCTCCGGATCGCGGTCCAGTCGGCGATCGAGTGGGGCCGGCTTTCAACCTTGATCGCCAGGCCGGCGTCGACCGCGGCCAGGAACGCCTTGTCGTACCGGCCACGCCCCACCTCGACTGCGGGCACCAGTTGATCCTCGACCATGCGCTCCAGCACGTCGGGTGGCGGCTTGCCGCCGATGCAATGGTGCAAGGTTGCTGCCAGGGCGTAGATGTCCGTCCAGGGCCCTTGGCGACTCGACGTCAGCTGCTCCAGCGGCGCGTAGCCCGGCGTGTGGATCGCCGTCATCTGTCCGGTGCGACCGCTCGCCGACTCACGTGCGGCGCCGAAGTCGATGAGCTTCGGCTTTCCGGTCTCATCGATGAGGATGTTGGACGGTTTGATGTCGCGATGCAGGAAACCCGCCGCGTGCACCCGCTCCAGACCGTCAAGCAGCGGATCGAGCAACCGCTGCAGCTCTTGCTCGTCCAGCGTCCCGACGCGCGCCAGCAGCCGATCCAGCGTCTCGCCACGCACGAATTCCATGACGAGGTAGGCGGTACCGTTGGCGGCCAGGAAATCGAAGACATTGACGACGCCGGCGACGCCCTCCAACTGGGCCAGCGTGCGCGCCTCGGCGAGGAAGCGGGCGCTGCCCTGCACGAACTCCTCTGCCGTCCGCGTCGAGCGCGGCATCACCACCCAGTCGCCGCGCCGCGCCGCGAGGTGGACCGGCATGTACTCCTTGATTGCGACGGCACGGCCGATCTGGGTGTCGCGCGCCCGGTAGGTGATACCGAAGCCACCTTTGCCCAGCGTCTCCTCGACGATATATCGGCTGATTCGGAAGCCCGCCGGCAGCGGGCCGAGTTCATCCTCGGCCGACTCTGGCGCTCGCGTGAGGTTTTCTGACTCGTCGGCCATCGGGCGATCGGCGGTCCGGCGTTGCGTTCAGAAACTCTGACACTCTCACCGACCGCCAGACCGCTGGCAAGGGATCGGCCGCCGTTTTGACGATGGGACTTACACCGTCACGTCGACCGCGCCGCCATCGATGCGGATATTCTGGCCGTTGATGAAGGCGGCGCGGCTGCCGGCGAGGAAGGCCACCAGCTCGCCGACCTCCTCGGTGGTGGCGATGCGGCCCACCGGGTTGGGCATGTCGTGCGCTGCCAGCCGGCGCAGCAGCGCCTCGGTGTCATCGATCTCCGGCCAATTCTCCTTTGCGGCTCGACGGCGCGCGTTCTCGACCACTTCGGCGGTGGCGATCAGGCCGGGGCTCACCAGGTTCACCGTGATTCCCGTGCCGGCCAGCTCCTTGGCCAGCCCGACTGTCATGACCGGCAGCGCGCCCTTGGCGGCGTAGTAGTGCGGCATGCGCGCGTTGGGCCGCGTGCTGCCGATGGTGCCGACGAAGACGACGCGGCCATGGCCGCGCGCCTTCATGCCGGGCACCAGCGCGCGCACCAGCCGTACGCCGGAGACCACGTTCTTCTCGTAGATCGTGAGCCAATCGGCGTCGGTCGCGGTCGACCAGAAGCCGCGCTCCGCCGTGCCGTAGTTGTTGACCAGCACGTCGACCTCGAGCCGCGCCGCGACCAGGGCGGCGATCACCGCCTCCGCGCCCGCGGCGCTGGCGACATCGCCCGACGCGATCGAGGCCTTGCCGCCAGCCTTGGCGATCTCGCCGGCGACGCGCTCGCAGGCGATCTCGTCGGCGCCGCTGACCACGACATGCGCGCCCTCGCGTGCCAGCACGCGGGCGATGCCGGCGCCGGTACCGCGACTCGATCCGGTGACCAGCGCCACTCTTCCGGCAAGCTGCAGATCCATGGTCGGTGACCTCAGTTGGGCACCATTGTCATCCTGAGCGTAGCGAGGGATCTCGGCGTCGGCGAAAGATTCCTCGCTGCGCTCTGAACGACAGAGGGCGCCTACTCCGCCGCGCGCAGGTTGGTGTCTTCACCCACCGCGATCGGCTTCTCGCCGCGGATGGTGGTGCGGCGCAGCTCGCGGCGATAGCCGGCATAGTCGTTGATGGCGAAATGAACGAGGCAGCGATTGTCCCAGATCGCCATCGCGCCCGGCGACCAGGTGAAGCGGCAGACGAATTCCGGCCGCGCCGAATGCTCATAGAGATACTTCAGCAGCGGCAGGCTCTCGGCCTCGGTCATGCCCTCGAAGCGCACGGTGTAGGCGACGTTAGCGAACAGCGCGCGGCGACCCGACTCGGGATGCACGCGCACGATGGGATGCGTCATCTCGGCCATAGCGCTCTCGTCGTGCCGCACCTTCATGCTGCGCGCATTGCGGTTGTCGTAGAACGCGGCGCCTTTGGCATAGGCCTTGGCCCAGTACACCGCGCGCAGGCCGTCGAGCGTCTTGCGCAGGCCCTCCGACAGGGTCTCGTAGGCGAGGTACTGGTTGGCGAACATGGTGTCGCCGCCATAGGGCGGCAGCTCGCGCGCGTGCAGGAAGGTGAAGGCTGGCGGCGTCTCGAGAAAGCTCCAGTCCGAATGCCAGTTGCCGCCGAAGGTCGGATTCCTGCCCTCGTCCGCCTCCTTGGCGACCTTGAGCACGCTGGGATGCGTTTCCTCGCCCTCGACGAAGGGATCGCGGCCGAAGGTGCCGAAGTAGCCGGCGAAGCGCGCCTGGTCGAGGTCGGTCATGCCTTCCTGGCCGCGCAGGAAGACACAACAGTTCTCGATCAGCGCCTTGCGGATCTCGGCCACGGTCTGCTCGTCGAGCGGCTTGCGCAGATCCGGCCCGTCGATCTCGGCGCCGCAGCCGCCAGTCATGCGTCGCACAGCGATACGCTGATAGCTCATGGTCGTTTCCTCGAACGCAGCTTGGGTACAAGGTACGCGCCAAGGCGGCGGCCGTCGACAGGCGAGGCTTCCGCGCGGCGAAACCGGGGCGAGGAACAGGGTCCATGATCAAGACGCGCTTCACCGAGATGTTCGGCATCAAGCACCCGATCGTGCAGGGCGGCATGCAATGGGTCGGCCGTGCCGAGCTCGCCTCGGCGGTCTCCAACGCCGGCGCGCTGGGCATCATCACCGGACTGACTCAGCCGACGCCGGAGGATCTCTCCAAGGAGATCAAGCGCTGCCGCGAGATGACCGACAAGCCCTTCGGCGTGAACCTCACCATCCTGCCGACGCTCGTGCCGCGCCCCTATGGCGAGTACATCGACGCCATCTGCGCGTCCGGCGTGAAGATCGTCGAGACCGCCGGCAACAACCCCAAGCCGTTCCTGCCCAAGTTCAAGGAAAACGGCATCAAGGTGATCCACAAATGCACCTCGGTGCGCCACGGCGTGTCGGCCGAGAAGGCCGGCGTCGACGCGATCTCGATGGACGGCTTCGAGTGCGCCGGCCATCCCGGCGAGGACGACGTGCCGAACCTGGTGCTGCTGCCGGCGGCGGCCAACGTGATCAAGATCCCGATGCTGGCCTCGGGCGGCTTCGCCGACGCGCGCGGCCTGGTGGCGGCGCTGGCGCTGGGCTGCGACGGCATCAATATGGGCACGCGCTTCATGGCGACCAAGGAAGCGCCGATCCACCAGAACGTGAAGGAGAAGATCGTCGGCTCCGACGAGCGCTCGACCGCGCTGATCTTCCGCACCATGCGCAACACCAGCCGCGTCTACGGCAACTCGGTGGCCAAGAAGGCGATCGAGATGGAGGCTGAGGGCAAGACCATCCAGGAGATCGGCCCGATCGTGTCGGGGGCCAAGGGCCGCGTGGTCTACGAGACCGGCGACCTTGAGCACGGCGTGTGGTCGGCCGGCACCTGCATGGGCCTGATCAGCGACATCCCCTCGTGCAAGGATCTGGTCGAGCGCATCGTGCGCGAGGCGGAGGACATCATGAAGAGCAAGTTCGCAAAGATGATGGTGGCGTAAGCGCGCGGATCAGGACGGGGGCGGCGGCCGCGGGTCTTGGCCGACGGCCGGCGGTCCCGCCTTCCGGGCGATCACGTGGACGATCACGGCGACGGCCGGTGCGATCAGCGTCAGGGGCATCGCCATCACGGCCAGCGCCAGCCCCATGCACGACCAGCCGCGTTGCTGCCCCACGAGGCAATCGTACTGGGACAGGATGTAGAGCAGGCACAGCGGCACGACCGGATTGAACAGCCAGGCCGCCAGGAACAGACGCCACCAGGAAGCGGCGAGGCCGGGCCACCAACGACAGATCAACCCGGCGATGGTCGCGGCCACTGCGCCAGCCAGCATGCCCGGCAGCACCGCGACGATGTCACCGGCGCCGATGACGATCAGCGACGGCACGATGGCTACCAAAGCCATGGTCACGGCATGCGCGATGTCGAACGCGCGCATCGCTAGATCGGCATCACGCCGCGGCGCAGCGTCACCGTACCGTAGGTCTCCGCACTGAGCGGTGCGCCCGCCGCGCGCAAGGCGTCGCGGTGCTCGGGGATCGGCCGGCGCAGGGTGGCGTTCTCCAGCATGGCAAGCTTCTCGAACACGGGCAGCGCCAGCGTGCGGGCCATCCACGCCGCCGTGCGCGGCCAGCGTGTCGCGTCGATCCGGAAACGCGAGAGATGGGCGTTACGGATGAAGCAGGCCGGCGCAATGTCGGCCAAGGCCGGGGCGCCGAAGCGGAAGCCTTCGGCCGGCGCCTCGGCCTCCAGATAATCGAGCACCGGGGGAACATCCTCGGTCAAGGTGCGCGTAACCTGCTCCGCATCGCGCTTGTCGCCCCAGATCGCCGGCCCCACCGCGACGCGATAGAACAGCCGCCAGATGAAGACGTCGCCCATGCGCGTGTCGGCGAACTCCTCCAGCCAGCGCGCCCGCGCGCGGTCGCGGATATCGGCGGGCAGCAACGGCGGCGACGGCCTCAGATCCTCCAGGTACTGGCAGATCACCGACGAGTCGGTCAGCACCAGATCGCCGACGATCAACACCGCGTCACACGAGATTGATGCGGCAGCCGCAGACCTCGACTTGTGAGTCGCCGCGCCGCTTGCCGCGCTTTTCGGCGGCCGCCAGCACACGCGCCTTGTCGGCCACCTTCACGTCGTATGCCGAGACGCCGGGACCGCGGCCGTCGCCCACCGCGACGAAGCGGATCTCGCCGCCGTCGATGGCGATCACCGATGTGCCGCCGCGCTTGGTCACCGGCCTGTCGAGGATCCGTGACCAAGTCGCCGCCGCGCCAGCGGGATCGACGTGCTGGATCTCGACGCCGGCCAGGCCTTTGGTGACGTCACCGCGCTCGTGCTTCGTCCAACCACCGCTGGCAGGCGGCCAGAACCTGGCCGTATCGGCGCCATCAGGCGCATGCACCGAGTCGATCGATAGCAGAACGCCTGAGGTGTCGCTGGGATGGAAGTGCGTGTAGCGATACTCGGGCAAGTTCTTCTGTTCGACCGCACGCACTCCCAAGGCGGTGACGCGCTCGCGATGCGGGATCGCATCCGGCACCTGCAGGATCACCATGTAGCCGCCATCGCCGTTGCGACGGTCGAGGTAGCGCCCGGCCGAGGTGCCGTCGCGCGTCGGCGCGACGATCTCTAGGAAATCGATACCGGTCGGGCAGACGACGTTGGCGAGGCCCCACTTGCCCACACCAGGATCGCGATAGGCGACATCGATGCCGAGGATGTCGCAGAGTTCGGCGGTGCTCTTCTCGAGATCGCGCGCCACGAACACGCCCTGACGGAAACGCATGGTTCCCTCCAAAATTTTCGGTCAGCGCCCCTTGAACACCGGCTTGCGCTTCTCGACGAAGGCGCGGGCGGCTTCCTTGTGGTCCTCGGTGTCGCGCGCGCGGGTCAGCCGCCAGGCCTCGCCTTCGAGCGCCTCGACCAGGGTGCCTTCCTCGGCGATCTTCATGTTGCCCTTCATCAGCGCGTGCGCAACGCGTGGGCCCGCCGCGAGCTTCTTGCAGAAGGCCATAGTCTCGGCCTCGAGCTGCGCGTCGTCGACGACGCGGTTCGCGAGACCCAGCGCGTCGATCTTCGCGCTGTCGAGGATATCGGCGGTGAAATAGAGCTCGCGCGCCTTGGCGGTGCCGATCAAGCGATGCAGGAAGTAGTGACCGCCGAAGTCGCCGGAGAAGCCGACCTTGGCGAAGGCCGTGGTCATGCGCGCCGAGCGGCCGACATAGCGCATGTCGCAGGCCAGCGCGATCGAAAGGCCGGCGCCCGCCGCGACGCCGTTGACCATCGCGACGGTGGGCAGCGGCATTTCGTGCAGCAGGCGCGAGACCTCCATGCGGCCGCGCAAGTCGTTGACCTTGGACTCGAACGTGCCGGCGTTCTTGGTGCCGCTGGCCATCGCCTTGACGTCGCCGCCGCTGCAGAAGGCGCGCGGGCCGGCGCCGGTGACCAGCACGCAGCCGACATCATCGTTGTCGACGGCGCCGCGCAGCGCATCGAGCATCAGCGTGGTCATCTCCGACGTCAGCGCGTTCATCGCGTCGGGCCGGTTCATGGTCAGGACGAGGACGCCGTCCTCGTTGCGCGTGAGAAGATCGGGCATGGTGTTTTCCTTGGGTGGTTTTCTTTTGCCTTCCCCCGGATGGGGAAGGTTGGGGCGCCTAACGCCCCTTGAACTGCGGCGAGCGCTTCTCGACGAAGGCGCGGGCGGCTTCCTTGTGGTCTTCGGTCTCGCCGGTACGGATCATGCGCGACGCCTCGCTGTCGAGCGCGGCCGAGAGCGAGCCCTCCTCGGCGACCTTCATGTTGTGCTTCACGTGCCACCAGGCGACACGCGGCCCCGCCGCCAGTTTCTTGGCGAAGCTCATGCACTCCGCCTCCAGCTTGTCGTCGTCGACGATCCAGTTGGCAAGGCCGAGCTTCTCGATCTTCTCGGCGTTGAGAATCTCGGCAGTGAAGTAAAGCTCGCGCGCCTTGGCGGTGCCGACCAGCTTGTGCAGGAAGTAGTGCGAGCCGAAATCGCCAGAGAAGCCGACCTTGGCGAAGGCGGTGGTCATGCGTGCGCTCCTGGCGGCGAAGCGCATGTCGCAGGCCAGCGCGAGCGAGAGCCCGGCGCCCGCCGCCACGCCGTTGACCATGGCGATGGTCGGCTTGGGCATTTCGTGCAGGATCTCGGAGACCTCCATGCGCGAGCGCAGGTGGTTGACCTTTTCCTCGTAGCTCTGCTCGTGGGTGTTGCGTGAGGCCATCGACTTGACGTCGCCGCCGGCGCAGAACGCCTTGTTGCCGGCGCCGCGCAGGACGACGCAGCCGACCTTGGGATCGGCCGCCAGGCGCGGCAGCGCGTCGAACAGCCCGCCCATGATCGCGCCCGACAGCGCGTTCATGGCCTCGGGCCTGTTCATGGTCAAGGTGGCGACGCCATCCTCGATCGTCTCGATCAGCTCGGCCATTTCTTCCCTCCGAAATTCGATGCCGCGCATCGTCCCCGATGGTCCGCACCGTGGCAACGCCAATCGCGCCTCGCCTGTCGAAACACCCATGCTTGCTCCGCCGCGACGGCGCGTCGACACTCGCGGCCCAGCGGAGGAACGACGATGCAGACCTACGAGACCTTGTTGACCGAGATCGACGCCGGCGTGCTGACCATCACGCTGAACCGGCCGGACAAGCTCAACGCCTTCAACCCGGCGATGTCGCGCGACATGCTCGACATCTTCGGCCGCATCAACGCCGACGATTCGATTCGCGCGGTGATCGTCACCGGCTCCGGCCGCGCCTTTTGTGCCGGCGCCGACATCTCCGGCGGCAGCACGAGCTTCCAGGTCTGGGGCGAAGGCCGCGAGAAGCCGCAGCAGCGCCGCCAGGGCGATTCGATCACCACGGCAATCGCCGGCTCACTCAAGCCGGTGATCGCCGCCATCAACGGCGCGGCAGTCGGCGTCGGCATCACCATGTGCCTGCCGATGGACATCCGCCTGATGTCGAGCGCGGCGCGGATCGGCTTCGTCTTCAACAAGCGCGGCATGGTGATGGAGGCCGGCAGCTCGTGGTACCTGCCGCGCCTGGTCGGCATGCAGCGCGCCCAGGAATGGGTGATGTCGGCCGAGATCTTCGGCGCCGAGGAGGCATTGAAGGGCGGCCTGGTGCGCTCGGTGCACGCGCCCGAGGAGCTGCTGCCAGCGGCCAAGGCCCTGGCGCGAAAGTTCGTCACCGACACCTCGCCGGTCGCCGCCGCGATGAACCGCCAGCTGATGTGGAGCATGCTGGGCGCGCAGGATCCGCAGGACGCGCTGGGCATCGACATTTCCTGCATCGCCCACATGGCCAAGGGCGACGCCCAGGAAGGCGTGCGCTCCTTCATGGAGAAGCGGCCACCCGCCTTCCCGATGAAGCCCAGCCAGGACATGCCGCCCTTCGGGCCATGGCATAAGGCGGACTAAGTTCAGGAGCCGAGCGATATTTCGATCGGGCTACGACGGGATTTGCGCTCGATCAAGGCGCGAACGCAGCTTCGATGGCTACCTGCCCGATGAAAGATCATCTCATCGAGGTCGCCATGCAGTTTCGCGGGCTGATTGGGTTACTCGGTCTCCTCGTGGCGCAGCCGGTGCTTGCCCAGGGAACCATCCTCGCCACCGTCCAGGGCCGCACGCACGACGTCGTGGCGCAGTGCCTGATGTGGCAGATGCCGCCCGCTCTGCGCGCGTGGCCGCGTGTGTCGCCACCGCCCAACGAAGACGCGGTTGTGAACATGTACTTTCGGGGCCAAGACCAGGCGGAAGATCCCGTTGGCGTCTTCTACATTCGCCCGGCCGGCAACGGCGCGCTCGTCGTGTCGTTCGTGCAAACCAGCGGCGCACCTGGCGAATTTGACCGTATCGCACGTATGGCCGCACAGCGATGCGCACGTTGACCTAATCAGCCGGATGGCGGAGTCGCAGCCGCGTTGCCGGGAGGCAGCGACAAAGGCGTCCCGCGCCGGCATGGCGACCGCCCCGAGGCCGACGGGGATACCGTGCGACGACCGGTGGACGTCGTCTCATGGCGATCGACGCCATTCCGTGATCGGGCGCTCGGCAGGAACCGCGATGTTCCGCGAGCAACCAGAGCGCCCGCTTCCTCGATCGCGATCGCCAGCGCATCGAGTCGGTTCGTCACCTGCCAGCTGGGTAGGCGACGAATTGACAGAACGGGCGCGTCGCAGCGTCCTCGGGACGCTGCTGTAGGGCGCAACGGCGCAATGCCGGAGGGGCTATGCCCACCTACTCCTTTGTCCCGTCATCGCGCCCATGCCGAACCTCGAGAACCTCCGCAAGCAAGCCAAGCTCTATTTGCGTTGGTACCGCGACGGCCATCACGCCGTCGCGGCGCAGATCCGAGCCGTGCTGCCGCGCTTCCACGGTCTGAGCGACCGCGAGGTGCTGGCCCACAGCTTCCGTCTGGCCGATGCCCAGGAGCTGGTCGCGCGCCAGCAAGGGTTCTAGACTTGGCAGGCGCTCAAGTCAGGAATGCATACCATGACCGAGACAGCCGATGCACCGGCAGCCAAGCCGCCCCTGCGATCCGCCGAGCCCAACCTCGTGGTCCGCGACTTCGCTACCAGCCGCGCCTTTTTCGTGGACACGCTCGGTTTCGAGACCGTCTTCGCCTATGGCGAGCCGCCCTACTACGGCCAGTTCCGCAGGGGATCGGCGCTGGTCAACCTGCGCCTCGTTTGCGATCCGGTCTTCGTCGAGGGCATCCGTGAGCGTGAGGAAATCCTTGGCGCGTCGTTCACTGTCGGCACAGCGGCGGACACCAAGGCGCTGTTCCTCGAGTTCCAGGCGGCCGGTGTCGATTTCTTCCAGACATTGCGGCAGGAACCCTGGGGCGCGCGCACCTTCATCGTACGCGACCCGGATGGCAATCTGCTGCTCTTCGCCGGCCCGGCGACATAGCCTCGACCGGGAGCATCGAGCCTGAACTCGGCGTCACCCCATCATCCCTCGCTGCGCCCGGGATGACAGATGCGTCCGATCAAACGCTCGACACTCTAGCCGCGGCGCAGGGACGCCACCAACGCGCGCGCGATCGCGGCCGGCGGCTGGCCGCCGGCGCGGTACCAGGTCGGCGTCCAGTTGAGCGCGCCCAGGACATGAAGACGCAACAGCCGGCGGTCCGTGCCGGCTGGCAGCGGCAGGGCGTCGAGGAGCTCGACGAAGAGCGCCTCGTAGGCGTCGCGTCGCGCCACCAGCCGCCGTCTCAACCCGGGCGGCAGACGTGACAGGTCCGCCGTCAACACGCGCGCCAGAGTGTCCTCGGCGAGTAACGCCCGCAGATGCGCGACACAGGCCGCCTCCAGCCGCTCCCACGGCGCCCGGACGCCGTCGATGGCGGTCCGCACCGCCTCGGTGATCTGCGTCACACCGCGCGCATAGACCGCGGCGATCAGGTCCTCCTTCGACGGGAAGTGATAGTACATCGAGCCGGCTATCATGCCGACCTCGCCCGCGATGTCGCGCATCGACGTCGCCTCGAAACCGCCCCGGGCGAACAGGCGGGCGGCCGCGCGCAGCAGCTCGTCTCGACGGTTGTCGGCATGGATTGTCGCGCCACGCGCCATGGGCCCACCCTATACCAAACACTTGTTTGGTAAAAGCGTCGGCGCTAGCATGGCCGCATGAGCTATGTCTTCGACCTCGGCCGCGCCGAAACCAACGCCGATCCGTTTCCCGAGTTCGCGCGCCTGCGCGACGAGGATCCGGTGCATTGGTCGCCGGCGATGAAGGCGTGGATCGTCACGCGCTACGACGACGTCAAGCGCGTGGCGCTGAACAACAAGGAGATCTCGGCCGACCGGCTGACGCCGTTCTTCAAGAGCAATCCCGAATACCAGCGTGGCGGCATCGAGAACCTGGCGCGCTATCTCAATCACTGGATGGTGTTCAAGGACCCGCCGGACCACACCCGCCTGCGCCGGCTGTTCAACAAGGTCTTCACGCCCACCGCGGTCGAGAACCTGCGGCCCAACATCGAGAGCATCGTGGCACACCTGCTCGATGGCATGGCGGCGAAGGCCAGGCGCGGCGAGGCGATCGACTACATCGCCGACTTCGCCTACCCGCTGCCGGCCAGCGTGATCATGGACATGCTGGGCGTGCCGCGCGCCGACCTGCGGCAGGTCAAGCTGTGGTCCGACGATATCGCGCTGTTCATCGGCACGGCTCAGATCGCGGGCAACAAATACCTGCGTGCCGAGGACGGCGCGCGACAGATGGCTGGCTATTTCCGTGAACTGGTCGAGGCGCGAACCGCGTCGCCCACCGGCGACATGCTGAGCCAGCTCGTGATGGCGCGCGACGAGAAGGACGCGCTCTCGACCGACGAGGTGATCGGTACGGCGATCCTCCTGCTCTTCGCCGGCCACGAGACCACGACCAACCTGATCGGCAACGGCTTCCTCTACACCATGCGCTTCCGCGACCAGTGGGAGCGGCTGAAGGCCGATCCGTCGCTGGCGCAACGTGCCGTCGAGGAATGGCTGCGCTACGACGGCCCGTCGGGGGCGCTGGCGCGCGTCGCCTCAGGCGACATGGAATTCGGCGGACGCACGATCAGGAGCGGCCAGCGCGTCTTCGCCTTCATGAACGCGGCCAACCGCGATCCGCGGGCCTTCGCCGAGGCCGAGCGCTTCGACATCGGCCGCGATCCCAATCCGCATCTCACCTTCGGCCACGGCATCCATTTCTGCCTCGGCGCGCCGCTCGCGCGGCTGGAGGCGCAGATCGCCGCCACCCGGCTGGCGGAGCGTTTCCCCGACATCGGGCTCGCCTGTCGCGCGCCCGACTGGCACGATTCGCTGATCTTGCGCGGCGTCAAGGCGCTGCCGGTCAGCCTCTCCTGACGTCACTCCCACCGCGAGGAGATCTGCGATGGCATCCGGTATCCGCGACAAGGTGGCGATCGTCGGCATGGGCTGCACGCGCTTCGGCGAGCACTGGGACAAGGGCGCCGAGGAGCTCATGGTCGACGCCTTCCAGGAGGCGCTGGCCGACTCGGGCATGGAGCGCGGCCGTATCGAGGCGGCGTGGCTCTCGACCTGCCTCGACGAAGTCAGCGTCGGCAAGTCCGGCCTGCCGCTGTCGGAGACCTTGCGTTTCGACTACATCCCGGTCAGCCGTGTCGAGAACTACTGCGCCTCGGGGTCGGACGCTTTTCGCTCGGCGGTCTATGCCGTGGCCGCCGGCGCGGTGGACGTCGCCTTGGCCATGGGCGTGGAAAAGCTCAAGGACACCGGATTCGGCGGCCTGCCGGGTCTCAACGCCGGCCTCGCGCCGCCGCTGTGGTGGGCCAACCTCACGGCGCCGGGCAGCTTCGCGCAGCTCGCTTCGGCCTATCGCGCCAAGCACGGCATCAGCCGCGACGATCTCAAGCGCGCGATGGCGCATATCTCGGTGAAGAGTCACGCCAATGGCGCGCGCAATCCTAAGGCGCACCTGCAACGGCCGATCACCGAGGCCGACGTGCTCAACGCGCCGCTGATCGCCGATCCGCTCGGGCTTTACGATTGCTGCGGAGTCAGCGACGGGGCGGCCTGCGCCATCGTCACGACGCCGGAGATCGCCGGCGCGCTGGGCAAGCGCGACCTCGTGACGGTGAAGGCGCTGCAGATCGCCGCCTCGAACGGCGTCGAGGAGCGCTACAACACCTGGGACGGTTCGTACTTCGCGACCGCCCGGCACGCCGCGACGCGGGCCTACCGCGAAGCCGGCATCACCGACCCCCGCACGCAGCTCAGCCTGGTCGAGTGCCACGACTGCTTCTCCGTCACCGAGCTGGTCACCATGGAGGACCTGCACATCTCGCCCGAGGGCGGCGCGGTGAAGGACGTGCTCGACGGCTTCTACGATTTCGACGGCAAGATCCCGTGCCAGATCGATGGCGGCCTAAAGTGCTTCGGCCATCCGATCGGCGCGTCAGGTATCCGCATGCTGTACGAGATGTACCTGCAATTGCAGGGCCGCGCCGGCGCGCGCCAGCGCCCCGACGTGCGCCTGGGCCTCACGCACAATCTCGGCGGCTTTCCCCAGCGCAACGTCTGCTCGGTCGCGATCGTGGGCGCCATCGGCGCGTAGCGGCGGCGATCCGGACAGGCACGATTCGCTGATCCTGCGCGGCGTCAAGGTGCTACCTGTGGCTTTGTCGTAGAGGTTGCCGATGCGTGCCATCATCTGTCGCGAATGGGGACCGCCGGAGTCGCTACGGCCCGAGGAGGTCGAGTGCCCGCCGCTCAAGCCCGGCCAGTTGCGGATCCGCATCAGGGCGAGCGCCGTGAGCTTCGCCACCTCGCTGGTGATCGCCGGCAAATACCAGCGTCGCCCGCCCTTCCCATTCTCGCCAGGCACTGAAGTCGCCGGCGAAGTCATCGAGGTCACGCCCGAGGTGACGCGCTTCAAGCCGGGCGACGCCGTGATGGCCGTGCTCGACTGGGGCGGCTGTGCCGAGGAAGCGGTGGCGTGGGAGGTCAATGTTTCGCCCAAGCCACCGTCCCTGGACTTCGTCCGCACGGTGCCGCTGCCGATTTCCTACGCGACCTCGGCCGCGACGCTGACCTGGCCCTGCTTCATCGACCTGAAGGCCGGTGAATGGCTGCTGGTGCATGGCGCGGCTGGCGGCGTCGGCATGGCTGCGGTCGAGATCGGCAAGATCTTGGGCGCCAAGGTGATCGCCACCGCAGGCGGCCCAGCAAAATGCGCCTTCGCCAAGGAGCATGGCGCAGATCATGTCATCGACTACCGCGCCGGCCCGTTCCGCGAGGAGGTGCTGCGACTGACCGGCGGACGTGGCGTCGATGCCGTCTACGATCCCGTCGGCGGCGATGTCTTCACCGAGTCGCTGCGCTGCATGGCGCCGCAGAGCCGCATCTGCCCGATCGGCTTCGCGTCGGGCACGATTCCGACGATCCCCGCCAACATCCTGCTGGTGAAGAACATCACCGTTGTGGGCGTCAATCTCGGCTACTATGTCGGCTGGAGCCCGCACGATGCGCGCTTCGAGGAAGCCGAGCGCATGCGGGCGACGTGGCGCTGGATCCACCAACATATCGAGGCGGGCCGCCTACGCCCCCATATCGATCGCATCTTCAGGCTGGAGGAAACGCCGCAGGCGCTGCGCGCGATCCTCAACCGCGAGGTCGCCGGCCGCGTCGCCATCGTGATGGATTGACGCTCAGCGCCCCTTGAAGTCCGGCGAGCGCTTTTCCATGAAGGCTGAGATGCCTTCCTTGAAGTCCTGCGTGCCGAACAGCGGCAGCAGCTGCAGGAAGACGTGGTGCACGTGCTCGCCGAAGGGCTCGTTCCAGGCCATGCGCATCATGCGCTTGGCAGCCTGCACGGCGAGCGGCGCGTTGGCGGCGATCTCGGCGGCGATGGCGCGGGCGACGCCCATGACCTCGCCCGCCGGCACGACCTGCGACACGAGGCCGAGCTTCAGGCTGTCCTCGGCGCTGAGCGTGCGGCCGGTGAAGACCAGTTCGGCCGCCTTCGACCAGCCGATCAGCCGCGGCAGGTACCAGGTGCCGCCGGACTCCGGCAATACGGCGCGCTTGGCGTAGGACGCGGCGAGCTTGGCGCTCGACGACATGACGCGGATATCGGCGCCCAGCGCGAGATCGAGCCCGTAGCCGGCGGCCGAGCCGTTGAGCGCGCAGACCACCGGCTTGTCGAGGTTGTGCAGCACCGTGGGCGGCGTATCGCGCAGGTCGATGGTGGTGCGCACGACGTCGCGGTTGGTCCCGATGCTGTCGCTGCCGCTCCTCTGCGCCTCCAGGTTCAGTCCGGCACAGAAGGCGCGGTCTCCCGCGGCGGTGAGGATGATCACCCGCACCTCGGGATCGGCCTGGGCGTCGAGCAGCGCCATCGATAGCGCCTCCAGCATCGGCCGCGAGATGGTGTTCATGCGCTGGGGCGCGTTCAGCGTGACGGTGGCGATCGGCCCGTCGGTGGCGTGGAGCACCTCTGTCGCTTCGGACGCGGGTCTGGCGGCGGTGCTGGTCATGGCGACTCCTCGCTGGTCCGGCTATTGTTCGTCGCCGGCCCGACCCGTTCAATGCCGGCCCGCGAGACTGACCGCAGATCGGAACCCTGACGATGTCCAACCGCTTCATCGACCTCTACAGCGACACCAAGACCAAGCCGACGCCTGGCATGCGCAAGGCGATGGCCGAGGCCGAGGTCGGCGACGAGCAGAAATTCGAGGACCCCACCGTCAACCGCCTGCGCGAGAAGGTCTGCGCGCTCCTGGGCAAGGAGGACGCCGTGTTCCTGCCCTCGGGCACCATGGCCAACCAGATCGCGATCCGCGTGCATTGCCGGCCTGGCGAGGAGATCATCTGCGACCGCACCGCGCATATCATCACCTCCGAGGGCGGCGGGCCGGGCGCCAACTCGGGCGTGATGTTCCACCCGCTCGACGGGCTCAACGGCATCTACACCGCCGCCATGGCCGAGGCGGCGATCAAGGATCCCAACAATCGCTATTCGCCGCTCAGCCGCCTGCTGGAGATTGAGCAGACCTCGAATCGCGGCGGCGGCTCGCTGTGGCCGCTGGAGACGATCCAGGCGGTCGGCGAGGTCGCCAAAAGGCGCGGGCTGAAGCTGCACATGGACGGCGCGCGCCTGCCCAACGCCTGCGTCAAGAGCGGCATCAAGGCGTCGGCCTACGCCGCGCCCTGCGACACGCTCTGGATCGACTTCACCAAGGGTCTGGGCGCGCCGGTCGGTGCCGTGCTCGCCGGCCCCAAGGATTTCATCCACCAGTCCTGGCGCGTGAAGCAGCAGCTGGGCGGCTCGATGCGCCAGTCCGGCATCATCGCGGCCGCCGGCCTCTACGCCATCGAGCATCACTGGGACCGGCTGGCCGAGGACCACGCCAACGCGCGCAAGCTCAGCGAGGGCCTGGCCAACATCAGGGGTATCGAGATCGATCCCGACGCGATGCCGACCAACCTGGTGTTTTTCGATGTCACCAAGCCGGGCTGGACCGCGCCCAAGCTGATGGCGGCGATGAAGGAGCACGGCGTCGGCATCGGCGCCTTCGGCCCCAAGACGGTCCGCGTCGTCACCCATCTCGACGTGACATCGGACGACATCGACACCGCGCTGAAGACCTTCAGCAAGGTGCTGGCGGCCTGAAGACAGGTCATGCTCTACGACACGCTTGTCGGGCTCGGCCAGCCGCTGCGGCGCCTGGAAGGCCCACGCCTGCTGACCGGCGATGGACGCTATAAGATCAACGTGTCGCGCCGGGTGCGCCGCATGTTGGCCGTTACAACCGCGATTGTCGGTGCCCTCGACGTCGTGTTCTGGGAGTGTGACCGGTGAGCAATCTCAAGATCGCTGGCCTTTGCACCGCGGTTTTCGGTGCCGCTTTCTTGGTGGGCAGTCTGGTTTCGTACCTGATCGAAGGAATTCCACATTATCGCGAGAGTGCCATTTCTGGGCTGATCATCGCCGGGCTGATGGCGTTGCAGTTGCGTCGCAGCGCGAGGGACAGATCCAGTGGCTGACGCACCTGTAATCCCCGACGAAGTCGAAGCCGGCGCGCGCTGGGGCGATTCTGCGTGGACGAGAGCCAATGCCGTTGAGATCGACACGACACTGGTGACCTTCGGCGAATTGCTGACGGCCTGACTGAGGAACGATGCCCTACGATACGCTCCCCGGACTCGGCCAGCCGCTGCGACGGCTGGAGGATCCACGTCTGTTGACCGGTGGTGGCCGCTACACGCTCAACGTCGCGGCGCCTGGCGCGTTGCACGTGGTGTTCATGCGCTCGCCGCATGCGCATGCGCGGATCAACGGCGCGGACACCACGGCGGCGAAGGCGTCGCCCGGCGTGCGGGCGGTCATTACCGGCGCGGATATCGCCGCCGCGGGCCTGGGCCACAACCCCGCCGTGGTCGAGATCAAGGGCGTCGACGGCAAGCGTCATATCGAGCCGACACGCTTGCCGATTGCGCCCGACAAGGCGCGCCATGTCGGCGAGATCGTCGCCATGGTCGTGGCCGACACGCTGGAACAGGCCCGCGACGGCGCGGAGCTGGTCGAGATCGATTACGAGCCGCTCGCCGCCGTGGTCGCCGGCGACGACGCACTGAAGCCCGGCGCGCCTGTGGTGCACGACGAGGCGCCCGGCAACCTGCTGTGCGACTGGCGCCGCGGCGAGGAGGCGGCCACCAACGCGGCCTTCGCCAAAGCGGCGCATGTAGTGCGCGTCGAGCAGCGCGCCAACCGTATCCTCGCGAGCTACCTCGAGACGCGTGCGGCGTTGGCCCGCTACGACTCGGGGAACGACACCATCACGCTGGTGACGCCGTCGCAGGGCGTGCACGTCCTGCAGCGCATGATCGCCGGCATCCTGAAGATCCCGCGTGATCGCCTACGGGTGGTGACGCACGATGTCGGCGGCGGCTTCGGCCCCAAGCTGCCGCCCTACCCTGAGCAGATCCTGGTGAGCTTTGCCGCCCTGCATCTCAAGCGCGACGTGCGCTGGATGCAGGAGCGCGGCGAACATCACCTCGCAGACACGCATGCGCGCGACCTGATCGCCACGGCTGAACTTGCCGTCGGCGCCGACGGCAAGTTCCTCGCCATCCGCGTCGATGCGGTGGCGAATTTCGGCGCCTATGTCTCGACGGTCAATCCGACGATTCCTACCGGTGGCATGGCCAAGGTGCTGACCGGCCTCTACGACATTCCGGCCGCCTACATCGCGATGAAATGCGCGGTCTCCAACACCGCGCCCGTCGACGCCTTTCGCGGCGCCGGCAAGCCCGAAACCCTGGTGATGGTCGAGCGTCTCGTCGATCTCGCCGCACACAGGCTCGGCCGCGATCCCGCCGAGCTGCGCCGACTGAACTTCATCGCTTCGGACAAGTTCCCCTACCGCACGCCGCTGGGCTTCACCTACGACAGCGGCGACTACGCCGCGCTGCTCGACGCGGTGAACAAGAAAGCCGATATCACGGGTCTGCTGGCGCGTCGGCGCGCCAGCGAGGCGCGGGGACGCCGACGCGGCGTCGGCTACGCCGCCCATATCCATGGCACCGGCGGCTGGGGCGACGAGACCTCGATCATCACCGTGAACGCCGACGGCTCCATCGAGGCGATCACCGGCACGCAGAGCCAGGGCCAGGGTCACGCCACCGTCTACGCCCAGGTGATCGCGGCCGCCCTGGGCGTCGCGCCCGACCGCATCCGTGTCGTGCAGGGCGATACGCTGAAGGCGCCGCGTGGCGGCGGCACCGGCGGCTCGTCGTCCACGATCATTTCCGGCGCGACGATGAAGCGCGCCGCCGACGTGGTGATCGAAAAGGCGCGCGAGCAGGCCTCCGACCTGCTCGAGGCGGCGCCCGCCGACCTCGAATACGCCGAAGGTGCCTTCACCATCGTCGGCACGGACAAGCGCATCGGCCTGTTCGAGATCGCTCAGCACAAGGGCGCGATCGAAGGTCGCGCCGATTTCGCCGACAAGATCGAGAGCTGGCCCACCGGAATCTCGATCTGCGAGGTCGAGGTCGATCCTGAGAGCGGCCGTGTCGTCATCGAGCGTTTCTCTTCGGCGGTCGATGTCGGCACGGTGGTCAACCCGCTGCTGCTCGACGGGCAGCTGCATGGCGGCTACGCCGCAGGCATCGGCGGCGCGCTGCTGGAAGACGCCGCCTATGACCGCGAGAGCGGCCAGCTGCTGGCGGGCTCGCTGATGGACTACGCCTTGCCGCGCGCCGATGACGTGCCGGCGTTCGAGCAGGTCACGGTCTCGACGCCCGCGCCGTTCAACATCCTGGGCATCAAGGGCGTCGGTGAGCTGCCGACCAACGGCGCGCCCGCCGCCGTGCTCAACGCCGTGATGGATGCGCTCGGTACTCATGCCGACGAACGCATCGAGCTTCCTCTCACACCGGAGCGCGTCTGGCGCCTGGCCAATCGATGACAGACATCTATGACGTGATCATCGTTGGCGCCGGCTCGGCCGGTGCCACCCTGGCGGCGCGGTTGAGTGAGGACGGAAACCGTCGCGTTCTGCTGCTCGAAGCCGGCAAGGATTTCCGCTCGGCCGAGACGCCGCCCGAGATGGCCAGCATCAACCCGCTGCGCATCATCGCCTCGCCACGCTTGCAGGCGCTGTACCAGTGGCCCGGCCTGCTGGCCCGCCGCGCGGCGGGCCAGCAGCCGCGCCTCTATTGGCGCGGCCGTGGCATGGGCGGCTCGTCCTCGGTCTACGCCCTGATCGCGATCCGTGGCGTCGCCGCGGCGTTCGATCACTGGGAAGCGCTGGGCTGCGACGGCTGGTCGTTCAACGACGTCCTACCCTTCTTCCGCAAGGCCGAAGCCGACGAGCTTTTCAGCGGCTCGCCCTGGCACGGCGGCGACGGCCCGCTGCCGGTCTGGCGCACGCCGCGTTCGCAATGGGGGGCGATCGACAAGGCGGCGGCCGACGCGGCATTGGCGCTCGGCTATCCCTGGCACGACGATCTCAACGCGCCGATGGGCGACGGCGTCGCGCACTATCCGATCACCTGCGCCGCCGGACGCCGGCGCGTCTCGACCAATGACGGTTATCTCGAACGCGCGCGCAGCCGCAACAACCTCGCCATCTTCGGCGAGGCGCTGATCGATCGTATCGTCTTCGAAGGACGCCGCGCCGTGGGTGTCGAGGTGCTGCGCGGCGGCGAGCGCGTGACGTATCGCGGCCACGAGATCGTCATCAGCGCCGGCGCCGTGCATTCGCCCATCATCCTGATGCGTTCCGGCATCGGCGATCCGGCGTCGCTGGCCGAGCACGGCATCGCCGTGCGCCACGCGCTGCCGGCGGTCGGCCACCACTTCATGGATCATCCCGTGGTGCGCGCCGAAGTGCGGCTGAAGCCCGAGCACCGTCCTACCGATGTCGATTTCCGCCACACCAATGTCTGCGTGACCTGGAGCTCGGGCCTGGGCGGCGCCGGCCATCGCGACATGATCTTCCTGGCGATGAACCATCGCGGCTTCGGCGACGACGGCCAGGCCCTGCCCGGCAGCCTGTCTTGCTCGATCTTCGAGGCCTTCTCGCGCGGCGCCGTGCAGCTGCGCTCGGCCGATCCGCATGTCGATCCCTTCGTCGAGGAGAACATGCTCTCCGACGAGCGCGACCTCCTGCGCATGCGCGACGGGTTCGCTCGGCAAGTGGCGATGCTGCGCCAATCCGCTTTCGCCGGCGTCGCCGACGGCATCGCCTTCGGCATGACACAGACGAAGCTGGAAGACGCCGCGAGGCTCCAGGGCGGCGATCTCGATGCCCTGCTGGTGGCCGAGACTACCGACGCGCAACACGCCGCCGGCACCTGCCGCATGGGCCGCATCGGCGATCCGGACCGCGTGGTCGACACGCGATGCCGCGTCCAGGGCCTGGAGAACCTCCGGGTCGTCGACGCCTCGGTGATGCCCGCCGATTGCCGCGCCAATACGCATCTGACAACCGTCATGATCGGCGAGAAGATGGCCGCCTCCCTCCGAGCCGATCTTTCGTAGCGCGATCCGGCGAACGCGCATGGGAGGCGCGCAGGACGGCCATTTGCGTCGGTCAATGGGCGGCCATACGGTCGAGGCGATGCCCACCTATTCAAGCATGATCCCGGTGATGGAGCGGCATCGCTTCGACACCGCCACGCTCGATGCCTATCTCGCCCGCCATATCGCCGGCTATCGCGGCGGTCTCGAGGTCCGGCAGTTCGACAGCGGCCATTCTAACCCGACCTTCTTCCTCTCCGCCGAGATGGACGGCCGCCAGCGCCGCGCCTTCGTGCTGCGCAAGAAGCCGCCGGGCCAGCTCGTCGCCTCGGCGCACCAGGTCGATCGCGAGTACCGGGTGATCACCGCGCTGGCAAAGACCGGCGTGCCGGTGGCGCGCACCCATGTGCTGTGCGCCGATGAGTCGGTGATCGGCCAGATGTTCTACGTCATGGACGCCGTCGAGGGCCGCATCTTCAACGACCCGGCGATGGCGGATCAGTCGAAGGCCGAGCGCGCGGCGATCTTCGATTCGATGAACGAGGTGCTGGCGCGCCTGCACCAGGTCGATTTCGCCGCCGCCGGCCTTGGAGACTACGGCCGCACAGGCCAGTACGTTGCCCGCCAGATCGCGCGCTGGAGCAAGCAGTACGCCGAGCTCAAGACCGAGCATATCGAGGCGATGGAGAAACTCACGGCGTGGCTGCCGGCGCACATCCCCGCTGAGGACCCGACCTCGATCGTCCATGGCGACTACCGGCTGGGCAACATCATCATCCATCCGAGCGAGCCGCGTGTCGCGGCCGTGCTCGATTGGGAACTCTCGACCCTGGGGCATCCGCTCTGCGACCTCGCCTACAACTGCCTCGGCTATCACCTGCCCGATCCGCCGCACGGCTACGCCCATGTGGACTCCAAGGTGACCGGCATTCCCACCGAAGCCGAGTACATCGAAGCCTATTGCCGGCGTACCGGGCGCCGGCGCATCGACAACTGGAACTTCTATCTCGCCTTCTCGCTCTACCGCCTCGCCGCGATCGCCCAGGGTGTCTATCGCCGCGGGCTGGGCGGCAACGCGGCCAACGCCGAGTCGATCAAGATGAGCAACGCCGCCCGCGAACGCGCCGAGCTGGCCTGGAGCCTGGTCGGTTGATACACGCAGCACCGCTGTCATCCCGAGCGCCCCCGGGATCCTCGCTGCGCTCGGGATGACAGCTCAAATCGAGGAAGACGCACATGACCACCAGACTGACGCGCCGCCGCGCCCTGCCGCTCGTGGGTGGCGCGCTGACCGCGCCCCTGCTGCCCAGCATCTCGGCAGCGCAGACCGGTTTGCCCGAGGGCAAGCTGAAGATCCTGGTCGGCTTCCCCGCTGGCGGCGGTACCGACGTGATGGCGCGGCTGATGGCTGAGCCGCTGAAGCAGCGCACCGGCCGCAACGTGCTGATCGAGAACAAGGCCGGCGCCAGCGGCACCATCGCCGCCGAAGCAGTCAAGAACTCGCCGCCTGACGGCAGCACGATCATCTACATCCCCAGCGCCACCATCGTGCAGAAGCTCACCATGGCAGCGGTGCCGTTCGATCCGATGACCGACTTCGCGCCGCTGACCTTGGCGGGCACGGTGCAGACCGCCTTCGTTGTCTCGCCGAGCATCGGCGTCAACACGCTGGCCGAGTACATTGACTGGCTGAAGAAGAACCCGACCCGCCACAGCTTCGGCACCACGGCGCTGGGCTCCTTCACGCACTTCTTCGGCGTGATGGTCGGCCGCGAGATCGGCGTGCCGCTGGAGCCGGTGCCCTATCGCGGCGCCGCGCCGCTGGCCGCCGACCTGCAGGGCGGCCATATCGCGGCGGGCTGCGGCGGCATCACCGATTTCCTCGAGCATCACCGCGCCGGAAAGGTCAGGGTGCTGTTCACCTCGGGGCTCAAGCGCACCGACGCCGCGCCCGACCTGCCGACCGCGACCGACCTCGGCTATCCCAAGCTCAACATCCTGGGCTGGTACATCTTCCTCGCCGCCGCGAAGACACCGCCGGCCATCGTCCAGGCCTGGAACAAGGAGCTGGGCGCGATCCTCGCTCTGCCTGACCTGCGCAAGCGGCTGACCGAGCTCGGCCTCGATGTCCAAACCTCGACGCCGGAATACGTACGCGAGCGTATGGCCAAGGATCTCGCGCACTGGAAGGGCATCATCGACGGTATCGGCTACAAGCCCCAATGATGGCATAGTCCTTCGCCCGGCGCGGGCGGGGTAAGGGAAGAGTGAGCACCGTGTCGCCATCATCGCCCGGTATCGAGAGCGGCTACGCTTGGCGGCTGGCCGTGGTGTCGATGATCTGCATCGCCGCCAGCGGTGGCTCGGCATTCCTGCCCATCGTCGCCATGTCGCAGATGGCCCAGGAGTTCGGCGGCCAGCGGCAAGTACCGTCGCTCGCCTACACGCTGGCCTATATCGGCGGCGGCGCCGGCGGTATCATGATGGGCTGGCTGTCCGACAAGCTCGGGCCGCGCCCGCCGTTGCTGCTCGCCGCCACATGCATCGCGCTGGGCGCCTGGCTGGCCTCCAGCGGCGGCGCGTTCGCGCTATACGCCGGCTATGGCTTGCTGATGGGCTTCCTCGGCAACTCCGCGACCTTCACGCCGATGCTCAACAATATCCAGGGTTGGTTCGAGAGCCGTCGCGGCGTCGCCGTCGCCATCGTCTCGGTCGGCCCGGCGGTGGGCGGCTTCGTCTGGCCGCAGATCTACCGCGCGCTCCTGCCCGACCACGGCTGGCGCGACACACTGGTGATCTTTGGCGTGATCGCCGCGACGATCGTGGCGCTCGGCGCGCTCTACGTGCGCCGGGCACCCGTCCCGCGCGGATCGAGCGGCGCGCCGGCGCGCGAGAACCTCGCGGCCTTGCCGATGTCGTCGCCGGCGATCATGGCGCTGCTCTCGGCGGCCTCGTTCTGCTGCTGCCTCGCCATGGCGATGCCCTTCGCGCACATGGTGGCGTTCTGCGGCGATCTCGGCTTCGCCGCCAATCGAGGTGCCGAGGCCGTGTCGCTGATCCTGCTGTCGGCGATCGCCAGCACCTTCGTCATGGGCAGGCTGGCCGACAAGATCGGCCCGCTGCCCACCAGCCTGATCTGCTCGGTGATCCAGATCGTGGCGCTGGTCGGATTCCTGTTCGTCGCCTCGCTGTGGGGCATCTATACACTGTCGGCGATCCACGGCATCCCGTTCATCGCCATCGTGCAGGGCTACGCGCTCAATCTGCGCGCGCTCTACGGACCGGGCATCGGCGGCTGGCGCCTGGGCGTGGTGCTGTTCCTCGCCATGTGCGGCATGGCGGTGGGCGGCTGGCTCGGTGGCGTGATCTTCGACAACACCGGCTCCTACGCCTGGGCCTTCCGCCTGGCGCTGCTCGCCAACGTGATCAACCTCGCGCTGCTGACGATCCTCTTCCTGGCGCAGCGCGGCCGCGCCGTGCCGCGGCTGGCCTAGACCTCTGGCTTCACATACTTCGCCAGGATATAGACCCAGGCGTCTATGCCCGACTTCAGGCGCACGCGCGTGCGGGCGTAATCCGACACCTCATAGGCATCCGCCGCCGCGATCTCCGCCGCGCTGACCTTGAATACCGTTCCCGCGACCTCGTCGGCCGGATCGCCGGTGGGCACCATGGCGGGATGGAAGCGCTCGCCGCTCGTCGCAAGGACATCGGGATCCGTGATCTCGACGAGTTCGTTGCGGTATCCCTGCATCGCATCCGGCGATCCGGTGAGAAGACGACCGAACGTCGCGATCTGCACTCGGGGAAGCTGCAACGTGCCATAGGAGAAGAGATTGAGCAGGTCTTCGCCGGCCAAAACTCGGTCCTCCACAGCCGGCCGCCCGGTCAGGCCAGCCACGATAGACAGCCGGTCTTGTCGAGCACCGGATCGAGCCGCGCCCGCACATCGCGCGGTAACGCCGCGAGCTTCTTGCGCAGCGCGTCGTAGCACTTGCCCTGATAGCGGAACGGCGCCTGGCTGTAGCGACGGCCGAGGATCTCGAGCTCGAACTCGGCCGCCTCGTCGCGTAGCGCTTTCATGTTGGCGGCGAGAAACGGCAGGTACGTGTCGCCGCAATGCTTGAGCAGTGCCGTCAGCGTGTCCGGCAGCGCCGCTTTGCCATCGAGCCACTCACCCTCGACGCCCGAGGCATCGTCGAGCCGCATCAGCCAGCAATAGACGTCGGCCGCCCGCGCCCGCATCTCCGCCATCGGCGTCGGATCAACCGACAGGATCTGCAACTGGCCATACAGGCCGAAATCCGCCAGCGACGGCCGCGAGCCGAACAGAAAGGGGATCGCACGCACATGACGGTCGAGCGTGTCGAGCACGACGCGATAGCTGTCCTCGATCACCGGCCGGTTCTGCTCGGTGCAGCCGACCAGCGCCATGCGCCCGACCTGGCGGTCGTTGAACGCCTTCATGCCGGCGCGCCGCGCGTCCGCTGCCATCACGGGATCGCGCGAGGTGATGATCCAGGTCTGCGCGAAGTCGCGATCCGCCGCGTAGTACCAGCGGTAATGGAACATCATCTTGGTGACCCACTCGTCGCCAAAGTCCTCGAGCAGGTCGCTGAGATAGGCGAGCATCGGATCGTCGGGGGTGATCGAGCGCTCGCCAGGATGCTCGCGCTCCAGCGCATAGGCCAGCGGCGTCGAATCGTTCATCGCCCGGCCATCGGGAAAGCGCAGCACCGGGATCACCGGCGGCAACCCCGCCGCGATGGCTTCGTCGCGCGGATTGCCGGTCCCCTTCCAGACGAACGGCAGCCGTCGATAGCGCAGGATCGCGCGCATCTTCACCGAGTAGGGTGAAGGGTTGAAGCCGTGCAGGACGTACATCAGAGACCCAGAACGGCCTTCGCCAGGATGTTGCGCTGCACCTCGCTCGAGCCCGCGTAGATCGTGGCGGCGCGGTTGTTGAGGTAGAGCGGCATGGCGGTGAGCGCGTAGTCCGGCGTCACCGTGGGCTCGTTGCGGCCCAGCGCGCGGGCCTCGGGCTCGAAGGGCGCGGCGTAGTGCGCCAGCGCCTCGATGCCCAGCTCGTCGAGCGTCTGCAAGGTCTCGGAGCCGCGCACCTTCATCGCCGAGGAGATCGCGCCGGGGTTCTTGCCCTGGCTGAGGTCGGACAGCACCTGCAGCTCAATGGTCTCCAGGGCCTGGATCGCGATCTCGGTCTCGGCCAGCTTGCGCGCGAATTCCGGCTGGTCGATCAGGCGGCCGCCATTGTTGGCCGCTTCCTCGCGCGCGATACGGCGCACGTCCTCGATGCGGGCGTAGAGGTTGGGGGTGTAGGCCTCGCCGCCGCGCTCGTATTCCAGCAGGTGCTTGGCGACCGTCCAGCCGGCGTTCTCCGGCCCGATGCGGTTGGCCTTGGGCACGCGCACATTGTCGAAGAACACCTGGTTGACCTCGTGATCGCCGGCCAGGGTGATGATTGGCTTCACTGTGAGGCCTGGTGTCCGCATCGAGTCGATCAGCACGAAGGAGATGCCGTCCTGCGGCTTGCCCTCGCTCGACGTGCGCACCAGGCAGAACATGCGGTTGGCGATGTGCGCGCCGGTGGTCCAGATCTTGGTGCCGTTGATGACATAGTCGTCGCCGTCGGAATCGGCGCGCGTCTTGAGCGAGGCGAGATCTGAGCCCGATCCGGGCTCGGAGTAGCCTTGGCAGAAGACGATGTCGCCCGAAATGATGCCCGGCAGGTACTTCGCCTTCTGCTCCGGCGTGCCGAATTTCATGATCACCGGGCCGACCATGCGTACGCCCATGCTGAAGATGCGCGGCGCGTCGGCGGCGGTGGCTTCGCGCGAATAGATATAGCGCTGCGTCGCCGTCCAGCCGGGACCGCCATACTCCTTGGGCCATGTCGTCGCCGACCAGCCCTTCTTCGCCAGCTTGCGGTGCCAGCGCAGGCCGGCATCGAACTCGGCGAAGACGCCGCCGGTGCGCGCGCCCGCCTCGCGCAGGTCAGGCGTCAGGTTCTCGGCGAAGAACTGACGCACCTCGTCCTGAAAGGCGCGATCTTCGGGGCTGAGCGACAGATCCATGGGCATCCTCCAGCGCGTGGTGCGACCTTAGGCCGGCACGGCGTTTGCGTGATGCCCAAAGCAAACATGTTCCGCGGATACGCGCCAGCCCGCCGACGCGCCGCTTCCCAGGCCGTTTCGACAGGCGTACGCTTCTGGCCGCGGACCGGAATGGAGGCAGAGTATGCCTGACGTACCCGCCCGACGGCGGCCCCTGGCGTTGCTCCTGGCCACGCTCACGGCGCTGTCGCTCGCCGCCAGCGTCCCGGCCTGGGCGCAAAGCGCCAGGAGCCACACGCCCGACCGCGAGATCGACCTGGCGCTGGCGCTGGCGATCGACGTCTCGGGCAGCGTCGACGTCGAGGAGGGCCGGCTGCAGCGCGACGGTTACGTCAAGGCCTTCCGCGACCCGGCGATCCGCCGCGCCATCCTCGGCGGCTACCACGGCCGCATCGCGGTGTCATATTTCGAGTGGTCGGACGCCTGGCGGCAGAACCTGATCATCGACTGGACGCTGCTCGATAGCGAGCAGGCGATCGACGCCTTCACCCACAGGCTCGAGACCATGCCGATCGCGCGCATGATGCGCACCTCGATCACCGGCGCGATCCGCTATTCGATCCCGATGTTCGACCGCCTGCGCTGGGTGCCGGAGCGCAAGGTGCTCGACATCTCCGGTGACGGCTCGAACAACGACGGCGGCATGGTGACGGAGGCGCGCGACGACGCCATCGCCCGCGGCATCACCATCAACGGCCTGCCGATCTTCAACAACCGGCCCAACCCGACCGGCTTCCCCAACGACCCCGATCTCGACCGCTACTTCGAGGGCTGCGTCATCGGCGGGCCGCGCTCCTTCTTGATCGTCGCCAACGACTTCCAGAATTTCGCCGAGGCGATCCGCAAGAAGCTCTTGCAGGAGATCGCCGACTTCGCGCCGGAGCCACGCGCCGGGCTGCAGTTCGCACAGAGCCGCGACAGCGCCGAGGGCATCCGGCGCGATCCAAACGCCCCCGGGCCGGGCGGCCACCGCCGCTACGAGCTGGGCTGCGATATCGGCGAGAAACGCACGCGGGAATTCTATCGCCGGTACCAGCCGAACTAACATCCCGACTACCTTCCCCCTCCAGGGAAAGGTCGAATCCTGCGCTACCGCTTGCGCCAGCGCTGCAGCTTCGCCAGCACTGTGCGCTCCAGCAGCAGGTGCAGCAGGCGCGTCGCCAGCGAGACGAAGACGATGCACATCGCCATCGCCGCCGCCGCGGCGTTGAAGCCAGACTCATCCATGCTGATCACCGCGATCGAGGCCAGCTTGGTCTCGGCGGCGTAGAGGAAGATCACCGCCGATACCGTCGTCATCGCGTTGGCGAAGAGATAGACAAAGATGTCGAGGATCGCCGGCAGGCAGATCGGCACGGTGACGCGCACGAAGGTCACCGGCAGCGGCACCTTCAGCGACGCCGAGACCGCCTCGAACTCGGCGTCGAGCTGCTTCAGCGCCGTGACCGCCGTGACATGCGCTACGGTGTAGAAATGCGCCATGGTGTTGATCACCAGGATCGCCAGCGTGCCGTAGAGGAAGTTCAGCGGATTCGACGGGCTGTTGAAGAAGAAGATGTAGCCCAGGCCCAGCACCAGGCCGGGCACCGCCATCGGCAGGGTGGCGAGGAACTGCACCAGATTGCGGACCAGGTGGAAGCCGCGGCTCTTTTCCAGCAGCCAAGCGGCGGTGAAGATGGCGATCGCGCCGATCGCCGCCGCCAGCGCCGCCATCTTCAGCGACGTCCACAGCGGACCCCAGCCGGTGGGGTCGAAGTTCTCGAAATCGTAGTTGGCCAGCGTCAGCGAGAGGTTGTAGGGCCAGCGCTTGATCAGCGAGGCCCAGCCGGCGATGCCGATGATCACCAGGATCAGGCCGGCGATCACCAGGCAGAAGACGAACAGCAGCGCGTCGCGGCCGCGCTGGCGTTTCGGCGCATAGGGCACGGCGCGCGCCGAGAGCAGCGAGACCTGGCGCTTCTGCGCGTAGCGGTCGGCGAAGAACGACAGTACGGCCGGCGCCAGCAGGATCAGGCCGACCACCGCGCCCATCTCGAAATTCTGCTGGCCGATCACCTGCTTGTAGACGTCGGTGGCGAGCACGTTGAATTGGCCACCGATCACCTTGGCGATGCCGAAATCGGTCAGCACCAGGGTGAAGCAGACGAAGATCGCGCTGATCAGGCCGTAGCGCGCGCCCGGCAGCGTGACGGTCCAGAAGATGCGCCAGCGCGAGGCGCCCAGCGCCTCGGCCGCCTCGTAGAGCCGCTGATCGGCCATCGATAGCGCCGTAACCAGGATCATCAGCACATGCGGGAAGCAGTAGAAGACCTGCGAGGCGACGATGCCGCCAGCGCCATAGATCTCGCCGCCGCCCAGCAGCTGCTTGAGCATGCCTTGGTTGCCGAACAGGTAGATCATCGACATCGCCGGCAGCAGCGACGGCGCCAGGATCGGAATCAGCGCCACCGCCTGGAACAGCGCCTTGCCCGGCAGCATCGCGCGGGTCAGCGCGTAGGCGTAGACGAAGGCCAGCGGCACGACGATCGCCGTGGTCAGCAGCGAGATCCACAGGCTGTTCCACAGCGACTGCATCAGCGCCGGTGTCGAGACGTAGCGGATGTAGTTGTCGAGGCCGACCCACTTGTCGTCGGCGTTGTGGAAGCTCTTGGACAGCAGGGTCCATAGCGGCGCGGCGACGAACAGCGCCAGCAGGATCAGCACGACGGCGATGCCGGCGCGCATGACGATGTCGTCGCTCGACGCCTTGGGCTTGACCAGCGTCGCTTCCGCCAAGGCCATGCCCTAACCCGCCGCCTCGCCGGCGAACACACGCAGCCGGTCGGCGGGCAGCGCGATGTCGAGCGTCTTACCGACGCCGACATTGAGGTCGCGCATCAGGTTGATCGAGAAATCCGCCGTCAGCGTGACCTCGGGCGCCGATGCGCGCAGCGTGGCGCGGCAGAACGAACCCAGGAACTCCAGCTCCGCGATGGTTACCGGGAAGCGATTGGCGGTGTTCTCGGTGATGCCACGCACCTGCACGTCCTCGGGCCGCAGGCAGACCCGGATCTCGCTGCCGGGCGTCATGGTGTGACTGCAGTCGATCGCCAGACCGTCGCCCAGCGTGATGCGGCCGGGGCCGGCGACGCGGCCGGTCAGGAAATTCATCGAGCCCACGAAGTCGGCGACGAACGCGCTGGCCGGCTTGCCGTAGATCTCCTCCGGCGTGCCGATCTGGTCGATGCGGCCGTGGTTCATCACCACGATCCGGTCGGCCATGGTCAACGCTTCCTCCTGGTCGTGCGTCACCATGATGGTGGTGACGCCCAGGCGGCGCTGCAGGCCGCGGATCTCGCCACGCAACCGGGCACGCACGCGCGCGTCGAGCGCCGAGAGCGGCTCGTCGAGCAGCAGCAGGCCGGGCGATGTCGCAAGTGCCCGCGCCAGCGCCACGCGCTGCTGCTGGCCGCCGGATAGCTGCGCCGGATACTTCTCGCCCTGGGTCGGCAGGCCGACCAGCGCCAGCAGCTCACTCACGCGCGCCTTGATCTCCGCCGCCGGCTTGCGGCGACTCTTCAGGCCGTAGCCGACATTGTCGGCGACGCTAAGATTGGGAAAGAGCGCGTAGGACTGGAATACGATGCCGAAATCGCGCTCCGACGGCGGCAACGCCGAGACGTCGCGGCCGTCCTGCCGGATCGTGCCGCTGGTTTGCGGATCCAGACCGGCGATGGCACGCAGCAAAGTCGTCTTGCCGCAGCCCGAAGGGCCGAGGAAGCAGACGAACTCGCCGCGCTCGATCGACAGGGATACCGCCTCCAGGGCGGTGAACATGCCGAACCTCTTGGTGACGCGGTCGACCTCGAGATACGGCATGTCCGTGGTCCGGCCGTCAGCCTAGTTTTTCGGCGCCGACTTGCCGTCGTAGCGCTTGTTCCACTCCGCCAGGATGCGATCGCGGTTGGTCGCCATCCAGTCGAGGTCGTTCTTGACCATCGCCTTGTCGGCGCCCTCCGGATAGTTCGGCGGCGCTGCCTTCACCGCCGGGTGGGCGACGATGGCGTAGTACTTGCCGTAGAGCTCGTTGGCGCCCTGCGAGGCGACCCAGTCCTGCACCAGCTTGGCGGCGGCGACGTTGGGGCGGCCCTTGACGATGCCCGAGACCTCCATCTCCCAGCCCGCGCCTTCCTTGGGCAGGATCAGGTCGATCGGCGCGCCGGCGGTCTTCTCGCGCGCGCCGCGCATGTCGACGCCGATGCCGATCATGCGCTCGCCCTTGGCGGCCTGCACGCAGGGCGCCGAGCCGGAGTGGGTGTAGACCGCGACGTTCTTGTGCAGGTCGTCCATGAACTTCCAACCGGCTTCCTCGCCCATGATCTGCAGCCAGGCGGCGACGGTCAGATAGCCTGTGCCCGACGAGGCCGGGTTGGGCATGACGATCGAGCCGGCATAGGCCGGGTTGGTCAGGTCCTTCCACGACATCGGCTTGGGCGCGTTCTTCTTGCCGCCCTCGACGGTGTTGAAGCAGACCACCGAGAGGTAGGCGTCCATGCCGATCCAGGTCTCGGGATTGGCACCACTGCGGAACACCGGCTTCAGGTCGGCCGCGCCCTTGGGCGTGTACGGCTCAAGCAGGCCCTGCTTGGCGAAAGCGGCGACGCTGGAGCCCGACAGGCCGAGCACGATATCGGCCTGCGGATTGGCCTTCTCGGCCAGGAAGCGCGCGGTGATGACGCCCGTGGAATCGCGCACCCACGAGATCTCGACCGTCGGAACGGCCTTCTCGATGGTATCCTTGAAAATCTTGAGCTGGTCGTTCTCCAGCGCCGTATAGGCGGTGAGCTTGACCTTCTGGGCCAGCGCCGTGCCGCCCGCCATCACAGCAAGAGCCGCCAGCGCGGCGACACCGCCCCGCATCATCTTGTCCATCATCCTTCTGACCCCCTCTGCCCATTCCGCCGCCGAGCCGCATTTGAAAACCGCGACGGTTTCAGATTTATTACAACGCAGATACCCGGTCCTGACAACCGCAACCCTGCACGATAGATGGGACTGGGCGAAGAAACCGCGCAAGGATGAATCCGATGCCCACCGACCGACCCAGCGGATACCGCTTCGACCAGGAGCGAATCGCCGGGCTGATCGCGACCTACCGCCATGGCGGGCCGCTGCCGCGCGACTTCTACATCGACGCCGAGGTCTTCCAGGCTGACATGGATCGCATCTGGTCGCGCTACTGGCTCTATGTCGGGCACGCCTGCATGCTGCCCAACCCAGGCGACTGGATGACGTGGAAGATCGGGCTGTCCTCGATCGTCGTCGTACGGGGTCGCGACGGCCAGATCCGCGCCTTCCACAATACCTGCCGCCACAGGGGCGCGCGCGTCTGCAACGAAGAGACCGGCAATTCCCGCGGCTTCCGCTGCCCCTATCACGGCTGGGCCTACGACCTCGAAGGCAAGCTCACGACGCGCACCATGGCGGAATTCGGCGTGCCCGAATCGACGCTGGGCCTGCACCCGGTACGCCTGCGCGACACGTCGGGGATCCTGTGGATCAATCTCTCGGACGATCCCGTCCCCTTCGACGGCGCGCATGAGGACCTCGCCAGCCGGCTGAAGCACCAGGGCCTGTACGACGCCAAGGTCGCGGTCGAGCGCCGCTATACGGTGAAGGCCAACTGGAAGCTGGTCTTCGAGAACAATCGCGAGTGCCTGCACTGCCCCGTCGCCCATCCCGAATACACGAGTGGCACCTACGACGTGGCCCGAGTCATGCCCGGGCTGGCCGAGGGCGTGGTGAAGCAGACGGAGCTGGCCAATGCCCGCTTTCGCGCCCTGGGCATCGACACCGGCGACGCCTTCTCCGCGATGACGGGCGCCTTCTGGCGCTCCCACCGGACGCCCCTGATGGAGGGCTGGAAGACCCAGAGCCTCGGCGGCACGCCGGTGGCGCCGCTGATGGGCCACTTCCGGGACAGGAACACCTGGAGCGACGGCACACTGCGCACCACGGTGTTCCCGAACTTCTGGCAGCACGCCAGCGACGATCACGCCGTCTCCACCCGCATCACGCCGATCGACGCCGCCACCTGCGAGATCGTGGTCTGGTGGTTCGTGCACAAGGACGCCGTCGAGGGTCGCGACTACGACCCGGCCAAGCTCACCCCGTTCTGGGAACGCACCTCGGAGCAGGACTGGTTCATCTGCGAGGCCAACCAGCAGGGCGTGACCTCGCCGCGCTACGTGCCGGGTCCCTACTCGCGCACGCAGGAAGGCAACGTGCAGCATTTCGTCGACTGGTATCTCGGTGAGATGGCCGGTGGTTCGCCGAAAGCACAGGCCGCCGAATGATCACCACTCATCTCCCTCCCTCTCCCCGCAAGCGGGGAGAGGGTCGGGGTGAGGGGCTGTATCAGGTGGCGCACCGCCATCGTACGCAACTTGCGACTCCCCCTCACCCCAACCCTCTCCCCGCTCGCGGGGAGAGGGAGCATGACTGGCCATGACTCAAATCCCCTCGCAGGCGCGCATCGTCATCATCGGGGCCGGCGCTGTCGGCTGCTCGATCGCCTATCACCTCGCTGGGATGGGCGAGCGCGATGTCCTGGTGGTCGAGAAGAGCGGCATCACCCACGGCTCGACCTGGCATGCCGCCGGCCTCGTCGGCCAGCTCCGCTCCAAGCGCAACCTCACCCGCATGATGCAGCAATCCGTCGAGCTCTACGGCTCGATGGAGAAGCAGCTCGGCTACGGCATCGACTGGCACCCGGTGGGCTCGCTACGGCTGGCCTCCTCGCCGGATCGCTGGAGCGAGATCAAGCGCACGGCGACGACGGCGCGCAGCTTCGGCTTCGAGCTGCACCTGATGTCGGCCAGCGAGGCCAAGCAGATCTTCCCGTACATCTCGACCGAGGGCGTCGAGGGCGCCGCGTTCATCCCCTCCGACGGCTATATCGATCCCAGCAGCCTGACGCAGGGCTTGGCGCGACTGGCGCGGCAGGGCGGCGCGAAGATCGTCGAAGGCGTGCGCGTCACCGACATCGTGGTCAAGAATGGCCGCGCGACAGCAGTTGTCACCGACCACGGCACCATCGCCTGCGACACGCTGGTCAACGCCGCTGGCATCTGGGCGCGCGATGTCGCGAAGATGATGGGCGTGCGCATGCCGGTTGCCGCCGTCGAGCACCAGTACATGGTGACCGAGAAGCTCCCTGATCTGCCCAAGACGCTGACGTCGCTGCGCGATCCCGACAACAATTTCTATCTCAAGCCCGAGGTCGGCGGCTTCGCCATCGGCGGCTGGGAAGCCAACACGCGCCCCTTCGGCGAGCGCGGCGTGCCCTTCGATTTCGGCCGCGAGCTGTTCCAGGGGAACTACGACCGCTTCGAGGCGATCGCCACGCCGGCAGCCAGCCGCCTGCCGATGCTCAACGATCTCGGCATCCGCCAGCTGATCAACGGACCGATCCCGATCACGCCCGATGGCGAGCCGATCCTCGGCAAGGCGCCGGAGCTTAAGAACGTCTTCGTCGCCGGCGGCTTCACGTCAGGGATCGCCGGTGCCGGCGGAGCGGGCAAGCAGCTCGCGCAATGGATCGTCGAAGGTGCGACTGAGTTCGACCTCTGGAGCTTCGACGTGCAGCGCTTCGGCCCGCACCATGTCGGCGCCAAGTACCTGCACGAGCGCGCGGTCGAGGCCTATCACCGCTACTACCTGATCCACTGGCCGGGCGAGGAGATGAGCACCGGCCGCGGTGGGCGCCGCTCGCCGCTCTACGGCGTGCTCGACCAGGCCGGCGCCGTGTTCGGCTCGCGCTTCGGCTGGGAGCGGCCCAACTGGTTCGCCACCAACGGCGACGCGCGCGAGGATCACCCCTCTTTCGAAGGCAAGCCGAGCTGGTTCGCCGCCGTCGGCCGCGAGTGCCGCGCCATTCGCGAACATGTCGCGCTAATCGATCAGAGCTCGTTCTCCAAGTTCGAGCTCGCCGGCCCCGGCGCCGCCACCTTCCTGCAACGCCTCGCCGCCGGCAACGTCGACAAGCCGGCGGGCGCGCTGATCTACACCCAGCTGTGCAACGAGAAGGGCGGCATCGAGGCCGACCTCACCTTCATGCGGCTCGCCGAGGACCGCTTCTACGTCGTCACCGGCAGCGCCTTCGGCATCCACGACGCCTCGTGGATCCGGCGCCACATGCCCGCCGACGGCTCGGTGACTCTCACCGACGTCACCAACGCCTGGGCGGTCATCAATTGCTGCGGCCCAAAGAGCCGCGGGCTGCTTGAACGCCTCGCCGACGCCGACGTCTCGAACACCGCCCTGCCTTACATGGCGATGCGCGAGATCCGTCTGGGCTACGCCCCGTGCCGCATCGCCCGCGTCACCTACGTGGGCGAGCTCGGCTACGAGCTGCACATACCAGTCGAATACGCCGCGCACGTCTACGACCTGCTGTGGCGCGAAGGCCAGGATCTCGGCGTCGCCAACGCCGGCTACCGCGCGATCGAATCCTGCCGCCTGGAGAAGCGCTACCTCTACTGGGGCAGCGACATCGGCCCCGACTACACGCCCTGGGAGGCCGGCCTGGGCTTCGCCGTGGCAATGAAGAAGGGCGACTTCATCGGCCGCCCGGCACTCGAAGCGCGCCGCGCCGCGGGCGCCAAACGCAAGCTCTGCGTCTTCCTGCTCGAAGGCGACAAACCGGTATACGGCAGCGAGGCCATACTGCGTGACGGCAAAGTCGTGGGTGTCACGTCGAGCGCTGGCTACGGCCACACCGTGGGCAAGTGGATCGCCTTCGGCTATCTGCCGACCGAGGAAACCACACACGCCGACTACGAGATCGAAGCGTTTACACAACGCGTGCCGGCCAAGCGCATCGACGGCTCGGCTTACGATCCGGAGCGCAAGAAGATCCTCGCATAGCGTTTCAGAAGCTGATGTCGTCGCGGATCGCCTCGATGCCGGCTTTGGCGCAGGCGTCGTCGGCCTCACCGCCCGGAGCGCCGGAAACGCCGATCGCGCCCAGGATCGAGCCGGCGGCCTCGACCGGCACGCCGCCCCCGACGGCGACGACGCGCGGGATGGAACGCACGCCCGCATGGCGCGGATCGGCGGTCGAGGCGGCGAAGCCCAGCGTGTCCTGACGGAACGATACCGCCGTCCAGGCCTTGTTGATCGCTGTCTCCACCGTGTGCGGGCCGGCGAAGCGGTCGCGCAGGACGACTTGCGCGACGCCGGCTCGATCCGTGACCGCCACGGCGATCTGGAAACCCTGCTTGCGGCAGGACGCCAGCGCGGCTTGGGCGGCCTTCAGGGCTGTTTCCGGCGTCATCTGCTTGACCGTGAAGGTCGAGTCCTGCGCGCCTGCGGGTACCGCGAAGCACACGATCAGCATTGCCGCGGCGGCACGCATCAGATCGCCCAGGGCAGCGAGTATGTCTTCACGTTGGTGAAGCTCTTCATCGCCTCCAGCACGCCTTCCTTGTAGCCGAGGCCCGAATCCTTGATGCCGCCGAAGGGCGACATCTCGATGCGGTAGCCCGGCACTTCCCAGATGTTGACCGTGCCGACGCGCAGCTCATTGACGAAGCGCGTGATATAGTCGAGGCGGTTGGTGCAGACGCCCGATGACAGGCCGTAGGCGGTCGAGTTCGAGGCGCGGATGGCGTCGTCGATGTCCTTGACGCGGATCATCGGGATCGCCGGGCCGAAGGTCTCCTCGCGCACCAGCTCGCAATCGTAGGGGACTCGGTCGACCACCGTGGGCGGGAACAGCGCGCCTTTGCGATCGTTGCCGTGCAGCAGCTTGGCGCCCTTGGACACGGCGTCTATCACGCGGTTCTGGAACAGCGTTGCGGAACGCTCGTTGATCACCGTGCCGACATCGGTGGCGGGATCCATCGGGTCACCCGCGCGCAACTTCTTGGCCTTGGCGAGAACAAGCGCGGCGAACTCCTCGGCGATCTTCTCGACCACGAGGATGCGCTTGACCGCCGTGCAGCGCTGGCCCGAGTTCTTGGTCGCGCCCTGCACCGCCAGCTCGGCCGCCTTGTCGAGGTCGGCGTCCTCCATGACGATCAGCGGGTCGTTGCCACCGAGCTCCAGCACGATGCGCTTGTAGCCAGCCTTCTCGGCGATGTACTTGCCCACCCGCACGGAGCCGGTGAAGGTGATCAGATCGATCCGTGGATCGGTGATCATCGCGTCGCCAATGTCGGCCGGGCCGCCGGTGACGACCGACAGCATCTCCGGCGGCAGGCCCGCTTCGTACAGCGTGTCAGCCAGCATCAGCGCCGTGAACGGCGTCTGCTCGGTGGGCTTCAGTACGACGCAGTTGTTGGTGGCGATCGCCGGCGCCAGCTTGTGCGCCACCATGTTCAGGGGGTGGTTGAACGGCGTGATCGCGCTGATGGCGTTGAGCGGCTCGCGCAGGGTGAAGATCTTGCGCTGCTTGCCGTGCGGGGTCAGATCGCAGGAGAAGGTCTGCGAATCGTCGATGATGCAGAGCTGGCCGGCGAGCGAGAAGACATCGAAGGCGCGGCCGACCTCATAGAGCGAATCCTTCAGGCAGAGCCCGCTCTCCGAGGTGATCAGCCGCGCGATCTCGTCCTTGCGCGCCACCAGAAGCTCGGCGGTCTTCATCAGGATCTTCTGCCGGTCGTACCGGCTGAGCTTGGGCCTGTAGTCGTAGGCGATCTGGAACGCCTCGGCGACCTGCGCCGGCTTGGCGCGCGGCACCGTGCCGACGACGCTGTTGTTCCAGGGGTTGAACACCTCGAGCGCGGCCTCGCCGTCGACCCGCTTGCCGGCGATACGCATGCTTTCGCGCAGACCAGTGATGGGCGCCTGGATGCCGCCGAGCTTCGTCTGGACGTTCATGGGGTTCTCCATTTCTTACCTTCCCCCGCTGGCGGGGGAAGGTAGAGACTCAGGCAACCAGATTCAGCGCCAGGTCGAAGGCATCGAAGTTGCGCCAGTGCCGTGTCGGGCCGGCGCCGAGCTTGCGGTTGCAGATCAGCGGCACGCCCTGCTCCGACACGCCGCCATGGCTGCGCAGCGGCTCGGTCAGGCCGGATAGGTCGTGGCGCGCGGCGCTGGTGCCCAGCACCTTGTGACGGTTCGAGACGACGATGACGTCGCCCAGCAGCTCAGGCGGAAGCTCGAAGCGAGCAGCGGCCTGCTCTCGGCTCAGTGCCGATTCGACGCCCGGCGTCGCGCGCAGCTTGGCCATCACGTCGGCGGCGTTGGCTTCACGCGGCAGATAGACCACCGCGTACGAACCCAGCGCGCCGTGATGCACGACGTAGGGATCGGTGATCGGCAGGATCACCCGAGCCTTGGCCGCGCCCAGCCAGCCGTCGAGCAGGTCCTGAAGATAGACCACGTCGGGCTGCCCCGAGGCGTCGTGCTTGGCGTTCATGCCGTGATCGGCGGTCAGCACGATGGTGCAGCCCATGGCGTCGAGCTCGTTCAGGTAGCCGTCCATCATGGCGTAGAACGCATTGGCGACCGGCGTGCCCGGCGCGTGCTTGTGCTGGATGTAGTCGGTGGTCGACAGGTACATCACGTCGGGCCGGTCGCGCCGCATCAGTTCCACGCCGGCAGCGAAGACGAACTCGCTCAAGCCCGCGCTATAGACATCGGGCACCGGCTTGCCGACGAGCGACAGCACGTTGTCGATGCCATTGGTGGCGAGGCTCGCCTGGTCGGCCTTCTCGGAGGAGAAGCTGCAGGCCTTGCCCGGAGCCAGTTCCAGCCCCTTGCCCAGCAAGCCGCGCAATTTGTCCTTCGCCGTGATCACGGCGATGCGCAGGCCGGCGCGCTGGAAGGCCGGGAACAGCGTCTCCACGCGCAGGAACTTGGGATCGTTCATCATCACCTCGTTCCCGCTCTCGGGATCGAGGAAATAGTTGCCGCTGATGCCGTGCACGGACGGCGGCCGGCCGGTGACGATGGAGAGGTTGTTGGGATTGGTGAAACTCGGCACCACGCAATCGGCGAGCAGATTGGTGCCCTCGCGCAGGATGCGCGCGAACCACGGCGCCACGCCCGCCTCGACCGCGCGCTCGATATAGCCGGGCTCGGAGCCGTCGACGCAGACGACCACTGTGGGCTGCCGCGGCAGGCGATAGGACCGGCCGTTGACCTCAATGGTCGCGGTGCCGCCGGGAGTCAGGGAGTCAGGTGCCATCGGTCTGTCTCCTACTCTGCCGCCAATGCCGGGCCGCCGTTGCTCACGCGCATCTCGTCGAGCACCTCGCGCACCGCGGCCAGCGCGCCGTTCATGTGCTCCGAATTCAGGCGACCAATGCAGCCCATGCGAAACGAATCCGCCACCGTGAGCTTGCCGGGATAGATCACATAGCCGCGATCCTTCAGCCCGTCGTAGAAGCGCTGGAAGACGAAGCGCGGATCGGTCGGCATGTGGAAGGTGATGATGATCGGCGCCTGCAGCGCGTCGGGCAGCAGGGTGCGGAAGCCCATGCCGCGCATGCCGTCGATCAGGATCTTGGCGTTTGACCGATAGCGCCCGCCGCGTCCGGCGACGCCGCCCTCGGCCGCGTGCTCCTCGATCGCCTTGCCCAGCGCCACGATGACATGGATCGGCGGCGTGAAACGGTATTGGCCAGTCTTGGCAAAACCCTCGGCCTGGTCGTGCAGGTCGAGCACCAGGGTGGTGGCGTTGCCCTTGCACTGCGCCAGCGCGTCCTTGCGGCAGACGACGAAGCCCAGGCCCGGCACGCCCTCCAGGCACTTGTTCGACGAGGCGGCCAGCGCGTCGTATGGCACCTTGTGCGCGTCGATCTCGATCGCGCCGAACGCGCTCATCGAATCGACCAGCAGCCGGCGACCCTGCCGCGCCACCAGCGCGGCGATCTCGCCGATGGGGTTGAGGATGCCCGACGTCGTCTCGCAATGAACGGCGAAGACGTGGGTGATCGCCTTGTCGCCGGCCAGCAGTTTCTCGATCGCGGCGAGATCGGGCGGCGTGTCCTCCGGCGTCTCGTGGGTGACGACGACGCGGCCGGCGATCTCGGCGATCTTCTTCGCACGCTGGCCGTAGGCACCGTTGATCAGCACCAAGAGCTTGCCGGTCCTGGGCACGAAGGTCGTGATCATCGCCTCGACGGCGAAAGTGCCGCTGCCCTGCACCGGCACGGTGACATGCGTGCCCTCGGCGCCGGCGAGATGGACGATACTGTCGAGCACCATCTTGTTGATGCGGATGAATTCGGCGTCGCGCGAGCCCCAGTCGTGCACCATCGCCTGCTTCACCGCCGCCGAGGTGGTGAGCGGGCCGGGGGTAAGCAGCAGGGGATCGCCGGTTTCGGAAGCGCCGCGCGGAGCCATGGACATCCTCTCGATTGGGTCGAGGGCAGAATGGCGGCGTGACATCTATCGGTCCACTATATATTTTATATCTGTCATATAGATAGTAACGATAAATGAACTTCACCCAGCTCCGCGCCTTCCATCTGGTGGCCGACGCCGGCGGCTATTCCCCCGCCGCCCGGGCCCAGCGCATCAGCCAGCCCACCCTGTCGGCGCAGGTGCGCGGGCTGGAGAGCGAGTCGGGCGTGGCGCTGTTCCGTCGCGTTGGCCGGCGCGTCGAGTTGACCGAGGCCGGCCGCCGGCTGCACGACGTCACCCGCCGGCTCTTCGCCGTCTACGACGAAGCGGCCGCGACCATCGCCGGCGGCGCGGCGCTTGCCGGCGGACACCTGCGCGTCGGCGCCGACTCGGCCTACCACGTGATGCCGGCGCTGGCGGCGATCCGCCGCGCGCGGCCGGGCTTCACCTTCGCGCTGCGCATCGGCAACTCCGACGAGGTGTTGCGCCAGGTGATCAACCACGAGACCGATGTCGGCGTGATGGCGCGACCGACATCGGACCCGCGTCTCGTCTGCCACCGCATCCGCCAGGACCGGCTGATCCTGTTCGTGCCGCGCCGCCACGCCTGGGCCAAGCTACGGCGCGTCGAGCTCTCGCGCCTCGCGGCGCAGGACCTCGTGCTGCGCGAGCGCGGCTCGATCACGCGCGAGGTCTTCGAGCAGCGCCTCGCCGAGGCCGATGTGCGGCCGGGCGTGCTGGTCGAGGTCGAGAGCCGCGAGGGCGTGCGCGAGGCGGTGGCCGCGGGCTTCGGCATCGGCGTGGTGTTCGAAAGCGAGTTCGGTGCCGATTCCCGCTTCCGCGCGCTGGACATCGCCGGCGCCGACATGGCGGTCGGCGAGTTCGCAGTCTGCCTCGCCGAGCGGCGGCGCCTCGATCCGGTGCGGCAGTTCTTCGAGGTCGCCGAGGCCACACCGTCGTCCTGAGCGCAGCGAAGGACCTCGCGGCGGTGCGAACGGACACAACGCGGGTGGCTGACCGCGATACCGCCAGATCCTTCGCTGCGCTCAGGATGGCGGAGGGACGCTACATCCGTGTGCGCTTGTTGTCGGGGTCGTAGGGCGCCTTCAGTGAGACCGTGCAGGCGCAGCGGTCGCCGGCGATGTCGACTTCCCACGTGCCCGACGACAGGAACGCCGCGTCGACCGGCTGACCGTTGTTGTGGGCGTAGCCCAGCAGCGCGGTGCGGCCCAGGGTGTGACCATAGGCGGCCGACGTCGTCTCGCCGGCCGGCTTGCCGTCACGCAACAGCAACTCGCCGCTTTGCGCGATCGGTCCGCCATCGGCCAGGGTGATCGACACGCAGCGGCGGCTGAGCGGCTTGCCACGCAGGCCGCGCAACGCCTCCTGGCCGATGAACGGCGTGGCTTTGTCAAGCTTCACCGCGAAGCCCAACCCCGCTTCGTAGGGCGTGTGCTCGGGTGTCAGCTCGCGGCCCCAGGCGCGATAGCCTTTCTCCAGCCGCAGCGACTCGATCGTGTAGTAGCCGGCGTCGATCAGGCCCAGCGCCTCGCCCGCCTCGCGCAAGGTGTCGTAGACCGAGGCGGCCATCTCGACCGGCGTGTAGAGCTCCCAGCCCAGCTCGCCGACATAGGTGCGGCGCACCGCCAGCACCGTCGCCAGACCGACATCGATGTCGCGACAGGTACCGAACGGGAAGCCGGCATCACTGAGATCGGCGCGGCTGACACGCGTCAGCAGATCGCGCGCCTTCGGGCCCATCACGGAGATCACGGCCCAGGCGCCGGTGACGTCGGTGAGAACCGCGTGCGCGTTCTCGGGCATGTGCTTGACCAGCCAGTCGGCGTCGCGCGTGGTCTGCGACGAACCGGTGACCAGCATGAAGCGATCGCGCGCCAGGCGCTGCACCGTGAGATCGGACTCGAAGCCGCCGCGCACATTGAGCACACCTGTATAGACCGACGTGCCCACCGGCACGGCCATGTCGTTGGCACACAAATGCTGCAGCGCCGCCTCGGCGTCGCGGCCCTGCAACAGCAGCTTGGAGAACGAGCTCTGGTCGAAGATCGCCACGCCCTCGCGGCAGGCGCGATGCTCGCGCGCATTGGCGGCGAACCAGTTCTGTCGCTGCCAACTATATTCAAGCGCGGTCGACTGGCCCTGCGTCGCGAACCAGTTGGGCCGCTCCCAGCCCATCTTCGAGCCGAACGAGGCACCCCTCGCCTTCAACCGGTCGTAGAGCGGCGAACGGCGCAGCGGGCGCGCCGTCTCCAGCTCGCGGTTGGGCCACGGCATCTTGTAGTGCAGGCCCAGCACCTCTGCGACGCGCGCCTTGAGCCACTGCTCGTTGGCGTTGAAGCGCGCGAAGCGGCGAATGTCGACCGGCCACAGATCGAGAGTCGGATCGCCGTTGACAATCCACTCCGCCAGCGCCTTGCCGGCGCCGCCGGCGCTGGCGATGCCCATGGAGTTGAAGCCGGCGGCGACGAAGAAGTTCTTCAGCTCCGGCGCTTCGCCCAGGATGTAGTTGTTGTCGGCGGTGAAGCTCTCCGGCCCGTTGATGAAGCGCTTGGTGCCGGTCTTCTCCAGCTGGGGCACGCGGATCAGCGCGTTCTCCATCAGGATCTGGAACTGGTCCCAGTCGTCGGGCAGCAGCTGGAATTCGAACGGCTCGGGAATGTTGAAGGCCTGTGCCCATGGCTTGGCCTCGGGCTCGAAGCCGCCCATCAGCAGGCCGCCAACCTCCTCCTTGAAGTAGATGTAACCGTCGGGATCGCGCAGGCAGGGCAGGTTCGGCTGCACGCCCTCCATGCGCTCCGTGACGATGTACATGTGCTCGCAGGAGAACAGCGGCACGGTGACGCCGACCATGCGGCCAATCTCGCGCGCCCATTGTCCGCCGCAGTTCACGACGACCTCGGCGGCGATGTCGCCCTTGGCGGTCGACACGCCCGTCGCACGGCCGTCCTTCACGTGGATCGACGTCACCTTCGTTTGCTCGAAGATGCGCGTGCCGCCGCGTCGCGCGCCGCGCGCCAGCGCCTGGGTGATGTCGGCGGGGTTGGCCTTGCCATCGCCCGGCAGCCAGGCGGCGCCGACCAGATCGTCGGTCCGAATGATCGGGTAGAGCTTGCCGGCTTCGTCAGGCGTCAGCAGATCGCAGGTCACGTTCTGCGCCTTGGCCATCGCCGCGACGCGCTTGAGCAACGTCATGCGCTCGGGCGTGCGCGCCACGGTGAGGCTGCCGCATTGCTTCCAGCCCGTCGCCAGCCCGGTCTCTTCCTCCAGCCGCGCGTAGAGATCCGTCGAGTAGCGGATCAAACGGGTCATGCTGGGATGCGTGCGCAGCTGGCCGACGAGGCCCGCGGCGTGCCAGGTCGTGCCGCTCGACAGCCGGCCCTTCTCGATCAGCACGACGTCTTTCCAGCCGAGCTGCGTCAGGTGATAGGCCACCGAGCAGCCGACGATACCACCGCCGATGATGACGACGCGCGCCTGCGTGGGGAATGCGGGGGGAGTGTCAGTCATGCCTTTTGATTTCCAGTTCGACTCCCTCTCCCCGCCTGCGGGGAGAGGTAGAAAGAGTCACAGCCGCCCATTGAGCGCCGCGTCGTACATCTTGCGCATCTCGGGGACGCCGGCTTTCACCGGATTGCCACCAGCGGTGGGATCGACGGCCGCCATCTCGGCAAAGCGGTCGAGCATGTCCTCTTTCACACCGAGATCGGCGAAGGTCTGGGGGATCTGCAGCCGCTGGCGCAGTTGCAGTACCCAGTCGAGGAAACCGTCGAAATCGGCGCGCGCCAGGCCGAGATAGCGCGCCAGCCGCGCGATGCGCTCGGCGATGGCGTCGCGGTTGAACTTCAGCACATAGGGCATGGCCACGGCGTTGGTCAGCCCGTGATGCGTGTCGAGCACGGCGCCGACGGGATGCGACAGCGAGTGGATGGCGCCAAGGCCCTTCTGGAACGCGGTCGAGCCCATTTGCGACGCCGCCAGCATGTGCGCGCGCGCCTCGATGTCCTTGCCATCGGCGACGGCGCGCTCGAGATACTCCTTCACCAGCCGCATGCCCTCAACGGCGATGCCATCGGCATAGGGGTGATAGCCCGGCGCGCAGTACGCTTCGAGGCAATGCGCGAAGGCGTCCATGCCGGTCGCCGCCGTCAGGTGCGGCGGCAGGCCGACCGTGAGCTCGGGATCGGCGATGACGATCCGGGGCATCATCTTGGGATGGAAGATCACCTTCTTGGTGTGCGTGGTCTCGTCGGTGATGACGCCGGCGCGGCCGGTCTCCGAGCCGGTGCCCGCGGTGGTCGGCACGGCGATCACCGGCGCGATCCCGTCGGGATCGGCGCGCGTCCACCAGTCGCCGATGTCCTCGAAATCCCACATCGGCCGCTTCTGGCCGGCCATGAAGGCGATCACCTTGCCGGTATCCAGCCCGCTGCCGCCACCCCAGGCGATCACGCCGTCATGCTTGCCTGATCGCAGGGCGGCGACGCCGTCCTCGACATTCTGCGCCACCGGGTTGGACTTCAGCTTGGAGAAGATCACCGCCGGCACGCCGGCCTTCTCCAGCGACACGAAGGCATCGGCGATCATCGGCAGGCCGGCCAGGCCGGGATCGGTCACCAGCAGCGGCTTGAAGATGCCCACGGCCTTGCAGTGATCGGCCAGTTCCTTGATGCGCCCCGCGCCGAACTTCACGGTCGTAGGGTAGCTCCAGTTGCCGACGGGCGACTCTGTCATAGGGCCTCGAATGCAATGGTGATCCGCCGCGACCTTAGCCGGTCGCGTGCCTGAGATGGAACGATTTCGGCCGCGTCAGATAGTCAAAGCCCAGCCGCGACAAGGTACAGCCGCGGCCGGTGTCCTTGACGCCGGTCCAGGCCAATTCAGGATCGAGGTAGTCGCAGCGGTTCATGAACCACGTACCGGTCTCGACCTGATCGCCGATGCGGATGGCGGCGGCCTCGTCGCGCGTCCAGATCGCGGCAGTGAGCCCGTACGGGCTATCGTTCATCAGCCGGACCGCTTCCTCGTCGGAGCCGACCTTCATGATGCCAACCACCGGGCCGAAGCTCTCCTCGGTCATCACCCGCATCGAATGGTCGACATCGACCAGCACATGCGGCGCCATGTACGGTGTGCCCTCGCGATCAGCGGCGAAGCCCTTGGCATCGACCAGCGAGCGCGCGCCCTTGCCCACCGCCTCGGCGATCTGGCCGCGCACGAAGCTCGCCGCCGACGCGCGTACCATCGGTCCGAGCGTGGTCTCGGGATCGAGCGGATCGCCCAGCCTGTACTGCTTGGTCAACGCGACGAAGGCATCGACGAAGCGCGGGTAGAGCCGCTCGTGGACATAGATGCGCTCGATGCCGCAGCAGCTTTGGCCGGAGTTGAAGAACGCGCCGTCGACCAGGTTCTCGACCGCGTGATCGAAATCGCAGTCAGGCCGGACATAGGCCGGATCCTTGCCACCCAGCTCCAGGCCCAGGCCGATGAAACGCCCAGCCGCCGCGCGCGTCACCGAATGGCCGCCCTCGACCGAACCGGTGAAGCACACGAAGTCGATATCCGGCGAGCCGATCAGCTTCTCGGTGTCGGCGTGCGAGAGGTGCATCACCTGCAATAGCCCGTCGGGCAACCTGGCCGCCTTGAAGCCCTCGGCGAAGCGCTCCGCCACCAGCGGCGTCTGGCTGGAGTGCTTGAGCAGCACCGCGTTGCCGGCGAGCAGCGCCGGCACCACCGCGTTGACCGCGGTGAGGTACGGGTAGTTCCAGGGCGCGATGACGAAGACCAGACCCAGCGGATCCTTGCGGATGAAACGGGTGAAGCCCGCCTTCTGTGACGTGGCGATGTCGGCCAGCGCCTCGGGTGCCAGCCCGGCCATCGTCGTGGCGCGCTCCGACAGGCCGTTGACCTCGCCCGGCGTGTAACGGATCGGCCGGCCCATCTGGCGCGTGAGTTCCTGCGCGATGCCGTCCGTGCGCGCCCGCATCGCCTCGACGAAGCGGCGCACCAGCGCGGCACGGTCGGCCACGGGCACGCCGCGCCACGCACGTTGCGCGACGCGCGCCGCCGACAGCGCAGCGGCGATCTCGGAAGCGCCCGACAATGGCCGCGTAGCGACGATGGAACCGTCGATCGGCGAACGAACATCAAACGTTGTCATGTCTTCGGTCTTTCAAGCGTTTTGGCAGCGCCGGCGCTCCCACATCAGATGATCTCGAAATAGCGATCGAGTTCCCAATCGCTGATGTGCTTGCGGAACTCGCGCTCCTCCCATTCGCGGGTGGCGGCGTAGTGATCGACGAAGGCGTCGCCGAACATCGCGCGCGCCGCCTTGGATTTGTGGAAGCGCTCCGCCGCTTCGGTCAGCGTGCGCGGCAATTGTGCCTTCGCGGGATGCGCCTTGGCGTAGGAGTTGCCGTCGACCGGCTCGCCTGGATCGAGCTTCTGCTCGATGCCCCACAAGCCCGACGCGATGGCGGCGGCCAGCGCCAGATACGGGTTGCCGTCGGCGGCGGCCACCCGGTACTCGACGCGTGTCGACTTCCTCGAGCCGGGGATCACGCGCAGCGCACAGGTGCGGTTCTCGACACCCCAGCTCGCGGCAGTCGGCGCCCAGAAGCCGGGGATCAGGCGGCGGAACGAGTTCACCGTCGGCGCCGCCATGGCGAGGAATTCGGGCATCAGCGCCCTCTGGCCGGCGACGAAGTGGCGCATGGTCTCGCTCATGCGATGCGGGGCCTTCTCGTCGTGGAAGGCCGAGACGTCCTTGCCCTTGTGCCACAGCGACATGTGCATGTGACCGCCGCAGCCCGGCCAGTCCTTCGACCATTTGGCCATGAAGGTCGCCATCCAGTCGCGCCGTTGCGCCAGCACCTTGGTGAAGGTCTTGAACAGAGCGGCGCGGTCGGCCGCCTCCAGTCCGCCGGTGACGCGCAGCGCCGCCTCGAGCACGCCGGCGCCGGTCTCGGTGTGCAGGCCCTCGATCGGAAAATCCATCGTCTCGCCGAGCTTCAGCATGTCGGCGTACCACTCCGCGTGCACGGAGTTGCGCAGCATCGAATAGCCGAAGAAGCCGGGCGAGATCGGCTTGAGGTTCTTGAAGCCCTTCTCGCGCACCGTAAACGCCGTCTCGGCGAAGACGAAGAACTCGTACTCGAATCCGGCCCAGACATCGAAGCCCATCCCGCGGGCGCGATCGAGTACACGTCGCAGGATGCCGCGCGGGCAGAGCGCCTCGGCCTTGCCGATGAACTCGCAGAGGAAGAACAGATTGCCCGGCTCGGTGGCGATCTCGCGGCAGCTCTCGGGGATGATGCGTACCAGCGCGTCGGGATAGGCGGTGTGCCAGCCGGTATAGGTGACATTGTCGTAGAGCTGGTCGTTGCTGTCCCAGCCCAGCACCACGTCGCAGAAGCCGAAGCCACCGTCGAGGGCGCCGAGGAACTTGTCGACATGCAGGTACTTGCCACGCAGCACGCCATCCATGTCGTGCACGCCGACCTTCACATGCGTGAGCTTGCGCTCTTTCACGATCTTGCGGACATCGGCCGCTGTCTTCACCGCACGCGGATCCATGCGATCAGTCTCCCCGTTTGACGATCTCGTTCTCGCGATTGACCCATAGTGGCGAGCGCGCGAGGTCAATGAAAGTCTTCTCGTCGGCGACGAGGATTTTTCCCGCCTCCCGCGCCGCCGGATCGCGCATCGAGCGGTCGAAGGCGGCCTCGTCGTCCCACCACAATTCGGCGATGCCGTCATAAGGCTCCGGCGCGCCACGCACGCCGCGCAGCCCGGCGTCGAAGGGCGTCTCGGTGGCGTGCGTCTGGACGTAGCGACTGATGCCCAACGCCCTGGCGTGGCTGTGCACCAGCGGGCCATGGCTGTTGAGCCAGTAATCCTGGAACTGCGCGCGCGTCAGATGCGGAAGGCGGCGCAGGCAGAACGTCAGCTTCACGGCAGGCATCGCGCGTCCATCCCTTCATCTCAGGGCGATCGCATGTGGCGTTTTCCTCCCTCTCTCCCCGCTTGCGGGGAGAGGGAGCCAGATGCGATAGCCGTCCCCTCGCCTGGCCCATTCCTTAGCACGGTTGCGCCGAACTACGCCGCCTGCTCAAAGGTCCGCCATGGCTGACTTGCCCATCGTCGACGCCCTGCCGGCGCTGAAGGACGCCCTAGCGCGCGGTAGCGCCGCCGTGCTGCTGGCGCCGCCCGGCGCCGGCAAGACCACCGCCGTGCCGTTGGCGCTGCTCGGCGAGGACTGGCTGGCCGGGCGCAAGATCGTGATGCAGGAGCCGCGCCGCGTCGCCGCGCGGGCCGCGGCGCGGCGCATGGCGCAGACGTTGGGCGAGGAGGTCGGCGGCACGGTGGGCTATCGCGTACGGCTCGACTCCCGGGTCGGTCCGAGCACGCGCCTCGAGGTGGTCACCGACGGCCTCTTCCTGCGCCGCCTGCAGGCCGATCCGTCGCTCGACGGCGTCGGCTTGGTAATCTTCGACGAGCTGCACGAACGCGGGCTGGAGACCGACCTGTCGCTGGCCCTGGTGCGCGAGGCGCAGATGGCGCTGCGCGAGGATCTGCGCATCCTCGCCATGTCGGCGACACTCGACGGCGCGGCCGTGGCGAAACTCCTGGGCGACGCGCCGGTGATCGAAAGCGCCGGCCGCATGTTCCCGGTGCGCACGCGCTATCTCGACCGGGACCCCGAGGGACGACTGGAGGACATCGTCGCCGCGACCACGCGCCGCGCCATCGCCGAGGAGAGCGGCAGCGCGCTGGTCTTTCTGCCCGGAGTCGGCGAGATCCGCCGCGTCGAGGAACGCCTGCGCGACGCGCTGCCACCGGACACCGACCTCGTGCCGCTCTACGGCGACCTGGCGGCCGCCGAGCAGGACCGCGCGATCCGCCCCTCACCGTCGGGCCGGCGCAAGATCGTGCTCGCCACCGCCATCGCCGAGACCAGCCTGACTATCGATGGCGTACGGATCGTCGTCGATGGTGGCTACATGCGCGTGCCACGATTCTCGCCGCGGTCAGGCATGGAACGACTAGAGACCGTGCGAGTCACGCAAGCCTCGGCCGACCAGCGCCGCGGCCGCGCCGGCCGTCTCGAGCCGGGCGTCTGCTATCGCCTGTGGAGCGAGGCGACGCAGCGCGGACTGAAGGCCTTCGGTACGCCGGAGATCCTCGAGGCCGATCTGGCGCCACTGGCGCTGGAACTCGCCGCCTGGGGCGCGCGCGATCCGCTGGCGTTACCTTGGCTGACGCCACCGCCCACGGCTGCGCTCGAGCAGGCACGCGCCCTGCTGCGCGATCTCGGCGCGATCGACGATGATGGCGGCATCACCGCGCATGGCCGCGAGATGGCCGGGCTCGGCGCGCATCCCCGCATCGCCCACATGCTGCTGCGCGGCCGCGGCGCGCTTGCCTGCCTGCTGGCGGCGCTGATGGGCGAACGCGACCTGCTGCGCTTCACGCCGGGCCAGCGCGACCCCGACCTGCGCCACCGTGTCGACGTCGTACTCAACGCCGAGCGGCCGGTGCGCGGCGCCTCGATCGATCGCGGTACCCTGGCCGCCGTGCGCCAGTCTGCGCGCGAGTTCCGCCGTCGCCTGAACGTGCGCGACGAGGAGATCGACAGTCGCGATACCGGCCGACTGGTGGCCCTGGCCTATCCAGACCGCATCGCGCGTCGACGTGCCAACGGCGATGGCCGCTATGCGCTGAGCGGCGGGCGCGGCGCGCAACTGCCGTCTGGCGATCCGCTGGGTACCGAGGAATGGCTGGCGATCGCCGATCTCGACGGCGCCCAGCAGGATGGCCGCGTCTTCCTCGCCGCGCCGCTGACGATGGGCGATATCGAGGATCTCTTCGCCGACCGCCTCGCGCGCCGCGAGGTGCTACGCTGGGATGCGCGCGAACAGGCGGTCGCGGCACGCGCGCAGCTCCGGCTGGGCGCGCTGGTGCTCGAAGACCGGCCGCTCGCCAATCCCGACCCTGAAGCCCTTCGCCTGGCAATGATCGAGGGCGTAGGCGCCATGGGTCTCGACAGCCTGCCGTGGAGCGACAACCTGGTATCCCTACGCCAGCGCGTCGCCTTCCTGCGCCATCACCTCGGTGAGGACTGGCCGGACCTCTCCGACGCGCGCCTGATGGCGGATCTCCCGGACTGGCTCGGCCCCTATCTCGCGGGCGCTACGCGGCGTACGCATCTGGCGCAGGTCGATCTTGCCTCGGCGCTTGGCGGCCTGTTGCCGTCGAGCGCGCGCCGCGATCTCGACCGGCTGGCGCCGACGCATATCGACGTGCCCAGCGGCTCGCATCTGCCGATCGACTACACAAATCCCGCCGAGCCCGTGCTCGCGGTACGCCTGCAGGAGATGTTCGGCCTGGCCCAGACGCCGCGCATCGCCGGCGGCAAGGTGGCGCTGCTGATCCACCTGCTGTCGCCGGCACGTCGCCCGGTGCAGGTGACGCGCGACCTCGCCAGCTTCTGGACCAACGGCTACCGGGAGGTAAAGGCGGAGCTGAAGGGCCGCTACCCCAAGCACTACTGGCCCGACGATCCCCTGATCGCCGAGCCAACCGCGCGGGTCAGACCGCGGCCGCGATGAATTCCCGCTTGCGTGGACAGGGCGGGCCCCGTCGCGCGTAGCGCGATGGGAGAAAGGTTATGCCCTCGTTGAACGCCGCGTAGCGCCCGCTATGATCCGCCCGCCGCCGATCCAGGAGACAGACCCATGGCCTCGCCCGACATGCCGTTCCGCACGGCCACGGACCTCGCCCGCGCGATCCGCAAGAAGAAGATCGGCTGCGTCGAGCTTCTCGAGCTCTATCTCAAGCGCATCGAGACCTACAACCCCAAGCTCAACGCGGTGATCGCGCTCGATACCGGAAACGCGCGCAAGGCGGCCAAGGCGGCCGACAAGAAGGTGGCGCGCGGCGAGGACCTGCCGCCGCTGCACGGCGTGCCGATGACTATCAAGGAGAGCTACGACGTCACCGGCCTGCCGACGACATGGGGCGATCCGGCGCTGCGCGCCAACGTGGCGAGCGCCGACGCGCTGTCGGTGACGCGGCTGCGCGCGGCGGGCGTGACTCTGTTCGGCAAGACCAACGTGCCACTGATGCTGGCGGACTGGCAGAGCTACAACGCGATCTACGGCACGACAGGCAATCCGTGGGATCTCGCGCGCTCGCCCGGCGGTTCCTCGGGCGGCTCGGCGGCGGCGCTAGCGGCCGGGCTGACCGGCATCGAGGCCGGCAGCGACATCGGCGCCTCGATCCGCAATCCCGCGCACTACTGCGGCGTCTACGGCCACAAGCCGACCTGGGGCATCGTCAGCCCGCGCGGCCACGCTCTACCCGGTCGCGTGGCGCAAAGCGATATCTCGGTGATCGGTCCGCTGGCGCGCGGCGCCGAGGATCTCGATACCGCATTCCAGGCGATGGCCGGGCCCGACGACGTCGACGGCGCGGGCTGGCAGCTGAAGCTGCCCAAGCCGGCGAAGACGAAGCTCAAGGAGTTCAAGGTCGCGGTCATGCTCGACGACCCGAATTCGGCCGTCGATCAGGAAGTACAGAGCCTGCTCTCGCGACTGGCGGAGTTCCTCGGCAAGTCGAAAGCCAAGGTCAGCATGACGGCGCGGCCCGAGCTCGACACCACCGAGCTGCATCGCGTCTACGTGGCGTTGCTGCGCAGCGCGACCTCGGGTCGCCAAAGCGACAGCGACTACGCGCGCAACCAGGAGACGGCGCGCGGGCTGGCGCGTGACGATCACAGCTACTTCGCCGAGATGACGCGCTCCAATGTGCTGGGCCATCGCGACTGGCTGGCGATCAACGAGCGGCGCCACCAGTTACGTCTGCGCTGGGCCGAATTCTTCAAGGAGTACGACTTGCTGCTGTGCCCGGCGGCCGCTTCGGCCGCCTTCCCGCACGACCAGGTGGGCGAGCGGCACGAGCGCACGATCGAGGTCGACGGTCGGCGCGTGCCGACCACGGACCAGCTCTTCTGGGCCGGCATCGCCAGCGTCTGCTACCTGCCGGGCACCGTGGCGCCGATCGGCTTCACGCCGCGCGGCCTGCCGGTCGGCGTGCAGATCGTCGGCCCGCAATATGGTGATCGCACCACCATCGCCTTCGCCAAGCTGCTGGAGCGCGAGTACCAGGCGTTCGTGCCGCCGCCGGGCTACGCTTGATCACCCGTAGCTTGAGCGGGCCTGGATGCCCCAGCGCCCGTCGAGCTTGGTGACGATGTACATCGAATGGTGCGTGCCGATCTTCGAGCCGTCGGCGCGCCAGCGCGTGAACCACACGTCGATATGCACCTTGTCGGGCCCGGCGAGCAGCACACAGTGGCCGTCCCAGGTGCTGCGCGCCCAGCCGTGCTGCGCCGTGCGCGCGTCGAAGGCGGTGAAGGAGAGATCGGCTGGCGTCGGGTAGTGCGTCACCATGCCGGAGCCGAACAGCACATGCGGGAAGTGGAACGTCGCGCGTACGCCATCGAGATCGCGCCGGTTGAGGGCGTCGATGTAGCCGTTGATGGCCGCGACGATCTCGGGCGAGGCCTGGCTCGCGGTCGGTGGCGTGCTCACGTCTTCAAGCCCTTCTTCGCCAGCGTAGCGCGCAGCAGATCGACCCGGTCCTGGCCCCAGAACAATTCACCGTCGAGCACAAAGGTCGGCACGGCAAAGACTCCCGCCGACTCGGCCGCCGCGTCCAGCGCCGCCAGCCGGGCGCGCCCCTCTCCGTCACGCAAGGCGACGTAACCCGCGGGATCGAGGCCGATCTCGCCAAGCAGCGCCTCGATCTCGGCGCTGCTCTCGATGTCGATGCGCCGCTCGAAGAAACGCGAATAGATCGCGTCAAGAAAGGCGCGCGCCTTGCCGCAATCCGTCGCGTACAGGAAGGCGATGTGCGCCAGCACCCCGTCGAAGACCTTCTTGGGGCCAAGGATGGTAAGGCCCAGCGGCGTCGCGAAGCGGCGCACGTCCATATAGAGGTACTTGATGCGTCGCAGGCCGCGCGCCGCGGCGGCTGGATCCAGCATCGCCGCGCCTGCTACGCCCTTTATGTCGAGCGAGTACGGACGCGGCTCGATCCTCACGTCGAAGTCCCGCTCCAGCGCGTCGATCACCTTCACCGCGAGATAGGAGTACGGGCTACGGCAGTCGAGCCATAGCGGTATCAACGTGGGCACTTCACTTCACCGTCTTGGCGCGCAGGCGGCGCATGCCGCCGAGCCAGCGATCCATGTCCGCGGTCTTGCGCTGCATGTACTCGTGGACAACGGGGTGCGAGAGGATCAGGAAGCGCTCGGCGTCCATCGCCTTGATCACCGCATCGGCGACGTCGGCGGGCCTCATGATGCCGTCGATGCCGGCGGCGCTGGTCTCGGTACCGCGGAACATGTTGGTGTCGACCGCCTGCGGGCAGAGGCAGGAGACGAGAATGCCCTTGTCACCGTACTGGATCGAGAGGTGCTCGGCGAAGGCCACGGCGGCGTGCTTGGTGACGCCGTAGGGCGCCGAGCCCATCGAGGCCAGCAGGCCGGCGGCCGAGGCGGTGTTGAGCAGGTAGCCCGACTTGCGCGCCAGCATGCCCGGCACCAGGGCGCGCGCGGCGTAGACGTGGCTCATCACGTGGATCGCCCAGCTGTCTGCCCAGTCCTTGTCCGAGGCCGCTTCGTGGCCAGCGCGCGCGATGCCGGCGTTGGAGAAGAACACATCGACCGGCCCATAGGCGCGCTCGGCCTCGTTCACCAGTCTCTTGATATCGCCCTCGACCGCGACGTCACAGGCAACGGCGAGGCCACCGATCTCCTTTGCCACACGCTGCAGGTTGTCGCCGGGCCGATCCGCGACGACGACGCCCTTCGCGCCCTCGGCCGCGTAGCGGCGCGCGATCGCCTCGCCGATACCACCCGCCGCGCCGGTGACGACGCAGACCTTGCCGTTGACCTTCATGACATTCCCTCCATCAGGCGCCGTATGCGCCTTCGATCAGCTCGAGATACTGCGCCTTGGTCGGTTGGCGCGGGGTCGTCATGTGGCAGTGATCGATCAGCGCGCCGTCGGCGATCGCCTCGAAGCGATCCTCGGTCACGCCCATCGCCTTCAGCCCCTTGGGAATGCCGATGCGCTCGTTCATGCCCGATATGGCGTCGGCCAGCGCCTCGGCGCTGGGCTTGGTGCCCATGATCGCCGCCATCTTCTCGATCTTGCCGCTGCTCAGCGCCGGCCCGTTGAAGCGCACCACGCCCGGCATATAGAGGGCGTTGAGCGTGCCGTGGTGCAGGCGCAGGCCCTTGAGCCCGCCGGTCGGATGCGACAGCGAGTGCACCGCGCCCAGCCCCTTCTGGAAGCACATCGCGCCCTGCATCGAGGCCATCATCATGTTCCAGCGCGCCTCGCGGTCCTGGCCGTCCTTCACGGCTCGCTCCAGGTGGCGCCACGCCTTCTCCAGCCCGTCGAGCGCGATCGCCTCGGCCGGCGGGTTGATCGCCGCCGACATGAACGTCTCGGCGCAGTGCGCGATGGCGTCCATGCCGGTGCCGGCGGTGAGATGGCTGGGCAGGCCGAGCGTCAGCTCGGGGTCGCACAGCGCCAGCTTCGGGATAAGGTTCGGGCTGCCGATCGCCAGCTTGCGGCCATTGTCCATGATGATGACGCCGCCGCGGCTGACTTCGCTGCCGGTCCCCGATGTCGTCGGGATCGCCACGATCGGCGCGACGGCCGGCGTGATCTTCGGTGCACCGCCTTCGACCGTCGCATAGGGCAGCAGCGAGGGGCCGGGATGCGTCGCCATCAGACCGACGGCCTTGGCGAGGTCCATCGACGAGCCGCCGCCGACGGCGATGATGCCGTCGCATTTCTGCTCCCTGTAGACCGCCAGCGCCTCGCGCATCGCCGCCTCGGTGGGGTTCTCCGGCGTCTGGTCATACATCGAAATCGGCATGTTGCCGGGCAGGTTGGCCTTCACCCTGTCCCAGATGCCGGCGGCGACAATGCCTTTGTCCGTGACGATCAGCGGCCGGCGCATACCGAGCAATTGTAGCTCGGCCTCCAGAAGCTTGATGGCGCCGAAGTCGAACTGGATACGGGTGAGGTACGTGATCAGGGCCATGCGATCCTCCTGTATTGCGGAACCATAGCGATCCCGATACGCGAGGCGAAGCGCGTACGTGTAGTATCATCGCCACCGTCCGGCTGGCGGAACGAGGTGGTGATGGCCGACAACAAGGTTCTCGTCGTCGTCTTCGACGGGCTGCGGCCGGACATGGTGACAGCCGAGTTGATGCCGAACCTGCGCCGCTTCGCCGATCAGCACAGCGTTTTCCCCCGCAGCCGCGCGGTGTTTCCCACCGAAACCCGCGTCAACGCCGCTGCGCTGGTCACCGGCCAGCGACCCGACATGCATGGCCTCGTGGCCAACGCCTTCCACGCCGCCGAGGTCTTCGCCGACCACGCTATCAACACATCGAAGATGGAGCATCTCGTCGCCGCCGACCGCGCCTGGAACGGTGCCCTGCTGACGGCACCCAGCCTCGGCGAGCGGCTGCATGCGCAGGGCAAGACGTTGGCGACGGTGTCGACCGCGTCGACCGGATCGAGCTGGCTGCTGAACCACCGGGCTGAGCAACTTGGCTTGCTGCGCTGGTCCTCGCACGGTTCCGCCTACTCCGCACCCAGTCTCGACAGCTGGCGGGAGCTCGCGGACCGTTTCGGCGAGCCGCCGCCGGCCGCGATTCCGCTGAGCGCGCGCGTCGAGCACGCCAAGCGCGTTTATCTCGAGCATGTCTGGCCGGTGATCGACCCCGACGTGGCGATCCTGTGGTTCGCCGAGCCGGACACAACCTACCACTATCGCGGCATCGGCTCGCCCGAGACCCTGGTGGCGCTGAAAACGGTGGACGCGGCGTTCGGCGAGATCGTCGCGGCGTGGAAGGCAGCGCCGGACCACGATCGCCGCTCGATCATCACGCTGTCCGACCATGGCCACGTCACGACGCACGAGCGCATCGGTGTCGTCGACCGATTCACCGCCGTGGGCTTTCGGGCCGATGCGCGCGCCGTGGGCGACAGCGACCTCGCCGTGGTTTCGGGCTCGCCCTCGCTGATCACCCTGCGTCGCCGGGACGCCGGGCTGGCGCGCGACCTCGTCGCCTTCCTGCGCGAGCAACCCTGGTGCGGGCTGATCTTCGCCTCGGGCGGCGATGGTACGCACGGACCGATCGACGGCACGCTCGACCGCGCGCTGCTCGGTGTCACGCACCCGCGCTCGGCCGATCTGGTGTTCACGCTGGCTACCGACGACGAGCCAGGCTCCGGCGGTTGGCCTGGCCGCACGCATCACGACCACGACATCCCTGAAGGCGGCAGCATGCATGGCGGGTTGCACCCACGCGAGCTCAACAACTGGCTGGCCGCCGGCGGCGCGGCGTTCCGCGAGGGCTACACCTCGCCCTGCCCCGCCGGCATCACCGATGTCGCGCCGACCATCCTCGACCTGCTGGGCCTGCCACAAGGCGGTTGCCATGGCCGCGTGCTGGCCGAGGCGCTGCGCGACGGGCTGCCGCCACGGTACGACTCGCGCGCGATCGAAACGCGCGCAGGCGGCTATGCCCAGCGTCTGAGCCTGTCGCACGCCGGTTCGACAGCCTATATCGACGGCGGGACGGTCCTGCGCTGATGGCCGATATCATTCTGCGCCGCGCCGCGCCGTCCGACGCGCGCCTCGTCCTCGATCTGATTCAGGCGGCTTTCGCCGAGTACCGCGGCAAGCTGAAGCCCGAGTCGGGCGCCTACGGCGAGACGCCCGAGGGACTCGCGGCGCAGCTCGTCGGCCGCCAGGGCGCGCTGATCGCCGAGCGCGACGGCGAGGCGGTGGGCTGCGTGCTCTTTCGCGACGAAGGCGAGGATCTGTACTTCGGCCGGCTGTCGGTGCTGCCGGAGCATCGACGCGCCGGCGTGGCCGAGGCGCTGGTGGCGGCCGTCGAGGACGAGGCACGCGCCCGTGGCGCATCCGGCGTGCTGCTGGGCGTGCGCATCGCGCTCACCGGCAACCAGCGCCTGTTCGCCCGCCTGGGCTATGTCGAGATCTCGCGCGAAGCGCACCCTGGCTTCAGCGAGCCGACCTCGATCAACATGCGCAAAGCGTTGCAATAGTCGCCGTCAGACCGCCATGACGATACCGTCGTGGCCGGGATCGGCGCCGCCATCGAGCCCGTCGGGATGGACGCGGATCGCGTGCACGGCGGCGAAGCCGAAGGTGTAGGCGTTGCGGATCACCTCGTAGCCCATGCCTTCCAGCGCCTTCTGCGTGCCGCGCGGAATGCGGTTGGAGACGTCGATGGCGTCGCTGGTGGCGGAAAAGCGCGGCGCGCTCACCGCCTCGACCATGGTCATGCCGAAGTCGAGCGCGTTGAGCGAGACCTGCAGCACGCCCATGGCGATCTGCGTCGCCCCGGGCGCGCCGATGATCAGGTTCGGTCTTCCGTCCTTGAAGAAGATCGAGGGCACCACCGAGCTGAAGCGCGCCTTGCCCGGCGCGATCGAGCCGGCGCGGCCGGGCCTGGGGTCGAACACGCCCATGCAGCCGTTGTACATGAACCCCAGCCCGTCGGTGACGACGCCCGAGGGCATGCCCAGCGAATGGGTCATGGTCACGCAATTGCCGTCCTTGTCGATCACCGAGACCTGCGTGGTGTCCTTGCGCGGGCCGCCCGAGTTGAAGCGCGGCACCGAGGCCTTCACGCCCCGGCGGATCTCGTCGGCCATGGCCTTGGCGTATTCCTTGGCGTTCAGCCGGTCGATCGGCACGTCGACGAACTTGGGGTCGCCGACATAGAGATCCTTGTCGATGGTCGCGCGCTTCATCGCCTCGCTGACGACCCGCAGATACTCCGGCGAATTGTGCTCCATCGACGCGAGATCGAATTGCTCCAGGATGTTGAGCATCTCGATCAACATCACGCCGCCGCCAGGCGGGCGATTGGTCGAGACGTCGTAGCCGCGGTACTTGCCCCAGAGCGGCTCGGTGCGGCTGGTCGTCCAGCTCCGCAAATCCTCGCGCGTGATCAGCCCGCCGTGCTTGCGCATGTCGGCGACGATCGCCTCGGCGATCTCGCCGACATAGAAGGCGTCGGCGCCGCCTTTGGCGATGGCGCGCAAGGTGCGGCCGTAATCGCGGTTGCGCACGAAGTCACCCACCCGCTTGGGCGAGCCGTCGTCACGGCAATAGAGCGCGCGCGCCGCCGGCGTGTAGGTGATCCGCTCGTGGTTGGGCGCGCGGCCCATGGCGCCCTCGTCCGACCACCAGTAGTGCACGTGCGGACGCACGTTCCAGCCGGTCTCGGCCCAGTGGATCGCCGGTTCGACGACCTGCTCCCAGGGCAGCGCGCCGTGCTCGCGCTGGGCGTCGTGGTACAGGCGCAGGTTGGCGGGCGCGCAGATCGACTGGTAGCCGATATCGTTGACGCGGCCCTTGAGGATGAAGCCGTAGCCGTCGCGCGCCTCGCCCTCGATCAGGTGCTCCCACATGTCGGGCTTGGCAGCGAGAGGCGCCGGCGCGTGGGCGTCGATATAGCCGTGGAACTTCTTGCCCGGCATGTAGATGCCGCAGCTGCCGAAGCCGGCGATGCCGCACATCAGCGGATCGACCACGCCCTGCACCAGGGCGCAGGCGATGGCGGCGTCGACGGCGTTGCCGCCGGCGCGCAGGATCTCGGCGCCGGCCTCGGTCGGCTCGGGCTGCGCCGCCACGATCATCGCCTTCTTGCGCTGCTTCATCGGCTGTCCTCCGCTGCCGGCCCGCAGTGTCGGGAGCGGCCGCGCGGGCGTCAACGTTCCGAGCGGCTTGACAATCGCGGGGCGGACCGGCCAGTTCGGCGGCGCATGACCGGCCCGATCGAGGTGCGGCCGCTTTCCGGCGCCGCCGATTTCACCACCTTCATCCAGCTTCCGCGCAAGCTCTACCGCGGCCTGCCCGGCTGGGTGGCGCCGCTCGACCTCGACCGCCGCACGACTTTCGATCCGAAGAAGAATCCGTTCTTCCGGCACGCCGACAGCGAGCGCTTTCTGGCCTGGCGTGACGGCCGGCCGGTAGGCCGCATCCTGGCGCAGATCGACCGCCTGCACCTGGAACGCTACCAGGATGCCACCGGCCATTTCGGCTGCCTCGACGCCATCGACGACGCGGAGGTGGTCGAAGCCCTGCTGCGCGCCGCCGAGAGCTGGGCGGCAGCGCGCGGCATGAAGCGTATCACCGGCCCGTTCAATCCCTCGATCAACGCCGAGATGGGCATGCTGATCGAGGGCTTCACGCACCGCCCGATGTTCCTGGTGCCCTGGAACCCGCCCTACCTGCCCGGCCATGTCGACGCCGCCGGATACACCAAGGCGATCGACACGCTCGACTACGACTATCCGGTCGATGGCGAGCCCACCGGCTATGGCACCGCGCTCATCCGGCGCAGCGACCTCGCCAATCGCATCGTCACCCGCCCACTGCGCACCAACGACTTGCGCGCCGAGGTCAGGGTCGTGCTGGGTCTGTTCAACGACGCCTGGCAGCACAATTGGGGCTTCGTGCCCTTCACCGAGGCGGAGATGGACAACATGGCCTCCGAGATGCGGCCGGTCGTGCGCAAGCAGTCGGGCGTGGTCGTCGAGGTCGACGGAGAGCCCGCGGCCTTCATCATCGCGCTCCCCAACCTGTTGGAATGGATCGCCGATTTCGATGGGCGGCTACTGGCCTTCGGGTGGCTGAAGCTGGCGGTGAACCTGCTGCGCCTGCGGCTGCGGACGGCGCGCATCCCGTTGATGGGCGTCAAGACCACCTACCAGCAATCCGCCATCGGCGCCGGCCTAGCCATGCTGGCGATCGAGGAACTGCACCGCCGCAACAAGGGGCTTGGGCTCAAGACGGTAGAGCTTGGATGGATCCTCGAGACCAACAAACCTATGCGCCGAATCATCGAACGGATTGGGGGTGTGAAGGTCAAGACCTACCGGATATTCGAACGCGTGCTCGCCTAAAGGGCTCGAATCGGCGTGTGAACCGCGGTTTTCCCACCCCATGTCGGGGTAGACTTAGCGGGACGACCGGTCTAGGTAATGATCCGTTGTGAGGATGCACTCGTTATGAGCACCACCGTCGACATGGGGACGCCCCTGGCGCAGCAGATCATTGATGTGATCGCGCGTGAGGGGATGGTCGATCGCGCGAAGATCACGGCCGAGGCCACCCTCGAGGACCTCGGCCTGCAATCGATCGACATGGTGATGATCCTCAACGGCATCGAGGAAAAGTTCGACATCTACGTGCCGATGGACGAATCCATCCAGAAAATCGCCAATGTCGGCGACGTCGTCGACGTAGTGTCGGGCCTCGTCCAGGCGAGCGGCAAGCAAGGACAATCGGCTTGACCCATAAAGTAGCTGTTACCGGACTCGGGTGCATCTCCGCGCTGGGTCCGGACGTCGTCGCGTTCTGGGACGGCCTCAGCAACGGCCGCTGCGGCATCGGTCCGCTCGATCTGCCGGGCATCGAGGATCTGCACGTCAAGATCGGTGGCCAGGTCAAGGGCTTCGATCCGACCGCCCATTTCGCGTCAGCCAAGCTGGCGGCGTTGGACGCTTTTTCTCAGTTCGCCCTGGTCGCGGCGCGCGAGGCGGTCGCCAATGCCGGCCTGTCCGCCAGTGACATCGCCGGGCCGCGTACCGCCGTCATCGTCGGCACGGGCATCGGCGGCATCAGCACGCTCAATGACGCGTTCTACCAGCGCTACGGGCTGGGTAAGCGGCGCATCGACGCCGCGACCATCCCCAAGGCGATGCCCAACGCCGCCGCGAGTCACATTTCGATGGAATTCGGCGTCAACGGCCCTGCCTTCGCCGTGTGCAGCGCCTGCTCCTCGGCCAACCATGCCATGGGCATCGCCCTGGGGCTGGTGCGCGCCGGCGTTGTCGACCGCGCGATCACCGGCGGCAGCGAAGCCAATCTCAACTACGGCAACATCAACGCCTGGGAGGCGCTGAAGGTCCTGACGCCCAACGCCTGCCGCCCGTTCTCGCGCGGCCGCAACGGCATGTCGCTGGGCGACGGCGCCGGCATCATCGTGCTGGAGCGGATGGATCTGGCGAAGGCGCGCGGCGCCCAGATCCACGCCGAGATGGCCGGTGCGGGCTGCTCGGCCGACGCCGGCGATCTGCTGCGTCCCGACGCCAACGGCGCCGCGGCGGCGATCCGCAACGCATTGGCCGACGGCGGACTGGCGCCCGAGGACGTCGACTACGTCAACGCGCACGGCACCGGCACCCTGCTCAACGACCCGGTCGAGACGGCCGCGATCCGCGCTGCCTTCGGCGCGCACGCCGACAAGCTGGCAGTGTCGTCAACCAAGTCGATGCATGGCCACGGCTTGGGGGCCGCCGGCGCCATCGAGATGGTGGCCACGATCCTGGCGCTGAAGCATCAAGTGGCGCCGCCGACCGCGAACTGGCTCGAGCGCGACCCCAAGTGCGACCTCGACTACGTGCCCAATCAGGCGCGCGCCATGCCGATCCGCGCCGCGGTGTCGAACTCATTCGCCTTCGGCGGGCTGAACGCCGTGCTGGCGGTCAAGCGCGCGAGTTGAGCGCGCGATGAGCGACGCGGCCGCCGGGCCGCTGGCCACGGTCACCCTGCGCGTCGACGCCGCCGAGATCGACGCCTTCGCGGAGACACTCGGCATGCCGGCATCGCCCGTGCCGCCGACCTTCCCGATCCGTTTCCTCTTCCATCCTGAAATCCGCGCGGCACTCGCGATGTTCCTGCCCGCCGATGGCTCGCTGCCGATCCATGTCGGTCAGCGCTTCCGCTATCATCGACCGCTGACCGCCGGTGAAACACTGACCTGCGCCGTCAGCGCCACGCCGCCCGGCGGCGCCCGACCCTTCGCGCTGGTGCGCCTCGACGTGAGCGACGGGACAGGCGCGGCGGTCTGCCAGGCCGAAAGTGAGATCGCCATCGCCGCGCCCGGCTTCACCTGGGACAAGCTGAAATGAACCCGCCGCGTCCCGGTGAGAAGCTGGCCGCCGTGCCGATCGGCCCGCTCGATGGCGCCGCTATCGAGCGCTATGCCCGCGCGTCCGGCGACGATAACCCGGTGCATCTCGATCCCGCTGCCGCGGGCGCCATCGGTCTGCCAGATCGGATCGCCCACGGCATGCTGGTGATGGGCCGTCTATCGCGCCTCGCGCTCGGCTGGCGTTCCGACGCGGTCCTCGAGGCCTTCGAGTGCCGTTTCACCCGCCCCGTGCCGGCCGGCGCGGCGCTGACCGGCGATGGTCGCGTCGCCAAGGTCGACGCGCTGGCCGACGGTCACCGCGTCATCCTGCGCCTGCTGGCGCGCGACGCCGACGGCGCCATCGCGGCGATGGGCGAAGCCACCCTGCGCCTACCGGGCTGAGACGCGCGCGGCTAAGCCGCGTGCTGCGCCTCCTCGATGATATGCAGGAACTGCTCGGTGCAGGCGCGCCAGGAGAATTTCAGCGCCACCTCGCGGCAGCGCTCCGGCGCGATGGTCAGCGCCTTGCGGCAGGCCGCCGCCAGATCGTCGTCGAACACGACAACCTCGTGCGGCCCGAAGATCTCCACCAGATGCGGCGAGGGCAGCGCCGCGACCGGCACGCCCGAGGCCAAGGCCTCCAGCACGACCAGGCCGAAGGTATCGAGCAGGCTGGGAAAGACGAAGACGTCGGCCTCGGCGTAGCAGCGCGACAGCTCCTCGCCTTGCTTGTTGCCGAGATACACCGCGCCGGGGAAACGCTCGCGCAGCGTGTTTAGTTGCGGCCCGTCGCCGACGATCATCTTGGTGCCCTCGGTCTTCACCTTGAGGAACGCTTCGATGTTCTTCTCGTCGGCGACGCGGCCGACATACATGTGGATTGGGCGCGGATACTGGGTCCACGTCTTCGGCCGCGGGTGGTAGGTGTCGCTGTCGACGCCGCGCTGCCAGATGCGAAGGTTGCGGAAGCCGTGCTTTCCGAGTTCGTCGGCGAGCGACTGCGAGGGCACCAGCACCGGCGCGCTGCGGCCATGGAACAGCCGCATGTAGCGGTAGAGCAGACCCTCGGGAATACCGTGGCGAATGCGGGCGTATTCAGGAAAGCGCGTGTGGAAGGCGGTGGCGAAGCGCATGTCGTGCCGCCAGCACCACAGCCGCGTGGACAGGCCGAGCAGACCCTGCGTGGCGATATGGACGAACTCCGGTTTGAACTCGCGCATCAGCCGCGCAAGCCTGGGATACCAGGCGAAGACGATGGGATCCTCGCGGTACCACGGCAGCGGCACGCTGCCGAACTCATCGGGTGTCAACAGTAGGACCTCGTGGCCCATGGCACGCAATTCGCGAACCGTGGCATCCAGGGTCCGGGCGATGCCGTTGAGTTGTGGGAACCAGCAATCCGTCGAGATGGCGATACGCATCGCGGTCGCCTAACAGATATCGCCCGGGACATGAAGCCCGATCGGCCATCGTCGATGTCGTAACATCGCGTAACATCGCGTTGGCCCTGAGACCCTTGGTCGCGCTCGGCCGTTGGCAGGAAAGGCGGATTTCCGCTACAAGCGCGCGGTCCGTCCGCGCCCCATCCCGTCAGGCAATGTCCGCCAAAACCGATCCGCCCCGCCTGGGCGACGAGCCCCTTACCGTCGCCTGCGTCTACCGCTCCGGGGGGCGGCACTATTCGTCACGTTACGTCGAGGTGCTGCGCAACATGGTCCAGCGCAACCTCACGTTGCCGCATCGATTCGTCTGCCTGACCGACGTCGCGGACGTGCCCTGCGAACGCATCCCGCTGGTCGCCAACTGGCCGGGCTTCTACAGCAAGATCGAGCTCTATCGGCCCGGCCTCTTCAAGGGTCCGGTGCTGTACTTCGACCTCGACACGGTGATCCACGGCAACATCGACGAGCTGGCGCGAACCGCGATGCGATCGGCGTTCGGCTGCACCAGCGATCCGAAGGGCGGCCACTTCAACAGCAGCGTGGTCTCCTTCACCGTCGACTGCTCGAGGGTGTTCGAGGAGTTCAGCCAGACCGGCGCGTGGATCCAGAAATGGCACCATCATGTCTGGTTCACGCTGCGCCGCGTCGGGCTCGACGGCCTGATCGCGCTGGGCAGCAGTTACGGCGATCAGGGCTTCACCGAGGCGTCTCTACGGCGGCACGGCGTGCCGATCGTCCATCTCGACGCCGCGCTGCCGGGCGCGATCTCGGTTTACAACTACGACGGCGGAGCCACTGGCGAGCCGACCGGCAGCGTTTGCCTGATGATGGGCCGACCCAAGCCGCACGAGATCTCCGCCGGCTGGGTTCCCCGGCACTGGCACTGAGCCCCGCGCGATGGGTGCCATGCTGACCGTCGCCAGCGTTTTCAGGTCCGGTGGCGACTACTTCCCCAAGTATGTGCGCGTGCTGCGTGACGCGGTGCGTCGCCACCTGCCGATCGAGCATCGTTTCGTCTGCCTGACCGACGTCGAGGTCGCCTGCGAACGCATCCCGCTGGTCCATGGCTGGCCGAGCTTCTACAGCAAGATCGAGCTGTTCCGGCCCGGCCTGTTCGACGGACCGGTACTCTATCTCGACCTCGACACGGTGATCTGCGGCGATCTGCGCGATATCGCGCGGCTCGCCGGCGAGGTCGGCTTCGCCGCCGTCTCCGATCCCTGGTACGGCCACTTCAACAGCAGCATCATGGCCTTCACCATGGACTGCTCCTTCATCTACGACGAATTCGCGTCGCGGCCCGAGCACTACCAGCGCGTCCACCGCCGCGGCGGTAGCAGCTATGGCGACCAGGGCTTCACCGAGCGCCGGCTGCGCGAGCGTGACGTGGCCATCGAGTACGTCAACCGCCTGCTGCCGGGCCAGGTGATCAACCATTTCGACATCGGCGAGTACGGCGTGCCGGTCCAGGACGCGCGTATCTGCATGATGATGACCCGCCCCAAGCCGCACGAGGTCGAGGGCTGGGTGGCGCGGCACTGGTACTGAGCGTGGCCCGTTCCAGCCTGGGCGGCGCCCCGCTCACCGTCGCCTGCGTCCTGCGCCGCGGCGGTCAGCACATGGGCACGCGCGAGGGACCGTTCTTCGCCAAGTACGTCCGAATCCTGCGCGAAAGCGTCGCCGCGCATCTCAGCCTGCCGCATCGCTTCGTCTGTCTGTCCGACATCGCGGTACCGTGCGAGCACCTCCCGCTGCATTGGCTGTGGCCCGGCGCGTGGGCGAAGCTCGAGCTGTTCCGCCGCGGCCTGTTCGATGGGCCGGTGCTCTACCTCGATCTCGACACCGTCGTGCTGGGCGGGCTCGACGAGTTGGCCGGCTTGGCGCTGGATGGAGAGTTCGCGGCCGCCACGCACCGCGCGGGCGGCCTCGACGCGGCAGTGATGGCCTGGCGCGTCGATTGCTCATTCCTCTACCGGCGCTACGCCTGGATGCCCGAATACTGGAACCATCGCCACCGCGCGACCGGTCATCGCGGCTACATCGAGAGCGGTCTGCGGCGGGCCGGTGTGGCCTGGCGCACGATCGAGAAGACACTGCCGGGCTCGCTTGTAGACTACGCCGATCTCGGTGCCGGCGGCACGATCCCGCCCTCGGCGCGTCTCTGCGTGTTCCACGGCCGGCCCCGGCCGCACGAGCTCGAAGCCGAGCAATTTGCGCATTGGGACCGGGCGCGCGTCGATTGACCGGTCGCTACCTCCTCACTAAGAAGATCGCATGAGTTCGCTCTACGTCACGGTCTCGACGCGCGTGAGCCGGCCGCAAGAGCGCCTCACAGGCATTCCCCGGGTCGAGTACGAGATCGCCCGCGAGCTGGTCGCGCGCGGTGGTCATGTCCTGCGCCATGATCGCCTGCTCGGCCGCTTCCGCGTTGGCGCCCTACAGGCCGGGCGCAACCCGCAACCCGGCGTCAAGGCGGCGCCGATGCGCGCGGGCGATACCATCGTCGTGCCGGCGATCTTCTGGCGTCAGCGCCAGATCGACGACCTCGCCCGCAAACGGCGCGCCAAGAAGATCCGCATCGGCGTCTATGTCCACGACATCATGCCGATACGCCGGCCAGAGCTTGTCAGCAACGAGAGTGGCGCCGCGGATTTCCGCCGCTTCATCGACGCGATGATCGATTGCGCCGACTGGATGTGTGTCAGCTCGCGCTTCGTCGAGAAGGATCTGACCGCCTATATCAAGCAAACCGCCAAGCGTGACATTCCGGTGCACCATGTGCCGCTCTGCTCGGACCTCAAGGAGCGGGTGGAAGCAGACGCCTCGCCGCGCCTGCGCGCGCTCGGGTTGCCAGCTGACGGTTACGTCCTCTATGTCTCGACGCTCAATCCGCGCAAGAACCACACCGGCCTGTACTGGTTGTGGCGCCGCCTCTTCGAGGAGCTGGGCGACGCCACGCCGCCCCTCGTGCTGGCCGGCCAGCGCGGCTGGAACGACCGCGATGTCTTCGATCTGATGTCGCGCGACCGCGAGATGTGGGGGCGGCACATAAGGTTCGTCGACGGCCCGTCGGACGCCGAGCTCGTCCATCTCTACCGGCAATGCGCGTTCACCGTGTTCCCTTCCCATCACGAGGGTTGGGGCCTGCCGATCACCGAATCTCTGTCGTTCGGCAAACCCTGCGTCGCCGGCGACAACACCTCTCTGCGCGAGGCCGGGCAAGGCCTCGCCACGCATGTCGACGAACTCGATGGGCCGGGTTGGCTGGCGGCGATCAAGCGCCTCGCGCTCGACGCCCAGTACCGTCGCGAGTGCACCGCGCTGATCGCCGAGCGCTACCAGCCTCGGACCTGGCACGATGTCGGCGAGGAAATCGCCAGGCTGGCGGGAAGCTCGGCCTAGCCGATCTGGTGGATTCGCCCGTCCTCGATGTGCAGGCGGCGGGTGGCGACGTCGAAGATGCGTTCGTCGTGGGTCGACAGCAGCACGGCGCAGCGCACCTTCAGCGCCAGCTCGCGCAACTGATCGACGACGATGCGCCCGGCGATGCGGTCGAGCGCCGAGGTGGGCTCGTCGGCGATGATCAGGTCCGGCAGGCCGATCAGCATGCGCGCCACCGCGACGCGCTGCTGCTGGCCTCCCGACAGCTCATCCGGCCACGCCTCGGCCTTGTCGCCCAGGCCCAGCAGAGACAGCAGATGGCGGCCGCGGATCTCGTCCCACGCCGGATTAGTGAGCGGCGTCATCGCGACGCCCGCCACCACGTTCTGCAGCACATTGAGGGAGGTGAGCAGATTGCGACGCTGGAACAGGAAGCGCAGCCGGCCGCGAATCACCTCGATGTCTGACGGCGTGGCGTTGAGCATGTCGTAGCCGAGGATACGCACATGCCCCTCGGTCGGCCGCCGCATGGTGCCGAGGATGGTCAGCAGGGTCGTCTTGCCCGAGCCCGACGGGCCGGTCACGATGACGATCTCGCCTTCGCGCACCTCCATGTCGATATCGAACAGCACGTCGACCTTGCGCTGGCCAGTGCCGTAGGAGTGGTTGAGACCGCGGGCCTCGACCACGACGGCGCGGCCCTCGCCGGATATCGTGGAACTCGCCATGGCGCTCAGTCGAACAGCATGACGGGATCGACCTTGCCGAGCCGGCGCAGCGCGAAGACGCTGGAGGCGAGCGTCATGATGATGGCGGCGACCAGGGCCAGCGCCAGCTCGCGGATGCCCAGCGAGAGGCCCAGATGCGTGGCGCTCTCGGCCGCAGCGTAGATACCCCACGAGATCGCCGCGCCCAGGATCAGCGACGGCAGGATGACGCAGACGCCGATCTGGATGACGACCGACAGGAAGAACCAACGATCATAGCCAAAGCATTTCAGGATTGCGTACTCCGGCAGGTAGGAGCGGATGATCTGGTACTTGGCGTAGTAGATGAACACCATGCCGATGGCGACGCCGAGGAAGAAGCCGAGATTGGTGACATAGCCGATCGGCGTGTCGCGCGACCAGAAGGCGCGCTCACGCGCGACGAACTCGTGCTTGAGGAAGACGTCGGCGCGTCGGCCCAGGGTGCCGCGCAGGTCGCGCACGACCTCGCCGATGTCGGCGCCCGGCGCCAGATCGACGGCGATGAAAGCCGGTCGGTCGATCTGATAGCCGAATATCTCGGCGAGCGTGAGATCCGACGTGATCAGCGAGCCATCGTTGAGGATGTTGGGGCCCAGCGAATAGGTGCCGACGGCGAAGAGCTGGCGGTAGAGCTGCAGGTGGTCGCGCGGGCCGAGCACCACGGTCTCGTCGCTGCGCGCGATGCGATCGATCAGGTTGCCATAGACCGGCCGCGAGTTGCGATCGTACAGAACGCGGCGCGGAATGCGCAGCTTGGGCAGGTTCTCGGCCAGGCCAGGAACGTCGATCGCCGGCTGCTCGACGTCCAGGCCGTAATACAGGATCTGGCGCGGCCCGCGCATGCCGTCGTGCAGGATCGACATATTGCCAAAATGAAACATCTTGGTGGCGCGTACCTTGGGATGCGCCCCCACCATGTCGACGACGTCGACCGGCACGTAGGTGAAGAGCTGCAGCGATTGGAAGCCCGCCGAGGCGACCACCAGATCGCCCTTCACCGCGCGATGCACGCGCACCGAGGATTCGTAGATGGCGTTCTCGATGCCGAGCTGGGCGAAGATCACGATGATGCTGGCGGTGACGCCGCACAGCGCCAGGATCGCGCTGGTGCGCTGACGGCGCAGCTGCTGCACGCCGAGCGGCAGCTTGGCCGAGATCAGGACGGCGCGGCGGAACTCCGACCATACCCGGCGCGCGCGCGATGGCAGGCCGACCCAAAACGAGCGCAACCGGTCGGCGAGGTCGGGCGGAGGCCGGAAGGAAGGTATCGCGACCATCAGTAGAGCGTGACGCGCACTTCGCGGCCGATGACCTGCGGGATGCGATCGGTGTCGACGAACTCGATCTCGACCTGCACGACGCGCGCGTCCATCGGCGTGGCGCCTTCCGGATCGGGCCGGCGCAGGCGATTGACCGACGGCACCACGCGCGAGACCCGGCCTTTGTACGGCTCGTCACGGCCCCGCAGCCTGATCTCGGCGCGGCCGCCGACCTGCACCCGGTCGAGCTGCACCTCGTCGACGTCGGCCAGCACGCGCAGCTGCGAGAGGTCGACGATCTTGGCGACGCCTTGGCCGCCCACGACCTCGCCCTGGCGGGCATAGAGCTGCAGGACGATCCCGTTGATCGGCGAGCGGACCAGCGAGTTCTCGCGGTTGCTGCGCAGCTGCTCGACCTCGGCCTCGGCGATCGCCAGCTCGGCGGCCGCCGTTTGCACGTCGATGTCCAGCGCCGCGCGCATGGTCACGAGCTTGCGCTGCTCCTGCTCGACCTTGGCCTGGGCGGCCTCGAGGTTGATCTGCTTGATCTCGGGTCGCAGCGCGCTGCTCTGCATCTCGATCTGGGTCTTCCTGTTCTCGAGCTCGGCGAGCCGCACCGCCTGCTCCTGGCTGGCGAGTTCCTTGGTGCGCGGGCCGTTCTTCAGCGATTCGAACTTCTGTCGCGCCAGATCGCGGCGGGCTTCGGAGATCCGCAGCGAACGACCGACGATCTCGTAATTGCGCAGCACCGCCACCACGTCGCCGGCCTTCACGGTCTGGCCGTCCTGCACGCGAAGCTCGATCAGGACGTCGCCCGCGGTGCCAACGCGCACCGTGGCGCTCGGCACATCGGTGTAGCCGCGCACGATGAGCGGCGACCGCTCGCCGGCGTCAGCCTTGTTCTGGGCGAGCGCAGCCGACGACACGCCGGCGAGGGCGAGGGCGAGCCAGGCGACGGCGAGCGTGGATAGACGAGTCGTCATGGCGGGATCCGGCGGAGAACCGCCGGCCTGTTATCGTACGGCCGCGCGTGGGAAGCCGAGGTTGAACAACGTACCGAACACGGTGATCACCTTGTTGGCCTCATAAAGCGGCGAATTCGAGACGTAGACCACGTCGCGCGGGTGCATGGCAAACTGCTGCGCGACGAAGACCGAGGTCGGCTTGGCGAAATCGAGGCGATAGACAACCGGCCGGTCGCTCGGCTTGGCGAACGCCGTGGAGTCCTGCGGGCGAAAGACGAACACGCCGGTCTTGTTGGCACGTTCGTCGCTCAGCCCGCCGACCTCGCCCAGCGCCTCGAGCAGCGACACCTTGGTGCGGTTGATCTCGATGTTACCGCTCTTGAGCACCGCCCCCAGCGCCGTGAAGGCCTTGATGTTGGTCGTCACCACCAAGGTGTCGTCCCGTTGCAGCATGATATCGCCGCCGGCCAGCAGATCGCTCATCGGGATGCGATACTCGACGCCGCGCCGCTTGAGGATCACGTCGTGCTGGTTGGGCGCGCGCGCCGTGCCGCCTGCGCGGTTGATCGCGTCGGCCAGCGTCCTGGCGCCCTCGAGCAGCGAGTAGCGGCCGGGCTGCTTGACGTCGCCGGACACCGCGTAAGTGTTGCTGCGGTCGACCGCGAGTTCGACGACGACCTGGGGTTGGAACGCGCGACCGGTGAGCCGGGCGACGATGCGCTCCTCGACGGCCTGCAGGCTGGCGCCGGCGACCGGCACGCTTCCAGCGAAGGGCACGGTGATGGTGCCGTTCTCGGACACGCGCAACAGGCCGACCTCCGAGCCGCCCTTCTGCAACGGCGCGAAGATGCTGCCGTCGAAGGGCTCGAAGATGCGGACGCGCAGCACGTCGCCCGGCGCCACGACAATGGAGGGCGCCGTGCCGCGCGCCGGTCGCGCGGCGCTCACCGCCGGGGCCGCCGGAGCGCTGGAGATGGCGCCGATGGTCTGCGGCGAGAGGTCGACGATGTCGAAAGGCAGGTTGTTCGGGTTGCCCGGCACCACTGCGTTCATATCGGGACCGGCGGCCGGAATCGTGTCGTCGCCGCAGGCCGCCAGCAAGGCGGCCAACGCCAAGGCGACGATACGACTGGTCCGGCTTCCTGATCCTGTCGACGGCACCCGGTTTCTCCCCTGATCCAGCGCGTATTCAGACCGACCGCCGCCGCATAGCAACCAAAAAAATCGCGATCCCGGAACTTGTTTGTTCGGGCGCATCAGCCGCCGCTGCCGCGCACATGCGCCACGGCCTCCTCGCGCGAGTCGAACATGTGCAGAAACATCGCGAAGCCACTCACCGATAGCGTCTCTGCGACTTCGGCCGGCACGCGGGCGAAGGCGACCAGCGCCTGCGCCGCCTCGGCCCGCCGTACGGCCGCCACGATCAGCCGCACGCCCGCGGCGCTGATGTAGGTGAGGTCGGCGAGGTCGTATATGACGCCGTGGCCACGCTGGATGGGCGCCAGAAGCGCGCCCTCGATGGCCGGGACCGTGGCCGAATCGAGCCGGCCCGACACGACCGCCAGGCTGGCGCCGCCATCCAGGGCCGTCACCACGACCTCGACCGCCGGCGCGCTCACGCCGCCGCCCCGCCGCGACTGGCCGCCCGCGCCCGCTGCTCGCGCCAGCCGCCGACGACATCGACATCGCGCCACTTGATGTCGCGGCCGCTCAGCGCATGGATCGCGATCGGCAGCATCAGCGTCTCGCGCAGCACGATGCACGGGATCTGCCGCCACGACCAATGCAGGCCTCGGCCCTTCAAGAACAGCATCTCGAAGCCGATCCAGATCGCCCAATGAGCCACGACGATGAGCGCGATGCCGGCGGCCGAGGTCCAGTCGAGCCAGGCCGGCAGCAGCGCCGGGCCGGCCATCAAGGCGGCGACCATCGAGACCGCGCCGCTCAACAGCGGCTCAAGGAACACCGTGACCGGCGCCATCAGCCAGCGCAGGCGGGCCCAGCGCACCTGGCGCCCCCAGATATCGCTCCAACGGCGATAGGGCCGCGGGAAGGCCGGCACGATGTCGGCCACGGTGGTGCGCAAGCCGGCGTCGCGCATGGCCGCGAGCAACGACTGATCCTCAGCAATCTCGATCGAGAAGGCCTCGACCCCGCCGATCTTCTCGAAAGCCGCGCGCGAGAACAGCAGGATTCCGCCGCACGCAGCCTGGAAGCCGATCTTGTCCAACGCGAAGATCATGCGGGCGCTATAGCCGTTGAGCATCGTGCATTCCGCCTCGGCCGCCCAGTTGCGCGCGCCGCGCGGCGGTTTCAGGCCCTGCACGAGGCCCGTGCGCTCGTTGATCATGGCGCCCATGGCACGCAGCTCGTCGACCCGCAGGAGGCTGCCGCTATCCATGACAACGATCAGAGATCTGCTCGCTGTTTCAAGGCCTTTGGCGATATTATTGACTTTGGGATTGAAAGAAATCGTGGCCCGGCCGATCAGCAGTGGCGGCAACTCGCCGGTCAGGTAGGTCCAGTGTAGAGTCACCCGCTCAGCTGCCGGATCGTCATATTCCTCAACGCAAATAAGGACTTCCGCGCCCGCCTTCGCCAAATCCACCAGCGCCGCGACATAGGCCGGCGACGCGTCGCCGTCGCCGACCATCGGCGCGACCACCGTAAAGGCGGAGGCCGGTGGTGGCTCGCCTGCGGGCTTGCGGTGGCGTACCAAAGCCAACACGTGGGTCACGACATGCCAACCGGTCGCGACGCACCACAGGATGGCGGCGATCGTCACGCTGAGGCCGGTGGCGGTCATAGGGCGATCGAGAGCGGTCAGCGGTGTGGTGGCGCGGCCTCAGGCGCGACGGCCGCGGATCGAGACCGGACGATGGTCGGCCCAGTCGAGCCGCCACCACGGCCGACGCGGCGCGTTGGGTTCCATCAGGGCCCGCCAGCCCGGCTCGGGCTTGTAGGTGCCGAAGGCCTTGTCCCACCAGTCGACGCTGATGCCGTAATTGTGCCCGGGCTGGTTGCGCTTGTGGTGGACGAAGTGCACCGGGGTGGCCGACTGCCACGGCAACAGGCGCGGGTCCTCGTGCTGGGCTTGGTGACACCAGGCGGCGAAGATCGCGTGGATCAGCGCGCCGGCGATGCCGGCGCCGGCGAACCAGCCGCCGGTGACGAAGTAATAGTCGAGCGGCAGCAGGAGCACGGCGGCGGCCAGCGCGCCCGCGGCGTAGTCCCGGAATTCCTGCAGCACGCCCTGGCCCAGGCCGTCCATGTGGTGGTCGCCGTGGCGCTTGACCAGAAAACGGCCGACCCATCGATGGTGCATGCCACGATGGATCCAGTACTCGCCCAAGGTGCCGAGCACGAAACCGACGATCAGTCCGGATAGGGCAAGGCCTGCCTGAAGCATGGCGTCCGGTTGTCCGTTTAGAGAGGTTGAAACGATCTATTAACAGGTCGCGGCGATGTTGTCAGTGTCGCATGTGGTCACAATGCGTGTGTCCTAGCCTCTCCCGGGGCTTGGCAAAAGCCGCTGCGACGGGCGGAAACGCCTTGTTACAGTCAGGAACCGCCGTGACCTACCGCTACGCCATCTACGCCGCCCCCGCCCCCGGCTCCGCCCTCGCCCGGCACGCCGCCGCCTGGCTGGGTCGCGACGCGCTGACCGACCTGCCGCGGGCGCAGCCACTGCCCCAGACGATGCCGATCACCCGCGAGGCCGACCGCTACGGCTTCCACGGCACGCTCAAGCCGCCCTTCCAGCTCGCCGAGGGTCGCGACGAGGCCGCGCTGCTCGACGCATTGGCGGCATACGCCGCGCGTACCGCGCCGGTCGATCTGGGTCCGCTGTCGGTGCAGGACCTCTCGGGCTTCATCGCGCTGCGGCCGGTCGTCAGCCCGCCGGCCCTGGCCGCCCTGGCGGCCGACGTCGTCGAAGCCTTCGACGGCTTCCGCCGGCCGCCCGACGCGGCGGAGCTGGCGCGCCGCCGCGTCCATGGGCTGACGCCGGCGCAGGAGGCCAACCTGGCGCGCTGGGGTTACCCCTACGTGATGGACGAGTTCCGGCTGCACTTCACCCTGACCAGCCGGCTGCCGGCGGCCGAGCGCGCGCCGCTGATCGCCTGGCTCCAACGCTACTTCGATCCGGCCCTGTCGGCGCCGTTCATCCTCGACACGCTCTGGCTGTTCGTCGAGCCGGCGCCCGGCGCGCCGTTCCGTCAGGTCGCGGGCTTCGCGCTCGCCGGCAAGAGCTGATCGATTAGCCGGGCGAAGGCGGCGACGGCGAGGGCGAGGTCGCCGTCATTGGCGATGGCCACGACATCGTGTCCCGTTGTGGGAGCACCGACCCGCGCCAGCCGCGCCTCGATCTCGGCCGGGCTCTCGCGGCCGCGCGCCGCCAGCCGCGCGCGCAGCGTGTCGGTCGAGGCGGTTACCTCGCAGACCGTCAGGCCGGGGTAGCGCCGCCGCGCCGCATCGAGCACCTGGCGCGAGACGTTGGCGACGACGACGCGGCCGGCCGCGAGGTCGTCGTCCATCCGCCGCGGCAGGCCGTAGCGCAGGCCGTTGGCCGGCCAGTGTATGGCGAAGGCTCCCGCCGCGCACATCGCCGCGAACGCGTCGGCCGAGGCTGCAACATGGCCCTCGCCGCCGGAGCCGGCCGGCCGGGTGATCACGCGGCGCACGAAGGCGACGTTCGGGTCGGCGCGAAAGACCGCCCGCGCGCCGTCGAGCAAGCTGTCCTTGCCGACCCCGCTCGCGCCCACGACGAGCACGAGCCGGCGGCCGTCAGGCATGCGCCTGAAGGCGCCGGGCCCGGTCGCGGAAGGCGGCGAGGTCGGGCGTCTTCTTGCCGATGATCTTGGCGAGGTCGTCGTAGCGGCGCAGCGTCACCGCCTCGGCGGCATGGGGGCATTTGATGAATGAGTCGGCTTCGGCGGCAGTGAAGGGGCCTCCTTGCACTTGCAGTGAAGTTTTCGAGCCCTGCGAGAGCGCCTCCCAGTAGCCGGCCTCGGCGAAGCATAGGTAGCGCTTGGCGTCGACATGCAGGCGCACCGGCTCGGCCACCGCCTTGCCGAACACCTGCTCGAGCACCAGGGCGCCCGAGGCCTCGTGCCGCGCGTCGATGCCCTTCGCGGCCAGGCCCTCGTCGCCCTTGCCGACGAGATGGCCGATGTCGTGCATCAGGGCGGCGATCACCAGCGAGTCCGGATCGCCCGCCTCGACCGCGAGCTCGGCCGATTGCAGGGCATGGGCGAGCTGTGTGACGCGCTCACCGCCATAGGCCGCGCCGCCCTTCTCCTCGAGCAGCCGGAACAGCCCGTCGACCGTGTACCTCATGCGATCCTCCGTCCTTCGCGCCACACCGCGCGCACCACCGGTTGGCCCTCGATCAGCGCCACGCGCAGCAGATCAGCGCGCCGCCCCGCGACGATGGCGCCGCGATCGTCCAGCCCGACCGCCTCGGCCGGCGTCTGCGCCACCGCGCGCACCGCCCGGGGCAAGTCCATCTCGGGAATGTCGCGCGCCAGCCGGAAGGCGGATTCGAGCAGGCTCACCGGCACGTAGTCCGACGAGACGATGTCGAGCAGCCCCTGCGCCGCCAGCGCGCCGGCCGAGATATTGCCGGAGTGCGAGCCGCCGCGCATCAGATTGGGTCCGCCCATCACCACCTTCATGCCGCCCTCGCGCGACAGCCGCGCCGCCTCGACCGTGGTCGGGAACTCGGCCACCACCATGCCGTCGGCGACCGCCTCGGCGACGTGGGCGGCCGTGGCGTCGTCGTGGCTGGCGAGCGGAATGCCGCGCGCCCGGCACATCTCGACCATGCCGCGCCGGTTGGGCGCGCTCCAACGCGCGCAACGTTCCTTCTGCGCGGCGATGTAGGTGTCGAGCTCGGCGTCGGTGAACTGGAACTTGCCCTTGTAGTATTCGCGGAACTTGTCCTCGCGCGTGAACTGGCGCTGGCCCGGCGTGTGGTCCATGACCGAGGCGAGCTTGACCGCCGGATCGTCGATCAGCCGGGCGATGCGATCGAGCACCGTGGGATAGCTGGTCTCGCAGCGCAGGTGGAACAGGTGCTCGGCGCGGAACATGTCGCGCGCGCGCGCCGTCTTCACCGCCGCCAGCATTTCGTCGAGCGCGGCGATGCGGATATCGTCGTCGCCGCGCACCGTGCCCATGCCGACGGCGTCGAACACCGTGGTGATGCCGGCGGCCGCGATCTGGCCGTCATGCGCCAGCACCGCCGACATGCCGGGCCAGCGCACGCCCGGCCGCGGCGCAAAGTGGCGCTCCATGTTGTCGGTGTGCAGCTCGACGAGGCCGGGCAGCAGGTAGTCGCCGGCGAAATCCTCGCCGCGCCGCGCTGCGCCCGCCGCGACCTCGGCGATGCGCCCGTCGCGCACGACGACGGCGCCGTCGATCACCGCGTCGGGGCCGACGATCCGGGCGCCGCCGAGGATCATCTCGGCCATCACGCGGCCTCCGGCAGGGACGTACCGGGCTCGAGCTCGAACACCCGGCTCGCCACCGCCTCGCGCGCCACCGGATCGTGCAGGATGGCGAGAATCGCCGCGCCGCTATCGCGCGCTTCGCGGATCAGGGCGATCACCACGGCGCGATTGGCGTCGTCGAGCGAGGCGGTCGGCTCGTCGAGCAACAGGATCGGGAAGCCGGCGGCGAAGACGCGGGCGATGTTCACGCGCTGCTGCTCGCCGCCGGAGAAAGTCGCCGGCGGCAGGTCGAACAGGCGCGACGGAATGTTGAGCCGCGCCAGCATCGCCTCAGCCCGGCCGCGCGCCGTATCGGGCGCGACGCCGCGCGCCAGCATCGGCTCGGCCACCACGTCGCGCGTCGAGACGCGCGGGATCACGCGCAGGAACTGGCTGACATAACCGATGGTGTCGCGCCGCAGGGCCGTGACCTGGCGTGGCGATGCGCTCGCCATGTCGATCTCGGCGCCGCTATCGCGGATCAACAGGCTTCCCGAGTCTGCGCCGTAGTTGCCATAGACGCAGCGCATCAGGCTGCTCTTGCCCGCGCCCGAGGGCCCGCGCAGCACGACGCACTCGCCGGCCTGCACGTCGAGATCGACGCCCCGCAACGCATCGAGCCGCACGCCGCCGCGCAGATGCAAGGTGAAGCTCTTGCGCAGGCCGCGGATTGAGATGGCGGGGGACATAGCTACTCCTGTTCCTTCTCCCCGCGAGGGCGGGGAGAAGATGCCGAGCGCAGCGAGGCGGATGAGGGGCTTCCTCGCGCAACGACTAGCGCCGTCACCGTTGGGACTCCGCGAAGCCCCTCATCCGCCCTTCGGGCACCTTCTGCCCGCCTTCGCGGGGAGAAGGAAAGTGGCCCCGTCATCGTCATACCGTCAGCACCGAGGATACGAGGAGCTGCGTGTACGGCTCTCTGGGATCGTCGAGCAGACGATCGGTGAGCCCGCTTTCGACCAGGCCGCCCTCGCGCATCACGATCAGCCGATCGGCCAGCAGGCGCGCGACACCCAGATCGTGGGTCACGATGATCACCGACACGCCGACGTCGCGCACCAGCCGGCGCAGCAGGTCGAGCAGTCGCGCCTGCACCGAGACGTCGAGACCGCCGGTCGGCTCGTCCATCAGCACGACGCGGGGATGCGTCACCAGGTTGCGCGCGATCTGCAGGCGCTGCTGCATGCCGCCGGAGAAGGCGCGCGGCTTGTCGTCGACGCGATCGGCGTCGATCTCGACCTGCTTGAGCCAGTCCAGCGCCGTGTCCCGTAGATTGCCGTAGTGGCGCTGGCCCAGCGCCATCAGCCGCTCGCCGACATTGCCGCCGGCGCTGACGTCGGGCCGCAGCCCGTCGCGCGGATTCTGGTGCACGAAGCCCCACTCGGTGCGCAGCAGGCGCCGCCGATCGGCCTCGCTCAGCGCCAGCATGTCGACCTCGCGGCCATCGCCGGTGTGATAGAGCACTTCGCCGGCATCGGCCGGCATGCGCCCGCCGAGGCAATTGAGCAAGGTGGTCTTGCCCGAGCCGGATTCGCCGACGATGCCCAGCACCTCGCCCGGCCACAGCTCGAGCGAGACGTCGCGCACCGCGGCGCGCGCACCGAAGCGCTTGGTGAGGCCGCGCACCTCGAGGATCGGCGTCTCGCTCATTCGCCGCCCTCCACGGCCGCGACATACGACTGCGGCGCGCCAGTACCGCGATGGCCCGCGGCGCGCCGCTGTTCGCAGTGGTCGGTGTCGGAGCACACGAACATGCGCCCGCCCTTGTCGTCGGTGATGATCTCGTCGAGGAAGGTGTCGTCGGCGCCGCACAGCGCGCAGGGCTGGTCCCATTTCTCGATCTGGAACGGGTAATCCTCGAAATCGAGCGACTTCACCGCGGTGTAGGGTGGCACGGCGTAGATGCGCTTCTCGCGACCGGCGCCGAAGAGCTGCAGCGCCGGCATCTGGTCCATCTTCGGATTGTCGAATTTCGGAATCGGCGAGGGGCGCATCAGGTAGCGGCCATTGACCATCACGGGATAGTCGTAGGCGGTCTCGATGCGGCCGAAGCGCACGATGTCCTCGAAGAGCTTCACATGCATGGCGCCGTACTCGGCAAGCGCGTGCATCTTGCGCGTCTCGGACTCGCGCGGCTCGAGCCAGCGCAGCGGCTCGGGGATCGGTACCTGGTAGACCAGGATCTGGCCTTCGACGAGCTTCGTCTCCGGGATGCGGTGCCGCGTCTGCACGATGGTGGCGTCCGGCGTGCGCTCGGTGGTCGCCACGCCGGTCATGCGGCGGAAGAACGAGCGGATGCTGACGGCGTTGGTCGTGTCGTCGGCGCCTTGGTCAATCACCTTCAAGGTGTCGGCCGGGCCGATCACCGCGGCGGTGATCTGGATGCCGCCGGTACCCCAGCCATAGCTCAGCGGCATCTCGCGGCTGCCGAACGGGATCTGGTGACCGGGAATCGCCACCGCCTTCAGAATCGCGCGCCGCAGCATCCGCTTGGTCTGCTCGTCGAGGAAGGCGAAGTTGTAGCCCTCGTCGACCGTGGCGTTGCTTGGCCCGGCGGTCATGTGTGGGTTCCCGATACCTTCCCCCGCTGGCGGGGGAAGGTAGTCGTGTGGGCGGCAGTCATTCCGCAGCCTCCTTCAGCGCGGCTTGCCTCGCCGCCTCGGCGTCGCGGCGCATGGCGCGCACGACGTTGAGCTCGGACTGGAAGTCGACATAGTGCGGCAGCTTGAGGTGCTGCACGAAGCCCTGCGCCTCGACGTTGTCGCTGTGATAGAGCACGAACTCGATGTCGTTGGGCGGCGCGTCGGTCGCCTCGCCGAGTTCCTCGGCGCGCAACGCGCGGTCGACCAGCGCCATGCCCATCGCCTTGCGCTCGCCGTGGCCGAAGCTCACGCCGTAGCCGCGGGTGAATTGCGGCGGCTCGCTCTTCGACCCGGCGAACTGATTGACCATCTGGCACTCCGTCAGCTCGATGTCGCCGATATCGACGGCGAAGCCCAGCTCGGGCGGCACCATCTCCACCGCCACGGTGCCGTGGCGGATCTCGCCGGCGAAAGGATGCGTGCGGCCATAGCCGCGCTGCGTGGCGTAACCCATCGCCAGCACGAAGCCCTCGTCGCCGCGCGCCAGGTTCTGCAGCCGCATGGCGCGCGGCGCCGGGAAACGCAGCGGCTCGCGCGTCAGGTCGGGCGGCGCCGGATCGCCAGACGCGGGCCGCTCGACCTCGATGATGTTTTCGCGATTGAGCACGTCGATCACGCCGGGCACGCGCGCCTCTTCCGCCGGCGCAGCCACGGGCGCAGGCGCCGGCTCACCCTCGGCCATCAGCGCGAAATCGAGCAGGCGGTGCGTGTAGTCGAAGGTCGAGCCGAGGATCTGGCCTCCCGGAATATCCTTGAACACCGCCGACACGCGCCGCCGCACCGTCATCGCCGATGTGTCGATCGGCAAGGTGGCGCCGAAGCGCGGCAGGGTCGTGCGGTAGGCGCGCAGCAAGAAGATCGCCTCGACCTGATCGCCACAGGCCTGCTTCAACGCCAGCGCGGCGAGATCAGGATCGTAGAGCGAACCTTCGGTCATCACGCGATCGACCGCGAGCTTCTGCTGCTCGCGGATCTGCGCAACGCTGAGCTCGGGGATCGCAGGGTCGCCGCGCCGCGACTCGGCCAGCCAGGCATGCGCGTTGGCGATCGCGCGTTCACCACCCTTGACGGCAACGTACATGTCAGGCCTCCAGGATGGTGGTGCGCGGCAACGCCGCGAGGCGCGCGCCCGATGCGAACAGGATGTCGAGGCCACGCGGAAACGCGCCGCTCATGGCACGACGCGCGGCGAGGAACGAGTCCGGCAGCCCGTCGATACGCAACACCGCGCGCGTGGCGATGCCGGGACCACGCAAGCTCCAACCGCCCTGCGCGTTCAAATCAGGCACCTGGACGATCAGCGTCGCGCCGCGTTGCGGCTCCTCGTCGCTGCCCCAGTCGAAGTCCTCGAGCGCCGGCAGGGACGCGGCGTCGAGCATGACGGCGAAGGCCGCCTTGCCGGCCACGCTCACAACAGGCGCACCGGTGTGAAAGGCGATCCACGCCGCCGCGCCGTCGGCCGCCGCATGTGGCGCCAGCCAGACCGGCGTGTCGCCGTCGAGCAAGGTCAGGCAGGCCGCCGCCGTCGCGGCATCGACGCCGGCGGGCGGGTTCAGGCGCAGCGTGAGTTCTTCGATGCGGCCGGGATGCGACAGCGCAGCGAGTGTCGCGCGGAAGGCGGCCTGCGCGTCGAGCACCGGCTCGACGAAGCCCGGCGACAACGCCGCCTGGGTCGGCGTGACGATCCCGCTCATGAGCCGCGCACCATGGTGAAGAAATCGACCTTGGTCGCCGCCGCCTTCGACAGCACGCGCTGGCGCGCGGCCTCCTGGCCCTGCGCGAGCGGCGCCACCAGGTCGCGGCGCAGCCGCTCGGCAAACGGCCCGTCCTGCAGCAGCGCGTCGAGCACCGCCACCAGCTCCGCCTTGCGCTTGTCGCGGCCGGCGACGTAGCCGACACCGACAGCGCCGCCTTCGACCTGCACGACGCAGCGCGCGACGCTCATCTCGCCGATGTTGAATTGCTGGCCGGTGCCGCCGGCGCGCCCGCGCACCATCGCCAGCCCCGACTCGGCCGGCTTGACGACGCGCCAGCTCGGCCGCGGCGACAGCCCGATCACCGCCGCCTCCAGCGTCGCCCGTTCGGCTCTCGCCAGCACGGCCAGCCAGGATTTGCGCGCGTCGATGCTTTCCATCTCGACAAAGTCCTTACTTGTCTATACAAGTATAGGGGGATGGGTCGACGCCCGCAAGGTCTATCGCCGGCCACATCTGTCATCCCGAACGCAGCGAGGGATCCAGGTGACTTTCCGAGATCTCTCGCTGCGCTCGGGATGACAGGACGATGCGGACTCTTACCCAGATCCCGATGAAGGTTGCGTGACATGGCCGTGGATGACGATCCCAGACCGCTGTGGCGGCGCATCGCCGACACGTTGCGCGCCGAGGTCAAGGCCGGCGACTGGAAGCCGGGCGCGCGGTTGCCGGGCGAATACGCGCTGGCCGAGCGCTTCGGTGTCAACCGCCACACCTTGCGCCAGGCGATCGAGCATCTCGAGGGCCAGGGTGTGCTCCGCGCCGAGCAGGGTCGCGGCATCTTCGTGCCCGATCCGCCGCTCGACTACGCGCTGGGCAAGCGCGCGCGCTTCAGCGAGACCATCGAGCGCTCCCGACGCGTCGGCGCGCGCGATCAGGTGAGCGTGCACAATGTGCGCGCCACGCCGGAGATCGCGCAGGCCTTGTCGGTGCCGACCGAGACTCCGCTGCTGCGTCTCGACGCGCGCGCCCTGGTCGACGGCAAGCCCGCCGGCATCGGCAGCCACTACTTCCCCGCCGCGCGCTTCCCGCGCCTGGGCGACGCCTGGCGCGCCGAGCGCTCGGTGACCGCGGCGTTACGGCGCTGCGGCGTGAACGATTATTCGCGGCGCTGGACACGCGTGTCGGCGGCGCTGATCACCGCTTCCGACGCGCGCCTGCTCGAGGTCGGCCGCGGCCGCGCCGTGCTGGTCACCGAGGCGATCAACATCGACCCCGACGGCGTGCCGATCGAGTACGGCCACTCCCGCTGGCTGAGCGACGCGATGACGTTCGTGGTGGAGTGACCGTGCGTTCGCATCTGACTCCCTCTCCCCGCGTGCGGGGAGAGGGTCGGGGTGAGGGGCTGCATCAGGTGGCGCACCACTGACGTGCGCAACTTGCGAATCCCCCTCACCCCGACCCTCTCCCCGCACGCGGGGAGAGGGAGAAAATCCGTGTGCGATAGCCCTGCGGCACCGAGCGGCGAGCGATCCGCGCCGCCAGTTATTCCGCGCGCGGCGCGACGATGGTGCAGGTACCTTGGGC
>Ga0194129_10000135_pt1 | contig 146194 bp, 150 predicted proteins | sample TA2KigCa35mmetaG_FD_150862 | JGI IMG/M metagenome (GOLD analysis project Ga0194129, IMG submission 150862) | Freshwater microbial communities from Lake Tanganyika, Tanzania - TA2015038 Kigoma Deep Cast 35m | ecosystem: Environmental > Aquatic > Freshwater > Lake | place: Tanzania: Lake... | reverse complement strand
TCTGCGCAGCCGTAATGGCCCGACGCTCAGAAAGGCATAAGTGATTGGGAAATAGCGACGGCAGACAAGCCATCGGTCAAGTGTATCCTTCCCTGCGCAGGGAGGATGGCCCCCTTGTGCGGGGGAGCGCCTGTTTTGGCGATGATGTTGTGCTGCCGCAGGCCCTGCATGTGGTCTTTGTTCGCAGCGCCCAGGCCCATGCCCAAATTCTTAGCATCGACGCTGAGGCCGCCCGCCAGCAGCCGGGCGTGGTTGCTGTCATCAGCGCGGTGGAGTTGGGCAGCTACCTCATGCCTGCCATCAATCCATTGCTGGCCTCACTTGAGCCCTATGAATTTGCGGTGTTACCGCGTGATGCTGTGCACTACGTGGGCCAGCCAGTGGCAGCGGTCGTGGCAGAGTCGGCCCTGCAGGCCCGACAGGCCGCAGCCCGGGTTGTGCTGAAGTTACAGCCCCAGCCCCCGATCGTGGATTGGCAGCAGGATGCCTCGCCGTTTACGCGTGTCAATTTCCAAAAGGGGTCTTGTCCCACAACGCCACCCACGGCCGAGTCCGATCTGCATCTGCCGAGAGTCGCCGCGGTGCCCTTAGAGCCACGTCACTGCGCAGTTAAATGGAATACCTCAGACCAGTCGATGTCGGTTTGGATTGGTTCGCAGACTCCCTCGCGGGCTCATGCGGATATTGCTGCCGTACTCGGCCTATCGACAGATCGTGTCCACATCATGACTCCGGATGTTGGCGGTGCCTTTGGCGCCCGCGCCTCGGTCAGCCCGGAGGAGCTGGCCCTGGCCCTGCTGGCCCGCCATCTTGAATCGCTGGGACCAAGCATTACGCTACGCTGGCGTTCAACCCGATCAGAGGATTTTGTCGCGGGCCCCCATGGCCGAGGCAGCCGATTACAAGGCGCGCTCTGGGTCAATCCGCAAGGCAGTGTGCTGGGTTTGCGCGCACAGCTGCATTTCACCCTCGGCGCCTGGCTGCCATATTCATCGGTTGTGCCCCTACGCAATGCTGCACGAATTCTCCCTGGTCCCTATGCGATACAACAGGTGAATATTCAGGGGCTTGCGACTCGCAGTCATGCTGCGCCAGTGGGCATTTATCGGGGTGCTGGCCGGCCCGAGGCGGCCATTCTGATGGAGACCCTCATTGAGCAGTCGGCGCGCCACCTCGGATTTGATCCGATGGAGTGCCGTAGAGCAAATCTCATTCGACCAGATGCAATGCCTTACCTTACTGCGACAGGCGAGCAGCTCGACTCAGGAGATTATGTGGCGCTTTTAGACCGCGCTTGTGAACGGTTTAATTACAGCGTCGAGCGACGCGATCAACACCAGCGACGCCAGCGGGGTGAGTGGGTCGGAATCGGAGCGGCCCTCTATGTCGAGCCCTGCGGTAAAGGCTGGGAGTCGGCTCGGGTGGACTGGCTTGAAGAGGGTCGTGTGCGTGTTGCCAGTGGCGCACCCGCTCAGGGCCAGGGCCATGCGACAACCTATGCACAGCTTGCTGCGAAGACTCTGGGCTGCGATCCAGACCAAATCGAAGTGATCATGGGCGATAGCCAGTGCTGTCCGGAAGGCGTCGGTGCCCTTGCGAGCCGCAGCATTGCGATCGGCGGCAGCGCCATACTGCAGGCCTGCAATCGCCTGCTTCAGATGCGGCAGCAGGGCCAACCTTTGCCTTTATCTGCTGAAGAGATTTATTCATCCCAGGAGGCCTGGGCCTCCGGCTGCGTGATTGTGCGGCTCTGTATTGATGCTGAAACAGGCGTGCCATCCATCGAGCGGCTGGTGTGGGTTGATGACGCAGGAAATATTTTGCAGCCTGAGTTGGCCCACGGCCAGCTGGTGGGTGGCGCAGCGCAGGGCATTGGGTCTGCGCTCCTGGAGCGTCTGGTCTATGACCCGCAGGGCCAGCTGTTGACTGGCTCACTGATGGATTACGCCTTGCCGCGGGCAGATCAGATGCCCCCGATTGAAATTGAATCGCTCTGCACACCGAGCCCTCTGAATCCACTGGGTGCCAAGGGGGTTGGTGAGGCGGGCTGTATTGGAGTTCCTGCTGCAATTCTGAATGCGGCCCGCGATGCCGTATCGCCAATTGGCGAATTTGATTTGCAATTCCCTTTATTGCCAGAGCAGCTCTGGCGCGTATTGATGCAGGCGAACGATTCATCATCCGAGAGACCATAATGAACTATAAAAAGCACGAAGCAAAAGAATATGCACGACAGCATATGGTGGGCGTCTGGGCCGCTAACCTCACGCCGTTTGATGAAGATCTGCGTTTCGATGAGCAGGCCTATCGGTCTAATCTCCGCCATTGGATTGAGACACTCAAGCTCGGCGGCCTATTTGTTGCTGGTAAGCAGGCCGAGTTTTTCTCGATGAGTATTGGTGAACGCAAACGGCTGATGGAGCTGGCCGTTGAGGTGGCTTCTGCGGCCGGCGATCGGGGGGGCATCGGCCGCTGTGGCATTGTCACCTCATGCTCGGATACCAACCTGGATGTTGTTTTAGAGCTCGCAGAACACTCAAAAAAAATCGGCGCCGATTATGTGATCGTGCATAGCCCCGTGCTGCATTTCGGTGCCGATACTGATGCGACCATCTACGAGTATTACCGGTATTTATCTGAAAAAATCGACCTCGGGCTGGCCATGTGGAACCACCCCGACTGTGGCTATGTCATGAGCCCCGAACTCTGCGCACGAATCGCTGCCCTGCCCAATGTCGTTGCAATCAAATACAGTACTGATCGAGAAAAATACAAACGCCTTACCGAGATGGTCGGGGATCAGATTCATGTGAGCAATCCTGATGAGCCCGATTGGCTAGAAAACATTATTGAGTTGGATTGGAAGCTATATCTCTGCTCCACGCCCCCCTTTCTGCTGCAGACCGCCGTGGATCAGCGCATGAATACCTATACCCAGCTCGCCTTTGAGGGCCGCCTTGCGGAGGCCCGGCAGGTCCGTGACAGCTTGGAGCCGGTGCGTCAGGCGATTCGGCAGAGTAAACCCAAGGGAAAACCGCAGGCCCATGCGAAGTATTGGCAAGAGCTGCTTGGCCAGCATGGTGGCCCCGTGCGCCGGCCCCTGCTGCAGCTGACTGATGCGGAACGGGCGCAGACGCGGGCTGCGTTTGAGGGCTGCGGCTTAAAGGTCGCTTAGCGGTCGTATGTCTGCCATGGCAAATCCCATGATTCGACTGATTGTGAATAGCAAGCAGGTCGAGATTCAGGCAGACCCGATGACCAGTCTGCTGGATGTTTTGCGTGAGCACTGTCATCTGACCGGAACTCATCAGGGCTGCGATACGGTGCAGTGTGGTGCCTGCACCGTATTGATCGATGGCCGGGCAGTAAAGTCGTGTAATCGGCTAGCGCTGCAATGCCAAGGCATGCAGATCACCACCATTGAGGGCATCGCATCTCAAGATGGGCCCTTGCATCCTGTGCAGATGGCCTTTAGTCAGCATCATGCCTTGCAGTGTGGCTTTTGTACTCCAGGCCTGATCATGCGGTCCATCGCCTTGATTCAGGACCAGGCAGCCTCTGATGAAGAGTCCGTGCGGGCTGCCTTATCTGGAAATCTCTGCCGCTGCACCGGATATGAAGGAATCGTGCGTGCGGTTTGTGAACTCTTGCGTAGCCCGAAGGCTGCCACCGATCAAGTGCTGCCGGATCATTCATGAACACGGCCTATTTGCGCGCTGAGAGTGTTGAGCAGGCGATTGGCTGGCTGCAGCGTTATCCGCAGTCACGGCTCTTGGCCGGAGGTCAGAGTCTGCTGCCGATGCTCCGCTGGGGCCTGGGCGAAGCTTCTCATTTAATCGACCTTCAAGATATCGGCCAGCTGCGATCTATTGAAAATGCCGAAAATGACTTATGGATCGGGGCGATGGTGACCCATGCAGAGATTGCGCGCCATCCACGGGTTCGTGAAATCTTGCCTTTTTTTGCGCAGGTGGCGGCCCAGATCGCAGATGCCCAGGTCCGCGAGGTGGGCACGATCGGCGGATCCATTGCCCACCATGATCCTGCCGCCTGCTGGCCAGCCGCCGTTTTGGCGGGCCAGGCCGAACTCGTAACTTCCGAGCGACAAATCACAGCAGATGATTTTTTTCTTGGGCTCTTTGCGACGTCACTGCGGCGCGATGAAATCCTGCTGGGAATTCGTGTGCGTCATGGGGTGCGGGGCGCCTATCGTAAGCACGAGCATCCGGCATCACGGTTCGCAATGCCGGGCGTGGCCCTTGCGCAGATGCCCGAGGGCGCAATTCGCATTGCAGTCACTGGCCTTGGCCAGGGCGTCGTGCGATGGCGGGAGGCGGAGCAGGCCCTGGCGGGCCGCTTTAGCCAGCATGCCCTAGATAATCTTGATCTGCCGGTCCACCATGCCGAGAGCGACGTGCATGCCAGCGCTGAATACCGATGCTATTTGGCCCGGGTGCTTTGTCGTCGATTGGTGGCATCGCTGGCAGGCGAGGATCCAGAGCCCTTATTGCCGAAACGGTCGGCGGCCCCTGGCCTGTCGCCATCGGCACTGCCAGCAGGTGTAACGCCAACCACGAGTGTGGATTCCACATTTCGCATTCAGGGCGAGGCCTTGTTGACCGCATCACCAGATGTCATCTGGCAGGCAGTGCTGAAATCAGAAGTACTCAAGGCCTGCATTCCCGGATGCGATCAGATTCAGGAAGTCGCGCCGCTGCGCTATGAGGCCCAGGTCCGCGTTGGCCTTGGACCGATTGCCGCGCGATTCTCAAGTCAGGTACGCCTTACTGTGATCGAACCTGTATCGGCCAGTCGGGCTGCACACTTTATCTTGCAGGCTGAGGGCGATGCGGGCCGGCTTGGCCAGGCGCAGGCAAAGATCGATATCCATTTGCATCCGACTGCGCAGGGCACTCGGCTGACCTGGTCGGCCCTGCCACAGCTTCAGGGCCAGCTTGCGCAGGTAGGCCAGCGGCTCACGCAGATCAGTGCCAAACGATTAAGTGAAGAATTTTTCATTCGCCTGTCTGCAATACTTGGTGGCGAGCCTTTGGCATCAGTCCGTAGGCCGCGATGGTCTCGGCTGGCCCATGCGTTTGGCCGCTGGTGGCATCGTCTAATTGGAAAAAAAGGAGAATCCCGATGACCGCATCGTCTGTATTTCATTACAGCGCGCCGATTAATTTCTCAGAGTGGCTGCAGGACCATCAGCACCAACTGAAGCCGCCAGTCGGAAATCAACAGGTCTGGCCGAACTCTGATTTGATCTGCACGGTAGTCGGGGGTCCCAATCAGCGGACCGATTTTCATGATGATCCCTACGAGGAATATTTTCATCAATTTAAAGGCAATGCTTCTTTACTGATCGCGGATCGGGGCAAATTCGAGCGGGTGCATCTGCGTGAAGGCGACATTTTTTTGCTGCCGGCCCATGTCCGGCATTCGCCCCAGCGCCCCGAGCCGGGCAGCCTTTGCACGGTCATTGAGCGTTCACGGCCCCACGGCATCATCGACGCCTTTGAATGGTATTGCGCGAAATGTGGCACGCGTGTTACACGACGCGAGGTGCAACTGCTGAGCATCGTCGAAGATCTGCCGAAGACTTACGCAGCCTTTTATGATTCCAGCGAATCAGAGCGGCGTTGTCCTGAATGCGGCACAGTTCACAGCGGCCGCGATTGGCAGTCCTGGCATCAGCTCTGTGCAGCGCATTTTCCCCAGGCAGCGCTTCGATAGCAGCAACGCTGGAGATCCGGGCTTTCTAAACGCCGAGGGACTCGCGCAAATCGTGCCGCGATGCCAGCAGATCCTGGGATGAACCCTGCCAGAGCGTGCGGCCCTTCTCGAGCAGAAAATGCCGATCGGCAAGCCGCATGAGCGGCACTAGATTTTTATCGATGATGAGTATCGACAACCCGGAGGCCTTCAGGGTCTGCAGGCAATCCCAGATCTCTGCACGCACCAAAGGAGCGAGCCCTTCGGTGGCTTCATCAAGAATCAGCAGCTGCGGGTTGGTCATCAGGGCCCGGCCAATGGCGAGCATCTGCTGCTCTCCGCCGGAGAGGTTGGCACCGAGATTTTTTGCCCGCTCCTTGAGCCGCGGAAACAGACTGTAGACACGTTCGAGGGTCCAGGGCTCGGCATGGCCGAGCCGATTGCCAGCGGTGGCAACAAGATTTTCTCGAACCGAGAGATTGGGAAATACCTGGCGTTGTTCCGGCACAAGCCCGATACCCAGGCGGGCCACTTTATAAGGAGGCCAGCCGGTAATGTCTTGGCCTTTGAACATGACACGCCCATGACGCGGCGTCATGATGCCCATGATGGAGCGCACGGTCGTAGTTTTTCCCATGCCGTTTCTGCCCAGTAGAGTGACGAACTCTCCTGAGGCGACCTCAAGCTGAACATCAAAAAGCGCCTGTGCATCGCCATAAAAACTCTGGATGGCCTCGACCCGCAGCAGATGTTCGCTCACTGGGGAAGCTCCTCGTCGCCGAGATAGGCCGTGCGGACATCCGGGTTGTCGCGAATTTCCGCGGGCCGGCCCGATGCAATGATGCGTCCATTGACCAGCACTGAAATCGTATCGGCCAAGGCAAAGACTGCCTGCATATCGTGTTCGACAAGCAGAATGCTATAGCGGCCCTTAAAAGAGGCGAGTAAATCGACGACCGAGTGAGTCTCGTGATGGCTCATACCTGCAGTGGGCTCATCGAGTAGCAAGACACGCGGCTCGGCAACCAGCACCATTGCGAGCTCGAGCTGACGACGCTCTCCATGGGCCAGCTCACTGACATGGCGCTCTGCTCGACTGGAAAGCCCGGCCTGTGCGATTGCCTGCTCGGCCCGTGTGGTCTGCTCGGCACGAGAAAGTAGTGGCCGCCAAGTATCAAAACTATTGCCGCGGTGGGCCTGCAGGGCAAGCGCCACGCATTGCAGGACTGTGAACTCTGGAAATGTTGAAGAGATCTGATACGACCTGCCCAGGCCCGACAGGGCCCGCTGCCATGAGGTCTGATGGGTGATGGTTTGGCCGAGCAGATCAATCTCCCCGCTGTCTGGACTGAGATCGCCGCTGAGCTGGCCAATCAATGTTGTTTTGCCCGCACCATTCGGACCAATGATGGCGTGGACCTCTCCGGCGGCGAGACTAAGACTGACCTGATCAGTTGCGAGCAGGCCGCCATAGCGCTTGACCAGCGCATGCGTTTGCAGCGCCGGGCTCATGGTGACGATTTACCGCGCATCAGATATCCCACCAGGCCTCGGCGGGCGGTCATGACCACCAGCACAATCAGCGGCCCGAGAATGATTGGCCAGTGGGATGTCCAGGCCTTCAGCAATTCCTCGCAGACCAAGAGCACCAGTGTGCCAATGAGCGGCCCTGCGACAGTGCCCATTCCGCCCAGCACGACCATCACAATGAGCTCTCCAGAGATGGTCCAGTTCAGGTAGGCGGGCGAGGTATAGCCGGTGAGATTGGCATACAGCAGGCCGGCCAAGCCAGCGATGACGCAGGCCAGCACATAGGCACTCAGCTTGTAGCGCAGCGTGGGAAATCCAAGGGACTTCATCCGTGCTTCGTTCATGCGGCAGCCCTGTAGCACCAACCCAAAGGGGGCTTGGATCATGCGTTGTTTCCACCACAGCACCAGGGCCACCAGCGCAAATGCGGCGTAGTAAAGGGTAATGGGCGAGCCCAGATGAATGAATCCGAAATCGCTTTTCAGGCTAATCGAGAGTCCGTCGTCGCCGCCATATTGTTTCAGGCTGACAAAGAGGTAGTAAAACATCTGCGCAAAGGCCAGCGTAATCATGATGAAAGAAATCCCTGTGGTCCGCAGCGAGACCCAGCCGGTGAGAAGACCGACGACAGCGCAGGAGGCCACGGTGACCAGCAGCTGTAGCCATCCGTTATCGATTTGATAGTGGGCCAGAAGCCCGACGCTGTAGGCACCGAGGCCAAGGTAGAGGGCATGACCAAAGCTCACCAAGCCACCAAAGCCCAGAATGATATTCAGGCTGAGTGCGGCAAGTGCAAAGATCAGCACCCGAGATAAAAACGTGATGAGAAAGGGCTCTCCCGCCCACTGTGCGTAAAGCGGAACAAAAGCCAGCAGCGCCAGCAGCCCAATTAACAGCCGGTTGACCATCGGTGAAGCGGTCATCCGTTTTTCACCGGAAACAAGCCCCTTGGACGCAGTGCCAAAACGGTCGCCATAAAGATACAAGTCAGCATGGATGCAATCGCAGGGCCTGCTGCCTGGGCAATGCTTCGATCGATGAATTCACGCAGCAGCATTGGTAGGAAGGCCCGGCCAGCGGTATCAATCAGGCCCACCATCAGGGCGGCATAAAACGCACCCTGTATGGAACCAATGCCACCAATCACGATGACGATCATGACCAGAATGAGCACGGGCTCGCCCATGCCGGGCTGCACCGAGAGAATCGGCCCGCTCATCAGCCCCGCCACACCGGCAAGCGCACCGCCAAGGGAAAAAATCAATGCATTGAGTAATCCGATATTGACCCCCAGGGCTGAAACCATGGTGGGGTTGACCGATCCGGCCCGAATCAACATGCCCACGCGCGTCCGAGAGATCAGCAGCCAGCAGCCGACTGCGCACAGCAGGCCCACCAGGATGATGAAGAACCGATACATGGGGTAGGTCACACCCAGAATGCTGACGGTTCCGGAGAGCGCTGGCGGCACACTCATAAAGACAGGCGAAGCACCCCAGATCCAGCGGGCGAGTTCATTGAAAAACAAAATTAATCCAAAAGTGGCAAGGACCTGGTCAAGATGGTCACGCATATAAAGATGCTGTGCCATCAGGCGTTCGATCACGATGCCCAGCAGGCCGCCGCCCAAGACCGCGACGACTGCCGCCACAATGAAGGATCCGCTGGCTGCCAGTGCGGTGGCAGCAAAGTAGGCCCCCATCATGTACATACAGCCGTGGGCCAGATTGACAAAGTTCATGATTCCGAACACGAGCGTAAGCCCGGCAGAAAGCATGAACAACAACACCCCGAGCTGAAGACCGTTAAGCAGCTGAATTAAAAATAACGATAGGGTCATCGGCTCGGGGGCAAACGGTTTACTTCATCGGGCACTGTGATGCATGGGGATCCGGATGATCCTTCAGCACCGTTGTGCGGGTTACAAAGGCTGCCTGCCCGCTGCCGTCACGGCCCACATCGACCCGATAGAAGTTACGAATCGGGAACTGATTGTTGTTAAAGCGAAATGGCCCTGCGACCGAGCGAAAATCCGCCTGCTTTAATGCTGCGCGCAGCGGCTCACGATCAATCTTTCCGCTGGTTTTCAGTAGCGCCGAGTTCAGCAGCATGGCCGCATCGTAGCTCTGTGCGGCATAGAGAGACGGCACACGGTTGTACTTCTTGCGGAAGTCCTCAACAAATTTCTTGTTCTGCGGATTGTCGAGGTCGGGGCTATAGGGCGATCCGGTAATGACGCCTACCGCAATATCTTTCAGCGCGGGCAGGGTGGTGCCATCCACGGTGGAGGCTGACAAGAGAGGCACTTTGCCCAGCAGGCCCGCCTGCTGATATTGCTTGACGAAATTCACGCCCATTCCGCCGGGATAAAACACATAGACCGCATCGGGCTTGGCGGCCTGAAGCTGTGCGATTTCAGCGGAGTAGTCCGGCTGATTGACTGTGGTGTAAACCTCATCGAGTGGCTTGCCTTTGTACTGGCCTTTGAATCCCGACAGCGCATCTTTACCCGCCTGATAGTTCGGCGCCATGAGATAGACGCGCTTATAGCCCTGCTCGCGGGCATAGACGCCCATGGATTCATGCAGTGAGTCGTTATTCCATGAGGTCGAGAAATACATGGGACTGCAGCCCTTGCCAGTAATCGGGGTTGGGCCCGCATTTGAACCAATCAGGAATACGCCGGCATCTGTGATGGGCTTATGAATCGCCATCATCACGTTCGAGAATGTCACGCCCGTAATGATGTTGACCCGATCACGCTCGATTAATTTCTTAGCGATCTCGACGCCAAGGTCAGGCTTGAGTTGATCATCTTCCTTGATGACTTGCACGGTCTGATTACCAAGCCGGCCGCCCAGATGCTCAATGCCGAGCATCAGGCCATCGTATTGGTCTTGGCCCAAGGCACCCGCCGGCCCAGACAATGTGCCGATAAAGCCGATCTTCAGCGGCTGGCTCTGGGCATATACCCCAAGGCTGCCAAGGCCGAGCATGCAAGCCAAGACCGCCGATTTAATTGGTGAAGCTTTCATTGACGTCTCCTTATTAAAATGCATTTCAAAATTGAACCTGAAAGTTGGGCTTCTGGGATCTAGGCGAAACCCCGAAGCAGGGTCATGGCGGCACTTTTTCTGCGGCCTGCCGCCGACACGCCGTCACGGGCAGCCGAGGGTCGCCGCCCCGGTCAGTCAGGAACAACTGCGGTGGCTTCAATTTCAACCTTCGCTCGATCCTCGACCAAATCGGCGACCTGGACCAGCGCCATGACGGGATAGTGGCGGCCGATAACTTCTTGATACACGGCGCCCAGCTCCCGAGCGCGCGCGAGATATTCATGTTTGTCTTTGACATACCAGGTCATCCGAACAATATGCTGTGGACCCGCCTGCGCGCAGGCCAGTGTCTGCACGATATTGCGCAGGGTCTGGCGGCACTGGCCAATAAAGTCATCGGTTTCGAATTCGGCGTTTTCGTTCCAGCCCACCAGGCCTGCGACATAAATCTGACGGCCGCGGGCCTCGATGCCATTTGAGTAGCCCTTGGGCTGAGCCCAGCCCGGCGGCTGCAATATATTCCACATGAATTTATCCTTTGCTCATCTGCCGAAGTTTGAAGCGCTGGAGTTTGCCAGTCTCGGTGCGCGGCAAGTGCGTCACAAAGTGCACACGCCGCGGATATTTAAAGGGCGCGATATTCGCTTTTACAAAATCCTGCAGTGCCTCCACCATGGCTGCATTGGCCTCATGGCCGGGTTTGAGCACGACATAGGCGGTGACCACTTGGCCACGCTCTTCATCAGGATCGCCGACAACACCACATTCGGCGACGGCGGGGTGTTGAAGCAGGGCGCCTTCGACCTCGGGGCCGGCAATGTTGTAGCCGGCTGAAATAATCATGTCGTCATTGCGGGCGAGATACTGGAAGTAGCCATCGCGATCCATCACAAAGGTATCGCCCGGAAGATTCCAGCCATCTTTGACGTAGTCTTTCTGACGCGGGTCATCCAAGTAGCGGCAGCCGGTGGGCCCGCGCACTGCCAGCCGGCCCGGTGCACCGGCGCTAACGGGCCGCATGTCTTCATCAACGATCTGCGCAACATAGCCCGGAATCGCCTGGCCAATAAAACCTGGGCGGACCTGCTTGCCGGCGCTTGCGATATAAATATGAATGACTTCGGTGCCGCCAATGCCATCGGTAATTTCAATGCCAGTTGCAGTTTTCCAGAGCTGGCGTGTTGCATCGGGCAGGGCCTCGCCTGCCGAGACCGGATGACGCAGACTGCGCAGATCAAATTCAGAAGTGAGGGCGGCCATCTGCCGATAAAAAGTCGGTGCTGTGTAACACTGCGTCGCATGAAAACGCTCAATGGTCTGCAGCAGTGTCTCGGGTGTGTGCCGCTCGAGTAGCACGACGGAGGCGCCGTATCGCAGGGGAAACGTCAGCAGTCCGCCCAGACCAAATGTAAATGCAATCGGTGGCGTGCCACAGACGACATCATCTGGGCCCATATGCAGAATATGCCGTGGAAACAAATCGCTCATCACCAAAATATCCCGATGAAAATGCATCGTGCCCTTTGGATTACCGGTCGTGCCGCTGGTAAAGGCAATCAGGCAGACATCATCCCGGCTGGTGGGGTGGGCGGCAAACCGCCCGGATTGAGACCGCATCGCCTGGGACAAAGGATCCGTCTGATCATTTCCGAAATGCAGCACCTGCTTTAAAAAAGGCGTGTAGTGGGGATGGCCTGCATCCATGCAATGCTGGAGTTCCTCTGCGAGGCTCTCGGCGCATAAGGCGGCATGAATTTCTGCCTTGTCGATAATTTTCTTGAGCTCTGCGGCCCGCAGTAGCGGCATGGTCGGCACCACCACCAGGCCCGCTTTGACTGCAGCAAGCCAGCAGGCGGCCATCATGGGGCTGTTGGCCCCCCGGAGCAGCAGCCGATTGCCGCTGACCAGTCCCAACTGGCTGGTGAGCACATGGGCGATGCGATCGACCCGATCACTGAGCTCGTGATAACTCCATTGAAAATCACCCGCAGCGTTGCGGCCGTGCAAGGCCACCCGATTGCCGTGGCCGCGCTGCAGATGGGGCTCGATTAATTCGGCCGCTGCATTCAGTGCATCTGGATATTGCACCTCTGGACGATCAAATAAAAACACTGGCCATTGATCAGCGGGCGGCAGATGCTGGCGAGAGAATAAATCCTGGTGAGATGACGGGGCGAGTTCCTGTGGCATGGCAGCTCCTTAGCCTCAGCGCTTTAGCAATTCGCGTGCAATGATCAGCTGCTGAACTTCAGTTGCCCCCTCATAAATACGGAGTGCACGTATTTCTCGATACAGGGACTCCACGATGCTGCCGACCCGGACACCAACGCCGCCATGCAGTTGAACCGCTGCATCAATAATGCGCTGGGCAGATTCGGTTGCGGTGAGTTTGGCCATTGCCGCTTCCTGGGTGATGCGATGGCCTTGGTCACGCATCCAGGCTGCCCGATACGTCAGCAGCCGGGCAGCATCTAGCTCAGTGGCCATTGTCGCGAGCTTGGACTGCGTGATTTGAAAATCGGCGAGGGTCTGGCCAAACATGGTCCGCTCTTTTGCCCAGCGTATGGCCTCATCCAGTGCACGCTGTGCAAAGCCCAGGGCTGCGGCAGCCACAGAAGTCCGAAAGACATCGAGTGTTGCCATCGCGATCTTAAAGCCGCCGCCCTCATCGCCGATTCGATGATGGGCAGGAATTCTTGCTCCATTAAATTTCAAATGGGCCAAGGGATGCGGCGCAATCACATCAATGCGCTGCGCGATCTCAAGGCCAGGGGTCGAGGCTGGAACAATAAACGCGCTGATGCCTTTTGCTCCCCGGCCGGCAGTCGCGGGGCCTGTGGTCTCGTCGTCGCTACGGGCGAAGACCACATAAAAATCAGCGATGCCACCATTGGAGATCCAGGTTTTCTCACCATCTAAGATGTAATCGTTGCCATCTCGTCGGGCCCGACACTGCATGGCAGCGACATCCGAGCCGGCCTGGGGTTCGCTGAGTGCAAATGCGGCAATGGCCGCACCCGATGCAACACGCGGCAGAAATGCCACCCGCTGCTCACTGCTGCCAAACAGGCTGATGGCGCCTGAGCCCAGGCCCTGCATCGCAAAAGCAAAATCAGCAAGCCCATGATGCCAGGCGAGCCCCTCTCGAATCAGGCAGATGCTGCGTGTTTCGATGGTGTCGTGCCGGCCGCCATACGCCGGTCCTGCCACGGCATGCGCAAGCCAGCCATCTCGGCCAAGTGCAGCCACCAAACGACGGCAGCTGTCATCGACATTTTTTTCATCGGCATCGTGCTGAAGGTGTTGGCTTGCCCATGCATGCAGCGACTGACGTAAAGCAGCATGATGCTGATCGAAAAAGGGCCACTGCAGCGGGGCCATGAGGGGGGTCTCGGGCAGGCGGGCCGTCATCTCAGTCGCCTTGAAAGCGGGGCTTTTGCTTAGCGACAAAGGCATGATAGGCCCGATGAAAATCATTGGTCATCATGCAGATCGCCTGGGCCTGGGCCTCAGATTCAATCGCCTCATCAACACTCATGGCCCATTCCTGCTGCAACATTTTTTTGGTCATGCCATTGGCAAATGTTGGGCCTTGCGCCAGTTCCTGCGCCATGAGCCGGGCCTGCTCATCGAGCGCCTCTGGCGTGCAGAGGCGGTTCAGAAATCCCCAGCGTTCTGCCTCCTCGCCGCTGAGGCCGCGGCCGGTGTAGAGCAATTCAGCTGCCCGGCCCTGGCCAACGACACGGGGCAGCAATGCACAGGCACCCATATCGCAGCCCGCGAGCCCGACGCGATTAAAGAGGAAATAGGTTTTGCTGCGGCCAGTGCCCAATCGCAGGTCAGCACCCAGGGCCAGCATGGCGCCCGCGCCTGCGCAGATGCCATCGATGGCCGCGATGATCGGCTGGGGGCAGGCCCGCATGGCCTTGACGACATCGCCAGTCATGCGCGTGAAGGCCAGCAGGCCTGGCATATCGAGTTCGGTCAGGGGCCCGATGATTTCATGGACATCACCGCCCGAGCAGAAATTCTGGCCATCACCGCGAATGACAATGGCATGCACATCATCTGCGGCCGTCATGGCACGAAACAAATCACGTAACTCTGCATACGAATCAAAGGTCAGCGGATTTTTTTTCTCAGGGCGGTTCAGCGTAATGGTGGCCACAGACTGTTGACACTCATAGCGTATGAATTGGCCCTGATAGTGGGCCAGCCGCTGCCGATGTCGTGGCAGCTGGTGGGACTTTCCCGGCAAATAACGGCTGCTCATTAAGATTCCTCCTGGGCGTGGGCCTGATGCTGATGAACGGCCGACTTCAGGTCGCCCAGCAGGCGGTGCAGCTGCGCCCGCTGACGATCCCCGAGGCCGGAGAAGAGATCGATGACCCACTGCTCATGCTGGCCCGCCATCCGATGAAAGCCTCGGCGTCCAGCGGCCGTGAGTCGTACTCGAAACGAACGGCGGTCCTGCGGGTCCGCATGACGTTGCACGAGTTTTTCTTGTTCAAGCTGATCCACCAGGGCCGTTACATTGCCGCCGCTGACCATCATTCGGCGTGTCAGCTCACCCATGGTGAGCCCCTCACGGTGCCGTTCAAGCTGTGCCAGGAGGTCAAATCGGGATAAGGTGACATCAAAATGCGTTCGCAGACGCTGCCGAATCTCGCCTTCAATCAGCAGGCTGCATGACAGCAGTCGCAGCCAAAGCCTGAGCGATTCATGATGGTCCTCATGCGCCCGCATTTCCCGATCGGAATGGCGAATCGCATCATGTTCGTAGGCCGCATGATGATTCATCCGGCGAGCTCCCCACCATCGATCACGATGGTCTGTCCGTTAATGGAGCCACTTGCGGGATTGCAGAGCCAGAGCACGGCGGTCGCCACTTCCTGCGGCTGGACAAGGCGCTGCTGTGGGTTGCGTTTGGCAAGCATCGCCCGGGCCTCTTCGGCGCTTTTTCCGGTTTTGCTTTGAAGCGTGTCAATTGCCTGCGCCACGATATCGGTCTCGGTGTAGCCTGGGCAGATGGCGTTGACGGTGATGTGGTGTTTTGCAAGCTCAAGCGCGAGCGATCGGGTCAGGCCGATGACGCCATGTTTAGCGGCGGTATACGCGCTGACTTGCGGGTACCCCTGCAGGCCTGCCGTGCTGGCGATATTGATGATGCGTGCAAAGTGGTTGGCTCGAGCGGCCTGACGCATTGACCCGAGTGCCGCCTGTATCGCATTAAAACTCCCCGTCAGGTTCACCGCGATCATGCGTTGCCATAACGCGGGGCTTGTCTCGTCAATACTGCAGCTTTCGGCCTGGCCGGCATTGTTCACCAGAATCGTAATGGGGCCGAGCCGTTCTGCGGCGAGCCGAAATGCGCTCGCCAGGCCGGCATGATCGGTAACGTCGACTGCCACCGTGTGATGTTCGGCTGCGCGGGGCAGCTCGGCGGCCAACGCCGTCAGCGGCGGCATGCTGCGGCCGATCAGCGTCAGCCGTGCACCGGCTGCTGCAAGTGTGCGGGCGATGGCGGCCCCGATGCCGCGGCCTGCGCCCGTGATGACCGCATGCTGGCCCTGGAGTTGTAACGACGTCATTTGCTCGTCGTCCCGGCGAGTGCCGCCGCCCGCTCAAAGTTGGTTTCGAGCTGGGATTTGCCCGCCAGATACTGAGGTGGCCAGTCAATGCCACGAAAGCCAATGCGCGCAGCCTCGGTCAACGTCCAGGCGGGATTGGCCAGGTGTGGCCGCGCAACCGCACAGAGATCGGCCCGGCCTGCAGCGATGATGCTGTTGACATGATCTGCTTCGCTGATTGCACCGACTGCGATTGTGGCGATCCCTGCTTCTTGCCGAATTCGGTCTGCAAAGGGTGTCTGATACATACGGCCATAGGTCGGTTTTTGCGCAGGACTGACCTGGCCCGAAGAGCAGTCAATCATGTCAGCGCCGGCGGATTTAAATGCCTTTGCGATCTCCACGGCATCGGCAGGTGTGATGCCGCCTTCCACCCAATCATGGGCCGAGATTCGAACACTGATCGGCAGATGATCGGGCCATGCCGATCGGACCGCAGAAAATACCTCGAGCGGAAAGCGCAGGCGATTTTCTAGGCTGACGCCATAGGCATCGGTTCGATGATTGGTCAGCGGTGAGATAAATGCCGACAGCAAATAGCCGTGGGCACAGTGGAGTTCGAGCCAGTCAAAGCCCGCCCGCGCAGCCCGCTGTGTGCAGGCGACAAACTCTTGAATCAGATCCTGCATCTGGGCCTTCGACATGGCCTGTGGAAGCGGCCCATTGGGCAGGTAGGGCGTGGCGGAGGCCGACAGCAGCGGCCAATTGTTTTCGGGCAGCGGCTGATCCATTCCCGTGTGTTCCCATGGCGCATTGGTGCTGCCTTTCGGCCCCGAATGGCCGATTTGAATGCCGATCTTTGCATCGGTCTGCTGGTGTACCCAGTCGACAATTCGGCCAAAGGCCTGCTGCTGGGCATCATTCCAGAGGCCGGGACAGCCGGGTGTGATGCGGCCCTCGGCGCAGGGGGCAGTCATCTCGACCATGACCAGGCCAGCGCCGCCCAAGGCCCGTGCGCCAAGATGGACCAAGTGGAAGTCGCCCGCGATGCCATCGACTGCCGAGTACTGCGCCATCGGCGAGACCACCACGCGATTTTTCAGGCGGACTGAGCGAAGCCGATAGGGCGTGAACATGGGCGGAATGGCGGCTTTGGCGGGGCTCTGGGCCCGGCTGGCAAACCACTGCTCATAGCCCTCAAGCCAGGTCGCATCGCGCAGCCGAAGATTTTCATGGCTGATGCGCTGGCTTCGGGTCAGCATGGAGTACATGAATTGTTCGGGCTCAAGCTGATCGCAATAGCGCTGGCCGCAGACCTCGAACCACTCCATCGCATTCCATGCGGCATTTTGAATCTTCAGCGTTTCGACACGGCGCAGCTCCTGATAGGCGGCGAGCACTTGGGGAATTTGGGAGGCCTCATGGCCGAAGTGATCGAATTGGCGGGTGAGCTCAATTGCATCTTCCAGCGCCAGTTTCGTGCCCGAGCCGATGGCAAAGTGGGCGGTGTGCACCGCATCCCCCATCAGGACCACATGATTGCCCTGCTGGTTTTTCAGCCACCATTGATCGCAGACCACGCGCTGGAAATTCAGCCAGGCAGAGCCACGCAGATGCCGCGCATTGGTCATAAGCGCGGCGCCCTTCAGCGTATCGGCAAAGAGCGACTCACAAAACGCAATCGATTGTTCTTGATCGGCCTGATCGAGCTGGTGTGCCTGCCAGACCGATTCTGGACACTCCACAATGAAAGTCGTCGTTTGCTGATCAAATTTGTAGATATGTGCCTGGAACCACCCATGCTGGGTTTTCTCAAAGGCAAAGGTGAACGCATCGTAGAGGCGGTTTGTGCCTAGCCAGATGAAGCGATTGGGCCGCACCACAATGTCAGGCCGAAAGTGCTCTGCGTAGCGTGTCCGAATTTTTGAGTTGATGCCATCGCAGGCGATGATGAGATCAGCATCCGGGAAGTCGTCATCAGAGTCCACCTCGGTGCTAAAGCGCAGCTTGACATCCAAGGCCTCGCATCGCGACTGTAGAATATTGAGAAGTTTTTTTCGGCCAATGCCGACAAAGCCGTGGCCGCCAGAGCGAATCACGCGGCCTTTGAACCTGAGCTCAATGTCATCCCAGTGATTAAACGCCTGCTGGATTTCATCTGCGGTAACCGCATCCCACTGCCGCATGTTGTCCATCGTGGCGTCCGAGAAGACCACGCCCCAGCCGAATGTGTCATAGGGCAGATTGCGCTCGACGACGGTGACGTCGTGCTGCGGATGCCGTGCTTTCATCAGGAGGCCGAAATACAAGCCGGCGGGACCACCGCCAATACAGACGATCTTTATGGCGAACCTCCGATGCCTCAATAAATTTTAATATTGAAATAAATATCGGCCAAAAGCCGCGCCGCGTCAAGCCCGCCGGCCCCCGGCTCAGATGCAGATGCCGGGTGTGCGGTGCCGCAGAAATCGCAGGGTAGACAGCACGGTGAGTGCAGAGGTCTTGGGGTTTTCCGCAAGGGGCCGGCCGGCCAGCGTGACCCGCATCTCGCCAAAGGCGCCGTATGCCGAAAACTCATGAATGTTTTCGCTGATGGTGGGGTCGGCAATCAGCTGCACCTGCGTCTGATCTAAACCAACGCCCGCCAGCGCGATTGCGGCGGCGACATTCGCATTCTTTGGGTATTGGCGGGCTGCATCTCGGGCGCTTGCCCGCAGAATGACTGCAGGCGCTTGTAGGGAATCAAGGTCAAGCACTGCTTCAGCAGCAGTCCCCCGCCAGCCGGCAATTGGTTTTCGGCCGATGTAGGTCACCGACTGAAGGCCTGCGAGCCGGGCGGCAGAAAGCGCATCAATGCCGCCGATGGCGCCAGGCAGCAGGTGAAGGCATGTTGCGCCGATCAGCGTCGCCGCTTCGAGCTGCTCTGCAACGCCCGGTGTTGCGAGTGCGCCCACCGACAGCATTGCACACTCAATGCCGGCGGAAAGCGCGGGAATGATGTGCTGCCCGAGTGCTGCGTGGCCGGCACATTCCAGCGCGAGATCGCAGTCTTGGGGCAGATGGGTGAGCACTTCGGCCCGGCCATCAATCCATGCGGCCGCCTCGGCCTGCCGGCTTTCGGAGACAACAACCGCGCGAATACGGATTTCCGGCTCTTGCCAGGCACGCTCAAAGATGGCGCGGCCAACGGCACCAAGACCAATCAGTGCAGTTGCGATTTTATTCTCGCGTGATGCAGCCTGTTCGCGCGTTTCTGCCGTTGTCCGGGAGAGGTGTCGAGGAGTCGCTTCGGTTGCAGTCCGGCCCATGCTGGCAATCTGGTCTTGAGTTGATGCGAATGCGTTAAGCAGTATAGACCTCCTGCCCGGTCACACAAGTTGTCGGCGGTATGATGCGCACCATGCGTGAGATCGTGATGTCGAATTGGTCTGAGTTTGTGCAGCGGGTCGATGAACTCGAGGGCTGGGCCTTTCGTGGTGAGTCCGAGGCGGCCTGGCCTTTGCAGACCGCATTGGCCCGCCGGCTCAGCGCGTACTGCCCGGATAAGACGCTCTGGCCGCTGCGGGAGACGCGTGCCCTGCGGGTCTTTCGGCGAAAAGGGCACATCTACTTAAATGACTCCTCGACACTGCGAGATGATCTGCGAACACTCGCCTTGATGCAGCATCATGGGGCGCCGACCCGTCTGCTGGATTTCACAAAGTCAGCCTTTGTGGCGGCATTTTTCGCGCTCGAAAGCGCGCTTGGCGATTCCGCAGTGTATGCCTTGAATACGCCACTGCTCTGGGGATTGGCGCCTGCGTTTAATCCTGTGCTCACGCGGGATCGTATTGATCCGCGTGTGCCGGGGCATTTTGATAAGTATTTTGTGAACAATGAGTTTCCGGTGGTCTGGGTCGGCGAGCCCCTTGAGATGGATCGTCGCCTGATCGCACAGTCGGGCTTGTTCGTCATTCCTGGCCAGATCGATCGTCCGCTGTCTGAAGTGCTCGACAGTTATCAGACCGATGCTGAATTGCTGGTGAAGTATGTGCTGCCCCAGCCCATCCGAGATGAGGCGATGAAGTCCCTCTACCGCATGAACATCACGCAGGCCACATTGCTTCCGGATCTTGAAGGCTTGGCGCGGGCAAGCGCTTATGAGCTTGAGGTGGTCTGGGAAAGCCTGGTGGAGGATTTTCGTAAGCAGGCCCGCCCCCGGTAGCCGGCCTTTCACATCCACCCGCCCACGGCAATGCCGCCTGCAGGTGGATGAAGCCTGACTAGGCCGATGCGATCGCAGCGTTAAATGTTGGGCTGGGCCGCATGATGGCAGCGATTTTTTGCGCATCGACCATGAAATAGCCGCCGATGTCCACGGCCTTGCCCTGCACTGCATTGAGCTCCGCCACAATCTTCTGTTCATTCTCGGTCAGGTGCTTGGCTAAGCCTGAAAAATGCTTGGCCAGTTCGGTGTCCTCCGACTGCGATGCAAGCTCCTGGGCCCAGTACATGGCCAGATAAAACTGACTGCCCCGATTATCGAGCTCACCGGTTTTGGGGGAGGGCGACTTGCGATGATCGAGCAGCTTTCCGGTCGCAGCATCCAGTGTTTTGGCCAACAGCTTGGCTTTTGAGTTGCCGGTTTTGATGCCAAGTTCCTCTAGGCTTACGGCAAGCGCCAAAAATTCGCCAAGAGAATCCCAGCGCAAATGATTTTCTTCGGTCAGCTGCTGTACATGCTTGGGGGCAGATCCGCCAGCGCCCGTTTCGTACATGCCGCCGCCCGCCATGAGCGGCACGATGGATAGCATCTTCGCGCTCGTGCCAAGCTCCATGATGGGAAATAGATCGGTGAGATAGTCCCGCAGAATATTGCCGGTGACCGAGATGGTGTCAAAGCCGCGCACCACGCGCTCTAGCGTGTAGCGCATCGCGCGTACCTGAGACATGATTTGAATATCAAGGCCCTCGGTGTCGTGATCGTTGAGATAGGTTTTTACCTTCTTGATCAGTTCATTTTCATGCGGCCGATAGGGATCCAGCCAGAAGACGGCGGGCATGCCGGAGTTACGGCAGCGGGTCACTGCAAGCTTGACCCAATCGCGAATCGGCGCATCTTTGACCTGACACATGCGCCAAATATCGCCCTCCTCGACATGCTGCGACAGCAGCACTTCACCGGTTTCGCAGTCGGTGATATTGGCAGTGCCGTCCCCAGCGATCTCAAAGGTCTTGTCGTGCGATCCGTATTCTTCAGCCTGCTGGGCCATGAGTCCCACGTTGGGCACCGTGCCCATGGTTTTTGGATCGAAGGTCCCATGCCATTTGCAGAAGTTGATCATCTCTTGATAGATCCGGGCAAACGTGCTCTCCGGCATGACGGCCTTCACTTCCTTGAGTCGCCCATCGGCACCATACATCTTGCCGCCGTTGCGGATCATGGCGGGCATGGAGGCATCCACAATCACGTCGTTCGGAGAGTGAAAGTTCGTGATGCCTTTTGCAGAGTCCACCATCGCCAGCTCGGGCCGATGTTCGTGGCAGGCATGAAGATCGCGCATGATTTCCTCGCGCTCACGCTCAGGCAGGGTCGCGATTTTGTTGTAGAGATCGACCATGCCGTTATTGACATTCACGCCGAGTTCTTTCAAGACTTTGGCATGTTTTTCAAAGGCCTCTTTGTAAAAAATCTTGACGCAGTGGCCAAAGACAATCGGATGCGAGACCTTCATCATGGTGGCCTTCACATGCAGCGAGAACATCACGCCGGATTTGCGGGCGTCCTCGATTTCGCGCTCATAAAATTCACAGAGGGCCTTGCGACTCATAAACATTGAGTCAATGATCTCGCCAGCCTGAAGCGCGACCTTTGGCTTGAGCACCGTGATCTTGCCGCTTTTGGTGATCAATTCCATCTTGACGGTGCGAGCACGATCCAGCGTCATGGATTTTTCGCCGTGATAGAAATCCCCATGGTGCATATGCGAGACATGGGTCCGCGAGGCCTGCATCCATTCGGCCATGGCGTGGGGATTCTTGCGTGCGTACTCCTTGACGGCACGCGGAGCGCGGCGGTCAGAGTTTCCTTCGCGCAGCACTGGATTGACCGAGGAGCCAATGCACTTGGCGTAGCGCTCCCGGAAGGCTTTTTCCTCATCCGTTTTCGGATCGCTGGGGTAATCCGGAATTGCGTAGCCCTTGGACTGCAGCTCTTTGATCGCAGCGGTGAGCTGCGCGACGGTGGCGCTGATGTTGGGCAGTTTGACGATATTGGCATCGGGCTGCAATGTTTTTTTGCCAAGCTCCGACAGCGTGTCGGGCATGCGCTGCGCCTGCGAGAGGTGCTCCGGGAAGCTGCCCAGGATGCGGGCGGCCAGGGAGATGTCGGCGGCCTCGATCTGGACCTTGGCAGGCTTGGTGAACGCCCGAATCACCGGCAAAAAGGCGTGCGTGGCGAGCATCGGCGCCTCATCGGTGAGGGTGTAAATAATGGTGGGATCTTGGCTCATTCGGTTTTCTCCTCTAGCGGCCGGATGGTGATCTTTTTGTAGTGCAGCGATTATCGCCCGAGGCGGCAGGCCAGTCCTTTTCCTCGCGCGGCGGGGCCCCGAAGGCCTTTAACCCAGCTAGCATTATGGTTTTTTGCATTGGGGGGGGGGCGAAATTTTGATGGCTCTTGGATTGGGTTGTCGTTCAAAATAGCCGCAGCGCAGCCCCCCTGTATATGCAAAGCCTCGTGCTTCGCGCCAATGTCGCCTCTCCCGCCACCATCTATAAATCGGTCTCGAAACTGATGGATCAACACATGATTGAGGTCACCGTCGATCCCGAAGACACCCGACGAAGAATCGTTCGGCCTTCGCCCACGACACTTAAGCTGATGGATCGTCTGGGCAGTCGCACGGACGCCTGGATCAAATCGCTTCAGCACTGATCGATCGGGCCCTGGTCCGATGAAGGTCCTATCGTTGCTGCGCCATGCGACAGCGGTGAGGGATCCTCGGTTTGTGGATTTTGATCGACCGCTTGAGCCTTCAGGCGAGCGTGACGCATTGCGTCTGGGCATGCGGCTTCGAGATGCTCAGACCGGTTTTGATCGAATCATCTGCAGCCCAGCTGTTCGGACCAGCCGAACGGCGAATCTGCTGCTGCAGGCCATGGGCCTTCAGCAGCCGGTGATCGAATTGGAGAAGGCGCTGTATACCTCTAGCGTGGATCGGCTGCTGCGCATCATCGCCCGAGTCGACGACGCTGTGGAGCGGCTGCTGATCGTTGGCCATAACCCGGAGCTCTCGGAGCTCGCAATCTTTTTATCGGCAGATGCCGAAGAGCTCTCGCCCTGCACGCTGGTGAACTTGCGCTGGGAGTCCACAGGATGGCTGGGCCTTGAGCTCACCCGGCCAACAGCGGTCTCGATCCTTCGGCCGCCTTATTAAGTCGGCGCAGCCGACAGCCAGCCCGCGATCTGTCGTAGCCGCTTTAATTCATCGTCTTGGGCTAAAAGCATTGCCTTTTCAGCAGCGGGCAGCGGCAGCAGCTCTGCCCATCGGTCAGCGACCCAGCCACATTCATCAAGGCGATAGGGCGGACGCATCGGAATGTCGGCCTCTTGGCCCTGCTGTTGTGCGGCGGCAATCAATCCCCCGAGTTGATCGGCAAGCGGCTGAAGATCAGCCGGAATTGGCAGGCGGGACGGCGCCGGGCAGGGGATGATTTCCCCACTCCAGAGCCCATAGGCACCGCGTGCATGCTCGCCTAAACGAAAGCGTGCTGTGCCCACACAGGCCACCGACAGCACGGCGGGCTGCAGGGCCTGCACGCTGAGTAATTGCACCCGGCAGCCGATGTCATGCAGACGCTCCTGCGCACCTGCTTTTTGGACTTCGTGCCCGTCGGCCAGCGGCACAACGCCGAAAGCAATGCCCTCTTGCTGGCAGCGTCGTATCAAATGCAGGTAGCGAACTTCGAAGATGGTGAGCCGCAATAGGCCCTCAGGAAAGACGGGCTGGGACAGCGGAAAAAGTGGCAGTGTTTCAGTCGCCATGCGGTGGGGTTTCCTTTGATACAGTGAGATTCTATGAGTAAAGCCTTCACGAAAGAGCGCGATGATGATCCGCAAGAGGAGCCCGATGCCCAGGGCGCTGCGCTGCCCTCGGGCACACCGAATTACCTGACGCCAGCCGGCTATGCGGCGCTCACAGCAGAGCGTCATCAGCTGCTGAAAGTGGAGCGCCCGAAAACAGTCGAGATCGTGTCGTGGGCGGCCTCCAACGGGGATCGCTCAGAAAATGGAGATTACATCTACGGCAAGCGCCGCCTGCGTGAGATCGATCGCCGTCTGCGATTTCTCTCCAAGCGGCTCGCGGTGGCCCAGGTCGTTGATCCGGCTGCACAAGCCGGCAATGATCAGATTTTCTTTGGCGCACAAGTCACCATTGAAGACGAACAAGGCGATCAGCAGACGTATCGAATTGTGGGGGTCGACGAGACCCATCTGGCTGCCCAGAGCATCAGCTGGGTCTCCCCCATGGCCCGGGCGCTGATCAAGGCCCGCGAGGGAGACACCGTGACCGTGCAGAGCCCCTCTGGCCCAAGAGAAATTACTGTGGTGCGCGTTGCCTATGGCGATGCCGCCGAAACGCAATTTAATTCTCATTGATGAGAGGGCCGCTCATGACCCAGCACATCGAACCCGGACCGCTTGCCGATGCAGTCCTTCGCCTTGAACTGAATACCACTCGTGGCAGCGCCCGGCTGCGTGATTTTCTGGGCCATCAATGGGTGATCTTTTTTTACCCCAAAGACGACACCCCCGGCTGCACGGTGGAGGCCAAGGATTTCTCGGTCCAGCATCGGAATTTTCTTGCGGCCGATACGCAGGTCATTGGCGTTTCCCGAGACAGCCTGGCCTCGCATGAGAAATTTATTGCCAAGCATGGCCTATCGATCACCCTGGTCTCCGATCATCCGGAATCAGTCTGCCAGGCATTTGGTGTTTTAAAAGAAAAAAATCTTTATGGCAGAAAATTTATCGGCATCGAGCGCTCCACTTTTCTGATCGATGCAAAGGGCGCCGTGTGCCGCGTCTGGCGCAATGTGAAGGTGCCGGGCCATGTGCAAGAGGTGCTCGCTGCTGCGCGCCAGAAAGCGCCCTAGGCCGCCATCGATGCATCATGCAGCCCAGATCGGCGATGCGCTCGTCACCATCGACACCCCGGCCCTGATCCTGGATCGGTCTGCGTTTGAGCGAAATGTTGCCGCCCTCATGGCGTCGGTCAGCGGCCTGCCGATTGCGGTCCGTCCGCATGCCAAAAGCCACAAGTGTCCAGAAATTGCCCGCCGCCAGATCGCGGCAGGCGCTGTGGGTATCTGCTGTCAGAAGGCCTCTGAGGCACAGGCCTTTGTCGAGGCCGGTATTCAAAACATCTTGATTTCCAATGAGGTTGTTGGCGAAAAGAAAATCGCCCGTCTAATGGCGATGGCCCAGCATGCAGATCTCGCGGTCTGTGTGGACCACATTGAGAATGCCCAGGCGCTGAATGCAGCAGCGATTGCTGCCGGCATTCGGCTGGGGGTGTTGATCGAACTGGAGGTGGGCGCCCAGCGCTGCGGCATCGCGCCAGGTGGACCCGCCCTGGCGCTTGCACAAGCGATCGGCCAGATGCCGGGCTTGAGATTTTTGGGCCTTCAGTCGTATCACGGCCCGGCCCAGCATCTGCGCACACTTTCAGAGCGGCGTCGCGCCATTGATCAGGCCATCTCGCTGACCCGCGACACTCGCGATGTGTTGGCCAGGCATGGCATCGTCTGCAGCCGCATTACGGGCGCAGGTACTGGCAGCTTCATGCTCGAGGCGTGCAGCACGGTCTACACCGAGATCCAGCCCGGCTCTTATATTTTTATGGATGCGGATTACAGCCGCAATGATTGGCACGACAGCGGCATGCCGATCTTTGAGCAGAGTTTATTTATCCTGACTTCGGTCATGAGTCTGCGGGATCCTGATCATGCGGTAGTGGATGCGGGCCTGAAAGCCTCCAGCGTAGATTCTGGCCTGCCACTGATTGCAGATCTCGCGGATGTGCGCTTTCATAAAGCCTCGGATGAGCATGGCGTTTTACAGCGCGGACCAAAAGCCGAAAAAATGCGGCTGGGCCAGAAGATGCGTTTGATCCCTGGCCATTGCGATCCCACCGTGAATTTGTACGATGAATTGATCGTGGTGCACGAGGGCCGCGTCGAGGCCATCTGGCCGATTCTTGCGCGCGGGGCATTGTGCTGATGGGCGGCCTGGTGCTTTTGGTCGACGCAGTCATGCTGCTGACCGCGCTTGAACTCTTGGGCCTGGCCTGGTGGTATCGCCGTTTTGGCCGGGGGGTCCCGCCGCAAGAGATTCGGCTCAATCTCTGTTCGGGCCTAGCGCTCATGGGAGCGCTGCGCGCAGCGCTTTCAGGGGCCAGCAGTCTGATGATCATGCTGCTGCTCTTGGTGGCCGGATTTTTTCATGCCCTAGACATTCGAAGTCGATGGCGGCGGTAAACTAGTCGCCATGGCAGTTGCATTTCCATTTTCCGCAATCGTTGGCCAGGAAGAAATGAAGCTGGCGATGCTGGTGACCACCATTGATCCGACGATTGGCGGAGTGTTGGTCTTTGGTGACCGGGGCACAGGAAAGTCCACTGCAGTGCGGGCCTTGGCCGCGATTCTTCCGAAAATGAAGGCGGTCGTGGGCTGTCCGTATGCCTGCGACCCCGAGTCTCGTCAGGCCCATTGCGAGTTTTGCGCCGAACGAAAGGCCAGTACCGCACGCATGAAGATCCATCAGCTGCCGGTGCCAGTGGTCGATCTGCCACTCGGTGTTACCGAAGACCGCGTGGTGGGTGCGCTCAATCTCGAGCGTGCACTGGCCGATGGGGTGAAGGTATTTGAGCCCGGACTTCTGGCGCGCGCCAATCGCGGCTTTCTCTACATCGACGAAGTGAATCTGCTGGAAGATCACATTGTCGATCTGCTGATTGATGTTGCCGCCAGCGGTGAGAACGTGGTCGAACGCGAGGGCTTGAGCGTTCAGCATCCTGCACGTTTTGTGCTGGTCGGCAGTGGCAACCCTGAAGAAGGCGAGCTTCGTCCTCAGCTGTTGGATCGGTTTGGACTCTCGGTGGATGTCCGAACGCCCGATGATCTCGCCGATCGCATTGAGGTTGTCAAACGTCGTGATGCATTTGAGCGGGATCCGCAGGCCTTTACAGAGCTCTGGAAAAAAGAAGACAGCAAAATTCGCCGCAAGATCAGCCATGGCCGCGAACAGCTCGCATCGGTAAAAGTCGCCGATGAGATTCTGCGGCAAGCATCTTCACTGTGTATGAAGCTGGGTACGGATGGTCTGCGCGGGGAGCTCACGCTGATGCGCGCAGCGCGGGCCTTGGCCGCATTGGAATCCGCCAAGACCGTCTCGTCAGGCCATCTGCGTCGTGTCGCGCCAATGGCACTGCGTCATCGGCTGCGCCGAAATCCTCTTGATGACACGGCATCCGGTGTGAGAGTACAGCGGGCCGTTGATGAACTCTTTAACGCCTAACGCCGCCGACGACGCGGTAATGGCTGCGGCCTTATTTGCGCAGGATCCTATCGGGCTGGGCGGCATTTGTGTGCAGGCCCATGCGGGCCCGGTGCGTACGCGCTTTATTGAATTTATTCAATCACGTCTGCGGCCGGATCAGCCCTCTCGCAAGCTGCCATTGTCGATTCAAGATGAGCGGCTGCTCGGCGGGCTCGATCTGGTGTCGACCTTGCAGTCGGGCCGCCCGGTGCTCTCCCAGGGCTTGCTCGCCGAGGTCAATGGCGGCGTTTTATGGGTCGCCATGGCAGAGCGCATGGGTCCTGCGCTTGCTGCACGCATCGCGCTTGCGATGGATCGTGGTGAGATCGTGGTGGCGCGCGAGGGGCTGGTGGCAACAACACCCACAGCCTTTGGACTTGTGCTCCTTGATGAACAGGTAGAAGAGGATGAGTCCGCACCTCGATCGCTATTGGATCGTCTCGCCTTTCATATTGATCTGCGCGCAGTGCCGCTATCCGACTTAGAAGAGGCCATTCATTTTTTTCAAGAGTCGCAGGATGGCGATACGAGCCCGCCGAATCCAGCATGGAATCGGACTGCGCTGCCCGAGTTAGGCGATTCGCTGGCCGCCGCCTTGTGCACGACTGCGCTGGCCCTCGGCATTGACTCGCTTCGCGCAGTGATGTTGGCGCATCGTGTTGCAGCCCTCGCGTGCAGCTGGCGTTCGGCCAGTCAGATCAGCCAAGAAGATGCGGCCTTCGCGGCGCGGCTCGTGCTCGCACCGCGCGCAACCATGCTGCCAGCCCCGGAGGAATCGGCGTCTGCGCAAGAGCCTCCGCCGGCTGAGCCCCCGCAGTCGGATTCGGAGTCAGAGCAGGCTCCAAAAGACCCACAGCAGCTGCAGGCCTTAGATGAAGTGGTGCTGCAGGCGGCCAAGGCGGCGATTCCTGCTGGCCTTTTGGCGCAACTCTTGCTGGATCCGAATCGTCTGGGCCGAGGCGGTTCAGGAAAATCGGGTGCCCTGAAAAAAAGTGGACTGCGCGGCCGCCCCATCGGATCTCAGCCCGGCCTGCCGCGTTCCGGTGCGCGGCTCAGCCTGATGGATACCTTGCGTGCGGCTGCGCCCTGGCAACGGCTGCGCCGCTGTGGCCAGATGCCAGCGAGATCATTGGGCCGAACGGCGGGAGCGTCTGCGCTTCAGATTCGTGCAGAGGATTTTCGTATCAGGCGATTCAAAGAACGCTCCGAGACGACCACAATTTTTGTAGTGGATGCATCCGGCTCCTCTGCGCTGCATCGGCTTGCCGAGGCCAAGGGCGCTGTCGAGTTATTGCTCGCGGATTGTTATGTCCGCCGTGATCAGGTGGCGGTGATTGCTTTTCGTAATCAGCAGGCCGAAATTATTCTGCCGCCGACACGCTCACTGGTGCGGGCCAAGCGCAGCCTTTCAGGACTGCCGGGCGGAGGAGGCACGCCGCTCGCAAAAGCCTTACAGATCAGCCAGCGGCTTGCCGAGAGTGTGAAGCGCCGAGGCGGAACGCCTGTGGTGGTGATGCTGACCGATGGCAAGGCCAATATTAGCCTGGAGGGTCAGCCGGGCCGCGAGCAGGCCCGCCAGGACGTTGCACTTGCCGCGCAGCAGTTTTTGGTTGCGGGAGTTTCAGCGATGGTGATTGATACCTCGCCGCAGCCGTCAGCGGCCGCCCAGGCATTATCTGAGCAGATGCGGGCCCGTTATCTTCCGCTGCCGTATGCTGGAGCGGCAGTGGTGTCTCAGGCCGTTAAGACAATGGTCTGAATAAACCGTGCAACCTCGGCGGGCCGCTCTTCATGTAAGAGATGGCCACCCGTCCACGTGGTGACATCAGCGGTGGGAAACGATGATCGAATCACGTTTTTCAGCGGCAGTTCTTTTACCCAAGCATCTTGTGCGCCAAGAAGAAAACTGGTGGGCAGGGTAAGCGCATGTGATCTCGTTAATAGGCCAGGCAGATCAGCGCCCGCCATAAATTCCATCGCGCCTTGAACATGATTGGGCTGCGTAAAGAGATATCGGTAAAGCCGCCGATGAGATTCCGGAATCTTGGATCCCGTTGAATCCAGCAGCTGATCCACCATGCCGGTATTGGCCGCAAGAAACGCAAGCATTCCGGTCATCGGTGACGAAGTCGCAATCGGTGCGACCACGGGCCCGAGCATGGTGGTGTAGAGCAGCGGCGGAGGCACCAGTGATGGGTTTAGCCCAACAATTCGAATCGGCTGAAGGGCCGGTGTCTGTTTTGCAAACCGGAGCGCCCACTCGATGGCAAGCGGCGCACCTGCCGAATGGCCCACAACGACCAGTCGGCCGGTGCACTGCAGGTAGGCCAGCAGCTGCTGCAGCACCTCGGCCATCGCAGGCAGGCGCATCATGCGGGCCTGGGCACCGCGGGTAAAGCCGTGGCCGGGCAGATCAACGGCGAGCACATCTGCAAACGCAGTCAGTGGCTCAATTAACTCAGACCAGGAATGGGCGGATGAGCCGGTCCCATGGAGCAGCAGCAGCAGCGGCCCCCCGGTTTTCTTGGCGGGGTGAAACTGCAAGTGCCAGCTCAGGCCGTCCAGGGCCACCAGCCGGCTTGCCTTGCGGTGCGGCCAGTCAGCGGGCAGCAGCCGTTGGGCGGCTTCGGCATCGCCGGCCAGGTGTCTATTGCAGTTGACAGTCATAAATGACAATATACCTAGACAACATGTGGATGTTCAGGCCGGTTCTCGCCGGAAGGGCTCCACCTAACCAGTCTAGGGAGATTCCATGGCATCGGCCCACTCCGTCAAGCAGGCACTTGAGCAGGCCCTGGGCTCTGCGGTCGCGCTTTCCGAATCGCCGCATGGGCCTGCGCTTCTGGCAAAGGCGACCCATCATGCGGTCTTTCCTGGCGGGGCGCGGATTCGACCCCATCTGGTGTTGGCGGTAGCATCGGCATGCGGCCATGATGACCCCGAACTTTCGATGGCGGCAGCAGTTGCGCTCGAGCTTTTGCATTGCGCATCACTGGTCCACGATGATCTGCCTTGTTTTGATGATGCCGCAACACGCCGCGGCCAGCCTTCGGTGCATAAAGCTTTTGGCGAGCGGCTCGCCGTGCTGACCGGAGACGGATTAATCGTGCTGGCCTTTCAAGTATTGGCCAGCGTCAAAGCCCATCATCCACAGCGCATCGCTGCAACGATTGGATTGATCGCGCAGGCCACGGGCGCACCAGAGGGCATCGTTGCAGGCCAGGCCTGGGAGTGTGAGCCGAAAGCGAATCTGCGCGACTATCAGCGTGCCAAGACTGGCGCCTTATTTGCCGCTGCCACTGCGTGTGGCGCGATGACTGCAGGCGGGCATGCCGAATCCTGGCGGCCGCTGGGCGAGTGGCTTGGTGAGGCCTATCAAGTTGCAGACGATATTCGTGATGTGATTGGTGATCCTCAGTCCATGGGCAAACCCACTGGCCAGGATGTTGCGCATGATCGGCAGAGTGCTGCGCGAGAACTGGGCCTGATGGGCGCTATTCATAATTTTGATTTGTTGGTGGGGAAAGCCATTCGCGCGATTCCTTCCTGTCCTGGCGCACCCAGCCTGCGGGCCTTGGTGCTGGCCGAGTCCGAGCGTTTAGTGCCGCGAGAGATTCTGGAGCGGGTCTAGTTGATTCGAGCGTGGCTGGACCTGCGAGATCGACTCCTCGCCAGCGAGGCTTTTCATCGTTTCGCGATTCGCTTTCCCCTCACCCGCTGGATTGCGCGCCGGCAGGCGAAGTCACTCTTTGATCTGGTCGCGGGATTTGTTTATTCCCAGGTGCTGTTTGCATGTGTCCGGCTCGATTTATTTGCAGTGCTGGCCAAGGGCCCTTTGGGCCTCGAAGATCTTGCAAGCCGGCTTCGCCTAAGCACAGATGCCACAGATCGGCTGATGCGCGCAGCCGCATCACTTCAGCTTGTTGAGTCGCGTTCTGATCAGCGCTGGGGCCTGGGCATGCAGGGTGCGGTCTTGGTGAGTAACACCGCAGTGACCGCATTAATCGAACACCATGCGACGCTGTATGCGGACCTGCGGGATCCCGTTGCCTTGCTGAGAGGAGAGACGGATCCGCATCTTGCGCAGTACTGGCCATACGCCGATGAGCAGGCTGCCTCACCAACACTGTTGCCTGAGGCGCGCGTGAAAGCGTATTCGGACTTGATGAGCGCATCACAGCCCCTGATTGCGCAGGAGGTGCTGAGTGCTTATGCATTTCGCAGCCATCGATGTTTGCTGGATGTGGGCGGCGGCCAAGGCACTTTTTTATTGGCGGCAGCCCGCGCATTTCCTCACCTTCGACTGATGTTGTTTGATCTGCCGGCAGTCGTGGGCCTTGCCGATAAAAATTTCAAGGCAGCCGGCCTTGCTGAGCGGGCCCAGGCCCATGGCGGAAGTTTTTTTGAGACGCCGCTGCCCAGCGGGGCGGATCTCATTACTGTACTTCGGGTCCTCTACGATCACGATGACCATCGGGCCCTAGCGATTCTTCAGGCGGCCTATCGGGCCCTGGCCCCAGGGGGCACGCTGCTGGTGGCCGAGCCGATGTCAGAGACCCCGGGAGCAGAATCTATGGGAAGTGCTTACTTCGGTTTCTACCTATTGGCGATGGGCAAGGGCAAATCCAGAAGCGCCCATCGGCTGATGCAACTCATCTCTGAGGCTGGATTTTCTGACCCAAGGCTTCGGGCCACCCGATTGCCGCTCCAGGTCGGCCTGATTATCGCGAAAAAATAAGGGACGAATCAAAACGAATCCAGGCCCCCGGCTATACGGCTTCGCAGGCCTGCCGGCCGGCCGCCGCAGGGACGAGGTATTGACTTTGACGGCAGGAAGCATACGATCGGCTTGTCAATCAAAATTGACACATTAAAACGTAAGGAAAATTTGACAATGGTCCGCCCCGATTTCGCCAAGCAGTCACAGGCTATCGTGCTTCGACAGCCAATGGACTTGGCACTCAGTCCGGTTGCGCTCTCCCCGCCTGCCGAGGGTGACGTTGTCGTGGACATCCTTTTTAGTGGCATCAGCACGGGCACAGAAAAACTATTGTGGTCAGGCCGCATGCCGATGTTTCCTGGAATGGGCTACCCATTGATACCGGGCTATGAGTCCGTCGGGCGCGTGGTGCATGCAATGCCGAAGGCCAAGCATCACGAGGGCGATTTTGTTTTCGTTCCGGGTGCGAAATGCTTTGGTGATATTCGCGGTCTTTTTGGTGGCGCCGCCTCGCGTGTGATCGTCGCCTCGGATCGTGCCTTATCCATCGATGAATCCTTAGGTGAGCGCGGCGTGTTGCTGGCCTTGGCGGCGACGGCCTATCACGTCTATCAGGGTGAGCCGGAACAGCAGCCGGATCTCATCGTGGGCCATGGTGTGTTGGGCCGACTCATTGCACGCCTGGCGGTCGCAGCAGGCCGAAGGCCAGTGGTCTGGGAGACCAACGCCGCCCGACGCACAGGCGCCCGGGGCTACACCGTGATTGATCCGGCAGAGGATGATCGCCGCAACTACGCACGCATTTGCGATGTCAGTGGCGATCCAAAGATTTTAGATGCCTTGGTGTCACGTCTTGCTGCAGGCGGTGAGATCGCACTTGCTGGCTTTTACGAAGACGCACTCTCGTTTACCTTTCCGCCCGCCTTCATGCGCGAGGCGCGCATTCGCATTGCTGCCCAGTGGCAGCCGCAAGATCTTGATGCGGTGAGATCGCTTGCGCAATCCGGAGCCTTATCGCTTGCCGGATTGATTACACACCGCCGACCTCCCCCGGATGCGGAAGCAGCCTATCGCACCGCCTTTACCGATCCCGATTGTCTCAAGATGGTTCTCGACTGGAGCGCGCTTACATGAGCACAACAAAAGAAACCCAGATCATCGCGATCTATGGCAAGGGAGGCATCGGCAAGAGTTTTACGCTGGCGAACCTGTCTTACATGATGGCCCAGCAAGGCAAGAAGGTGCTGCTAATTGGCTGTGATCCTAAAAGCGATACGACGTCCCTGCTGTTTGGTGGCAAAGCCACACCGACCATCATTGAGACATCCTCGAAAAAGAAACTCGCTGGCGAGGAAGTTGCCATTGGCGATGTCTGCTTTAAGCGTGATGGTGTATTCGCCATGGAACTCGGCGGCCCGGAAGTTGGCCGCGGCTGTGGCGGACGGGGAATCATTCACGGCTTTGAGACTCTAGAAAAACTCGGTTTTCATGACTGGGGTTTTGACTACGTGCTGCTGGACTTCTTGGGCGATGTGGTCTGTGGTGGATTTGGACTGCCGATTGCCCGCGATATGTGCCAGAAGGTCATTGTGGTGGGCAGCAACGACCTTCAGTCGCTCTACGTTGCAAATAATGTCTGCTCCGCAGTGGAATATTTTCGAAAGCTCGGCGGCAATGTTGGTGTTGCCGGCATGGTCATCAATAAAGATGACGGCACGGGCGAGGCAGCCGCATTTGCGCAGAAGGTGGGCATTCCGGTCCTGGCCGCGATCCCTGCCCATGAAGACATTCGGCGCAAAAGCGCCAGCTATGAAATTGTGGGTAAACCGGGCGGTACATGGGGCCCCTTATTCGAAACACTGGGCAACAACGTTGCCGAGGCGCCGCCTGTACGGCCGGCGCCGCTGGGTCAGGATGAACTCCTCGGGCTTTTTGCATCGGACACGGTTGGCCGCAATGTCGTGCTGCAGCCTGCCACCCTGGCGGACATGATGGGCGCTGATGTGCCGGTTCGCCAGAGTCTTGAAGTTGTCTACGAGACCGTCTGAGCCGATCATGAACAAGCCGATCGATATTCCCATCAAGGTGGTGTCATCGCAGTCCACTGCATCGGCTGCAGTCGGCGGCTGTGGCGCTCCTCAGGAGATGGCTGTCGCCGCCCGGCAGGCTGGAAAAAGCGAGACGCTGGATCGTTATGCGACCGATTATCCAAAGGGCCCGCATGATCAGCCACAGAGCATGTGCCCCGCATTCGGCTCGTTACGTGTCGGACTGCGCATGCGTCGTACCGCCACCATTCTTTCGGGCTCGGCCTGCTGTGTCTATGGCCTGACGTTCACATCACACTTTTACGGCGCCCGTCGCAGCGTGGGCTATGTGCCCTTTAATTCCGAGACCCTTGTTACCGGAAAACTTTTTGAAGATATTCGGGATGCGGTCCATGCCCAGGCCAATCCAGAAAAATTTGATGCGATTGTCATCATTAACCTCTGCGTTCCCACGGCCAGCGGTGTGCCATTGCAGCTGCTGCCCAAAGAAATTAACGGTGTGCGAGTCATTGGCATCGATGTTCCAGGATTCGGTGTGCCTACCCATGCCGAAGCAAAAGATGTGCTGGCCGGTGCCATGCTGCGATTTGCCCGCGAGGAGGTGATGGCAGGCCCTGTGCCCGCGCCGAAGACCCGTGTTGCGGATCGGCCCACCATCACCTTGCTTGGTGAGATGTTCCCCGCCGATCCAGTTGGTATTGGCATGATGCTGGCTCCCATGGGCCTGGCTGCCGGCCCCGTGGTGCCGACCCGCGAGTGGCGAGAGCTCTACACCGCACTCGATGGCGCTGCCGTGGCTGCCATTCATCCGTTTTACACAGCAAGCATTCGTGAATTCGAGGCCGCCGGCCGTCCGATTGCGGGCTCAGCACCTGTGGGTGTTCACGGCACCGAGGCCTGGCTGCAGGCGATTGGCCGCGCTACGAATATTGCGCAGTCTGCAATTGATGCCGCAAAAAATGCAGTGCTGCCCGCGATTCAACAGGCCTTGGCAGCTTCACCGGTGAAAGGCCGCATCACATTAAGCGGCTATGAAGGCTCCGAGCTTTTGGTCGCACGCCTCCTGATTGAATCGGGCGCTGATGTCCGCTATGTCGGCACGGCCTGTCCACGCACCATCTGGAGCGATGCCGATCGGCAATGGCTGGAATCCAAAGGTGTGCGAGTCCAGTACCGCGCATCACTCGAGCAAGACCTCGAGGCACTGCATGAGTTCAATCCGGATCTCGCAATCGGCACCACGCCGGTGGTCCAGGCCGCCAAGCAGGCCAGCATTCCCGCCTTGTATTTCACCAATTTGATTTCGGCCCGGCCGCTGATGGGCCCTGCGGGTGCGGGCTCATTGGCCCAGGTCATCAATGCGGCCATTGGCAACAAATCTCGCTTTGATCAGATGCATGAATTTTTTGAGTCGGTGGGCGATGGAGATAACGCGGGTGTCTGGGAGGAGGTCCCCAAGGCCCATCCCGAGTTTCGCGAGCTGACACGCCGTCAGCTGGCCAAGCTGCAAAAGGCACGCAAATCCGAGGAGATGGGCTGATGTATGTCATTGACCACGATCGTGCGGGCGGCTATTGGGGCGCGGTCTATGTCTTTACTGCAGTCAAAGGCCTGCAGGTGGTGATTGATGGTCCGGTGGGCTGCGAAAACCTGCCGGTGACCTCGGTGTTGCACTACACCGATGCGCTGCCACCACATGAGCTGCCCATTGTGGTCACGGGACTTGCGGAGGAGCAGCTCGGTCGCGAAGGCACCGAGGGCGCGATGAAGCGGGCCCATGCAACGCTGGATCCTGACCTGCCAGCAGTGGTGGTGACCGGATCAATTGCTGAAATGATCGGCGGTGGCGTGACCCCGGAGGGCACCAATATCAAGCGTTTTTTGCCGCGGACCATTGATGAGGATCAATGGCAGTGTGCTGATCGCGCAATGCGTTGGCTATGGACTGAGTACGGCATGCGCAAAGTGCCCGCCCGTCGCCCGCGCAAAGAAGGGGAAAAGCCCCGCGTCAATATCATTGGTCCCGCCTACGGCACCTTCAACATGCCCAGTGATTTGGCGGAGATTCGTCGCCTGGTTCAGGGCATTGGGGCTGAAGTCAATCTGGTGTTTCCGCTGGGCAGCCATCTTGCGGATGTCTCCAGGCTGGTCGAAGCCGATGTCAACATCTGCATGTATCGTGAATTCGGCCGACTGCTGTGCGAGGATTTGGATCGGCCTTATCTGCAGGCGCCTATTGGCCTTCACAGCACAACTAAATTTTTAAGAACTTTGGGCGAGCTGCTTGGCTTAGATCCCGAGCCGTTCATTGCACAACAGAAACACACCACCATCAAGCCGATCTGGGATCTGTGGCGATCCGTAACCCAAGATTTTTTTGGCACCGCCAGTTTTGCAATTGTAGCCAACGACACCTATGCCCGGGGCGTGCGCCACTACCTGGAAGAAGAGCTGGGCCTGCCGTGTAATTTCGCAGTTGCTCGTAAGCCCGGACAGAAAACCGATAACGAGCTCGTGCGCAGTTTATGCAGCAAGAAACCACCCCTGGTGATGTTCGGCAGCTACAACGAGCGGATGTATCTGGCTGAGAATGGATCGCGGGCCGCCTATATCCCAGCGTCATTTCCCGGCGCCATCATCCGGCGCCATACCGGCACGCCCTTTATGGGCTATGCGGGTGCGACCTATGTCTTGCAAGAATTTTGTAATGCGTTATTCGATGCACTTTTTCACATCCTGCCGCTGGGCACGGAAATGGACCGGATCGATCCCACGCTGGCCCGCGCGGCCGAGGCGCCCGCGCCGGCGTTGCAGTGGATTCCGGAGGCGCAGCTTTTGTTGGCGGAATTGGTCCGCTCAGAGCCTGTACTGGTTCAGATTTCTGCCGCCAAACGGCTTCGCGATCAGGCCGAGGCAATTGCCCGGCAGGCGGGCGAATCCACGATCACGACCGAACACGTCCGTCGTGCCCGACACGCAACGAACCAGGGTGCCGCCGCATGACATGCGACTGCACCTTGCGTTTCGTTCACCCAATGCCGCAACAGTTTGTTGCGCCATCTCCGGCCACGGGGGGTTTTCGTGGTAACGGCCGAAAGGCCAACTTACAGGAGGAATCCTATGAGTAATGGCAAATCGAGTCTTACGGGACTCAGCGACGAGGAAGCCCAGGAGTTTCACAAGTTTTATCTCCAAGGCGCCCTCGCGTTCACGGCGACCGCCGTCATCGCTCATGCGCTTGTATGGGCATGGCGACCCTGGTTCTATTAATTCGTCCACTGACCTCAAGGGAATGCTATGAATCAGATCACAGACGAAGTCCTACACGAGTCGGTGAAAACCAACTCAATGGCCTACTTCAGCATCTTTGCTGTCAGTTTCATCGTCTTTCTGGCGATCGCCCTTATCGCGCAGATGCTGTTTTTGCAATGGCGTTCTTGGTTTCCGGGGGCGGAAGGTGGCAAGACGTTAATTGGTGATGTGAGGTCAGCGGTCTATACGCTGATGTCACAACTCACCTGATCAACTTATAGGAGATGGAACTATGTGGAGAATTTGGCGCCTGTTCGACCCGCTCCGAGCCCTCGTGGCTCAGGCGGTTTTTTTGTTCGGTCTTGCAGCAATGATTCATTTCATTCTGCTGTCGACCGAGCGTTTCGACTGGCTCGATGGCAAAAGCCAGGCAGAGATCAAGGCAGCAAAGCCTGCCAGCGTCTCCTCGCCGAAGTAAGTGTTATGGGGCAAAGCAGGGGGTGCCAATGTTGACCATTGGACTCCCTGCACCTTAAATAGGGAGATTTAGATGGCGATGCTCAGTTTTGAGAGAAAGTATCGTGTTCGCGGCGGTACCCTAGTCGGTGGTGATCTATTTGATTTCTGGGTGGGGCCGTTATACTGCGGATTCTTTGGACTCACAACGATTTTTTTTGCAGCGCTAGGGACGGTTCTGATCCTATGGGGCGCCTCGCAAGGGCCGACATGGAATCTGTGGCAAATTAGTATTGCACCGCCAGATCTGAGCTATGGTCTGGGGGCTGCACCGCTCCTAAAGGGCGGGCTCTGGCAGTTGATTACAGTCTGTGCGCTCGGTGCGTTCGGCTCCTGGGCCCTCCGAGAGGTGGAAATCTGTCGCAAGTTGGGCATGGGGTATCACGTGCCAGTAGGATTTGCAGTCGCCATTTTTGCCTACTTCACACTAGTGGTGATTCGTCCGGTATTGATGGGCGCATGGGGTCACGGCTTTCCGTACGGCATTTTGAGTCACCTCGACTGGGTCTCAAACGTCGGCTATCAGTATCTGCACTTCCACTACAACCCGGCCCATATGCTGGCCATTACGCTATTTTTCACAACAAGCCTCGCATTGGCAATGCATGGCGGCCTGATTCTCGCAGCCTCCAATCCTCCAAAGGGTACTACCGTGCGTAGCCCTGAACATGAAGATACATTCTTTCGCGATCTGATCGGGTATTCGGTTGGCACGCTTGGCATTCACCGCCTGGGCCTCTATCTGGCGCTGGGTGCAGTCTTTTTCAGTGCGGTTTGTATCGTGATCAGCGGCCCCTTCTGGACCCGTGGATGGCCAGAGTGGTGGAACTGGTGGCTCAACCTTCCGATTTGGTCATAGGCCACGGCGTAGGAGAACAACATGGCTGACTATCAAAATTTATTTACTCAGGTCCAGGCGGTGACGCACCCGCATTTGGGCGTAGCGATCGATCCTCGCGATATGCGCGAGCGAACCAGGAGCCCATCTCTGCGGCATCTTGCTGGCCGGCTCGGTAATGCGCAAATCGGCCCCCTGTATTTAGGCTGGGTGGGATTAGCCTCTGCAATCTGTTTCCTGGTTGCTTTCACAATTGTGGGCTGGAACATGCTCGTTCAGGTCAACTACGACCCGATTCAATTCGTACGCCAGCTCTTCTGGCTGTCGCTCGATCCCCCGCCACCTGAATATGGACTGAAGCTCGCGCCGCTAAGGCAAGGCGGCTGGTGGAATATCGCTGGCTTTTTTCTGACGGTATCGATTCTCTTGTGGTGGGTGCGGGTCTATCGGCGGGCACGGGCACTCAACATGGGAACCCATGTGGCCTGGGCATTCGCAGCAGCCATCTGGCTTTTTCTGGTGCTGGGTTTTTTTCGGCCGATTCTTATGGGCAGCTGGTCGGAGGGTGTGCCATTCGGAATTTTCTCGCATCTCGATTGGACAGCAGCCTTTTCGATCCGGTATGGAAATCTTTTCTATAACCCCTTTCATATGCTGTCGATCGTGTTTCTTTACGGCTCCGCCCTGCTTTTTGCGATGCACGGAGGCACGATTTTGGCAGTAAGCCGATATGGTGGTGACCGAGAGATTGAGCAGATTGTTGATCGTGGATCTGCTTCTGAGCGGGCCGCATTGTTTTGGCGATGGACGATGGGCTTTAACGCCACGATGGAGTCGGTACACCGCTGGGCCTGGTGGTTTGCTGTGCTGTGCCCGCTGACCGGCGGCATTGGTATTTTGTTAACCGGAACTGTGGTTGATAACTGGTATCTCTGGGGAATAAAGCACGGCATCGTTCCGCCATATCCCGATATGTGGGGCGCACCCACAGTAGATCCCAGCGTACTGCAAGGAGCGAAATAATGAACCTCAAACGACTGCAGGCTGTAACGCTGCTGGCGCTGGCTGGCCTGATACTGTCGGGCTGCGAGCGGCCCCCGATTGACACCGTTCAGGTGGGATTTCGCGGCACCGGCATGGAGCTGGTTTACAACCCACGAACACTTGCGGACCAGCAGGCATTAAATACTCCGCCGGCGGCATTGCCCGAGGCCGATAAGAGTGGCCCGCGGGCTGGGGCCGTTTATAAAAATGTGAAGGTACTCGGCAACCTTAGTGTTGGGGAATTCAATCGACTCATGGTGGGCTATACCCAGTGGATCGCGCCGGAGCAGGGCTGTGGTTATTGCCATAACGTGAATAACTTTGCTGATGATTCGCTCTACACCAAAGTCGTTGCTCGACGTATGACCGAGATGACTCTGCACTTAAATGCCACCTGGAAAAATCACGTTGCAGAGACAGGCGTGACCTGCTACAGCTGCCACCGTGGTCAGCCTGTGCCAGGAAAGGTTTGGTTTAAGCCCGATGAGTCCAAGCTCGCCAAAGGCCTACTGGGTCAGCGTAATGGACAGAATGCCCCCGCACCGAGTGTAGCCTACAGTTCGTTGCCCAACGATCCGTTTAGCGCCTACCTCTTAAAGGACAACCGGATTCGACAGATTTCTCAGACGGCATTGCCTCAAGGAATTAATGGCAACGGGTCTTCGACTCAGGCCACTGAGGCGACCTACGGATTCATGATGCATATGTCGGACTCCTTGGGCGTAAATTGCGCTTATTGCCATAACACAAGAAATTTTTCAAACTGGCAAGAGAGTCCGCCTCAGCGCGCAGTTGCCTGGCACGGCATTCGGATGGTGCGTGAGCTAAATAATGAATTCGTCGAGCCCCTGACCAAGACCTTCCCTGCCAATCGGCTCGGGCCCACTGGTGATGTCGCCAAGATCAATTGCGCGACCTGCCATCAGGGTGCCTACAAGCCACTCTGGGGAGAACAGATGGCGAAAAATTGGCCAGAACTTCGCGGCGGCTCAAGCCGTCCGATTAAAACTGCAGCAGGAGGCAGCGGCCAGTAACACTTTATAAATACGGCTCCTCACAAAGAAGAGCGGTTTAGGGCACGGCTCCCTCGCCGGCCCCTTGCCTCCACCCCTGGGCCTTTTGCGACGGTCGTCCCCCGTCCCGGCCCCCGGAGGCGAAGCCCGAAGGCTCCCCCCTTCGGGCCTTTTTTTGGATATCACACCGTGATGGGCTGGGAGAGTGTTATTCGCCGAGGTATGCCGCACGCACTGCGGGATCACCGAGCAATGTCTTGGCCTCCGCGCTGGTGGTGATGATGCCCGAGTCCATCACGTAACCGCGGTGGGCCGCCTGCAAGGCAAGCCGCGCATTCTGTTCTACCAGAAGGATCGTCACGCCCCGTGCGGATACATCACGAATCACCTCGAATATTTTTTCAACCATAACGGGCGAGAGTCCCATCGACGGCTCATCGAGGAGCAGCACTGCCGGCTGTGCCATGAGGGCCCGGGCCATGGCCAGCATCTGCTGCTCTCCGCCGGACAGTGTTCCTGCCAGCTGGTGCAGCCGTTCTTTAAGGCGTGGAAAGAGCACCAGCTGCTCCTCCAGTAAGGCCGCAATCGCCGCATTGCTGAACGTGGATGCACTGTGATGGTCATCGGCCAGACAGTAAGCGCCCATTAAAAGATTCTCTTGAATCGATAAGCGTGTGAAAACACCACGGCCCTCGGGCACCATCACCAGGCCGCGCGCCGCAAGGGTATGCGCCGCTGCTGAAGTAATGTCTTCGCCCTGCAAAAACACCTGGCCTTCAGCCGCAGGCACAAGGCCAGTGATGGCCTTCAGCGTGGTGGTCTTGCCGGCGCCATTTGCGCCAATGAGTGTGACGAGTTCGCCCGGCTGAACGGCAAGGCTCACGCCTTTGACCGCCTGAATGCCGCCGTAGCGGACTTTCAGGTTTCTCAGTTCGAGGGCGGCCTGCGGCCGATGGTCAGCCATGCGTGGCCCCACTGCCCAGATAGGCCTCAATCACATCGGGATGGCGCTGCACTTCAGCGGGGCTGCCCTCGGCAATGACTTTGCCGTAATCGAGAACAGTGACCCGATCACATAGACCCATGACGAGCTTCACATCATGCTCAATGATCAGAATGGTCTTTCCATGATCACGAATCTTTTCGAGCGTCTCGCGAAGCGCGTTCTTTTCAGTGGCATTCATACCCGCTGCCGGTTCATCCAAAGCAAGCAGCCGTGGCTCAGTCGCCAGGGCTCGTGCGATCTCAAGCCGCCGCTGGTCTCCGTAGGATAAAGTTTTGGCGATTGAGTCGGCGTAGCGTCCGATTCCAAGATAGTCCAAAAGCGCGTGCGCATGGCTGCGGATGCGGGCCTCGCCCTGCTGAAATGCGCGTGTCCGCAGGATTGCTCCGAATACGCCCTGGTGCAGCCCATGGGTCCGAAGATGGCGGCCGACCATGACATTTTCCACGGCGGTCATATCTGGAAAGAGCCGAATATTTTGAAAGGTTCGTGCAATGCCAGCTTCGGCCACGCGATGGACAGCGGTTGGCTGATAGGGCCTGCCTTCAATCTGAAAACTGCCGCCATCAGGCGCATACAGGCCCGTGATGACATTAAAAAATGTAGTCTTGCCGGCGCCATTCGGGCCAATCAGTCCGTAGATTTGTCCCGTCTCAATCGATAGGCTGACGTTATCGAGTGCGACCAGACCACCGAAGACCTTGCGGGCCTGTGATACTTTTAAAAGCGTGGGCTGGCTCATCGCGTTCGCTTTGCAGAGAGCAGGCCGGTTGGCCGATACAGCATGATCAGCACCATCGCCAAACCAAACAGCAGCATGCGCAGCGCTTCTGGTGCGAGAAGCTCAGTGCCGAAGATGGCCTCCTGGATTGGCCGGGCCACATAGCGCAGCGCTTCTGGAATTGCATAGAGCAACACCGCACCGAGAATGACCCCAGGCACATAGCCCATGCCGCCCAGCACAACCATGGCCACAATCACGATGCTTTCCATCAGGATGAAACTCTCTGGTGAGACAAAGCCCTGAAAGGCGGAGAACATTGCGCCGGAGACCCCACCAAAGGATGCGCCCATCGCAAAGGCCAGAAGCTTGACGTTTCGGGTATTGATACCCATCGCCTTGGCAGCAATCTCATCCTCTCGTATCGCAATCCAGGCCCGGCCCACTCGGGAATCTTGAAGCCGCACCGTGATGATGATCACGATCACGGTCAAAATAAGAAACAGGTAGTAATAAAGCTGCACCGAGGGGATGGTCAGGCCGAGCAGCTGAAGCGGCTTATTGAAGCTCACACCGGCGATCTCGATCGGATCAATATTGCTTAAGCCCTGCGGTCCATTGGTCAGGTTAATGGGGGCATTCAGGTTATTTAAAAAAATCCGAATGATTTCGCCAAAGCCCAGGGTCACAATGGCCAGATAGTCGCCCCGCAGTTTGAGGGTTGGTGCCCCGAGCAAAACACCGAAAAAGGCGGCCAGTAAGGCCGAGAGCGGCACGACCAGCCAAATCGAGTTGTGCAGCCCATTGGGAAAGGTCTGCCGAATCCATTCGAATTGCTCAAACAAATGCGGAGAGGCCAGCAGCCCATACATGTAAGCGCCGACGGCATAAAAGGCGATGTAACCCAAATCCAGCAGACCGGCATAGCCCACCACAATATTCAGGCCGAGTGCCAGCATGATGTAGAGCATGGCAAAGGCCAGAATGCGAATCCATGCATTGCCGGCAAGGCCCGCCACAAACGGCAGAATCAGAAGTGCAACACCAATCCCAACTGCCGCCCAAATGGCGTTGCGACGGGTGAGTGGAATGGACACATTACCCCAGTGCATTGGCCATTCCCCGGGCGTTAGGCCCGGTCGGCGACCCGCTCGCCGAGCAGGCCAGAGGGCCGAAAAATCAGCACCACGATCAAGACTGCAAATGCAAAGATGTCTTGATAGTGGCTGCCTAAAAATCCGCCGGTGAGGTCGCCGATATAGCCCGCTCCGAGTGCCTCAATAATGCCGAGCAATAGTCCTCCGGCCACAGCACCGCCGAGATTGCCAATGCCGCCGAGCACTGCAGCGGTAAACGCCTTTAGCCCAAGAAGAAATCCCATCGTGAATTGAGCGATGTTGTAGTTCATTGCGACCAACACACCGGCGATTGCGGCCAGCCCGGCACCGAGCATGAAGGTGGCGGTAATGATGCGATCAGGATTAACGCCCATGAGATTCGCGATTCTGGGGTTCTCGGAGACGGCCCGCATGGCACGACCCAGGCGGGTCTTGTTGATCAGCAGCAACAGGCCCGCCATTGAGAGTGTTGCCACCACCAGGATGAGCAATTGTTTGGGGGCCAGCAAGGCGCCGCCGATTTCAAATGGCGTGGTCGGCAGCAGGTCGGGATAGACCCGGGGGTTGGGCGACCAGATGATCATCGCCAACGTCTGCAGAATAATCGACACGCCAATCGCAGTGATGAGCGGGGCGAGCCGAGGCGAATTGCGCAGCGGCCGATAGGCAATACGTTCAATGGCTGCGGCAATCAGCATGCAGACCGGGACTGCGACTGCTGTTGCGATCACCAGCTGCAGTACCAGCGGGGTCGAGGGGGCCACCGCTTTGATAATGCCCAGCACGGTCAGCGAGACCATCGCGCCGATCATCAGCACATCCCCGTGGGCAAAGTTAATCAGCTGAAGAATGCCGTAGACCATGGTGTAGCCCAGGGCGACGAGGGCATAGACGCTGCCCAGCACAAGGCCATTCATCAGCTGTTGGATCAGGGTGTCCATTTGTTGCGCGATTCAAGAAAAAAGGAGAAGGTGGATTCGCTCCGACCTTCTCCCTTTCGAGGCTGCGTTGATGTTTCAGACGCGAACCGCGGCGCCTTACTGAATCACTTTGAGTGCTTCGCGCTTACCATCTTTGTAGGTAAAGAGCGTGAGTGTTCCGCCTTTGATGTCGCCTTTGTCATCGAAGGCAATCGGGCCGATCACACCCTCATACTGGATCTTGGCCAGCTCTGGCAGATATTTCTTCGGGTCGGTCGAGTTGGCCTTCTTCATGGACTCTACCATCACCATCACTGCATCATAGACATACGGCGAATAAAGATTTACGTCGGCGCCCATCTCTTTCTTAAAGCGCTCTTTGAAGTCTGCCATTTTCTTCTCATAGGGGCCGACCACACCGCCTGCCTCTGCACAGAAGACACGGCTATTGCCCAGGGCCTTGTCGGCCAGCTTGATCAGCTCACCCGTGCAGATGCCATCGCCGCCCATAAATTTGGCGTTGATTTTTAGCTGATCCATTTGACGCAGCATCGGGCCGCCAACTGCATCCATGCCACCAAAGAACACGACATCGGGCTTCTTGGCGCGGATTGCGGTGAGAATCGACATAAAGTCGGTTGCTTTATCGGTGGTGAACTGGCGATCCACCACTTTGCCGCCTGCAGCCTCAACACCTTTGACGAACTCATCGGCGACACCCTGGCCGTATGCGGTGCGGTCATCAATCACCGCAATGCTTTTGCCCTTCAGCTCGTTGACTGCGTATTTGCCGAGCACGCCGCCAAGGGTGGCATCGTTGGCCACTACACGGAAGGTGGTCTTAAAGCCCTGCTGGGTGTACTTCGGATTGGTTGCAGAAGGCGAGATCTGGGGGATGCCTGCATCACTGTAGATCTTGGAGGCGGGAATGGTCGTTCCAGAATTTAAGTGGCCGATCACGCCGACCACTTTGGCATCCACCAGTTTCTGTGCTGCAGCGGTGCCCTGCTTGGGATCAGCGCCATCGTCTTCCGAGATCAGCGTAAAGGTCACTTTCTTTCCATCGATCTTGATGTCGGCTTTATTTAAGTCCGCGATCGCGAGCTTGGCGCCGGCTTCGTTATCCTTTCCGAGGTGGGCGATGGAGCCGGTGAGCGGCCCGACATGGCCGATCTTGACCGTCGAGTCTTTGGGTGCGCAGCCCGCCACTGCAACAGCGATTGCTGCGGCACTGGTCAGGAGCAGTTTTTTGGCAACAGAGGCCTTCACGAGGGTTGCGAACATGCAAATCTCCAGAGGTAGAAAAAAAAGGGATCCCGGCAGGTGCCGCCGGGGGCAAACAGGCGTTAGTGTACGGATTTTCCAGTCAACATTTTCGGTACAACCGTAAAAACACCTTAACTTTTAAAAATGACAACCCCTTCTCAAACGCCGCAGGTCCCCGGCCTTTTTCGGCAGATCGCGATCGCAGTGGCCTGGGTCTCGGCCGTCTCGATGATTGGCCAGCAGCTCACCGACCTCGGCCCCTGGTATCAGGCCCTGCGTCAGCCCGAGTGGAAGCCGCCCGACTGGGCCTTCGGGGCGATCTGGACAACTGTTTTTGTACTCATCGTGACGGCGGGGGTTTTGGCCTGGCGACGGGCCAGCTCCGACGGCCAGCGGCGCTGGATCCTGGGCCTCTTTGCGATCAATAGCCTGCTGCATATGGTGTGGAGCGGGCTATTTTTCACAGCCAGGCGGCCTGACTGGGCCATGGTGGAGCTGGTGTTTCTCTGGCTGTCGATTGCCGCACTCATGGCCCTGTTCTGGAAAATCTCTCGTCCCGCTTTTTTGCTGATGGTTCCTTATATTGGCTGGGTCACCATCGCGGGATTTTTGAATTACGCCAACGTGGTCCTCAATGGGCCGTTTGATCGTCCGGCCACTGCCCCTGCCACGGCAGAAAAATCCGGTTAGGGCCTAGCCGTGGGGATTATGCGCAGTTTACTGACCGCACTGCCCATCGTATTTTCGGTACTGCCGATTGTCGGTTTGTGGCTTGAGATTCCGCTGGCGGCTTTTGTTGCGGGAGTGGCGCTTGTTCCCATCCTGGAGTGGCTGACGGCTGGCGTCGATCGGCGGGGGCCAGGCATGCCAGCCTGGGGGTCTCAGCTACCTCGACTGATATTGATTTGGGTTTTGGTACAGCCGCTAATGCTCATGTTCGTGGTCAATGACTTGAGTTGGCCAACTGTATTGATGCTTGGCCTCTCGATGGGCTATGTCAGCGGCGGAATCGGCATTACCTTGTCTCACGAGCTTGGTCATCGGTGGAATCGATTTGACCAGACCATAAGCCGACTGTTTTTGGCGACATTGGGTTACGGGCATTACATTATTGAGCATAATCGTGGCCATCATCGGACAGCTGCCTTGGAGGGGGATGCCGCCTCGGCACGCCGCGATGAGACCCTTTGGGAATTTTTGCCTCGGTACTATTGGGGGGTGTTTGTTGGTGCGGTGCAGTTGTCCCGACAGACCTCTCGCTGGTGGAATGAGGCTTATTTTTGGACTGCGACGAGTCTAATGTTCATCGGTGCAGTCGCTTTGATCGGAGGCGCGAAGCCATTTGTTTTCTGGCTGATGACCACCATCATAGCGTTATTTCTCGTGGGTGCAGTCGAATACATTGAGCATTGGGGGCTGCGTCGACGTGTCACCGGGACGGGCGTCGAACGTATGGGCCCGCAGCACAGCTGGGACAGTCCCTCCTGGATTTCAGAGGCGCTCCTGTTCAATTTACCAAGACATGCGGCGCACCACACGTCTCCGTCGCTACGATGTGATGCCCTGAAACGAAGTGAGCAGGCACCTCAGATGCCAACGGGATACGCCGGAATGATTTGGTTGGCGATGCTCCCCAGAGCGTACCTGCGGGTGATGACGCCTCGTCTTCCGGTGTAATCGGTTTTTTCCGATCTGCTGCGGAGAGGTGGCTTCCGCCCCCCTTTTTCTTTTACACTAAACTGGCTTGCAAACCGCTTGGGCCTATTTCTTTGGACCAATGCGATACGCGAGGGCTTGAAAATTGTCCGGCAGGCGAGAGTCGTCTCTTTGCATTCGACCCCAGAGCCGGTCTGATCTCGCCCACCTGAACCCTCGGTTCAGGAATGCCGCCCGAGTGGCTTGCAGGCCCCCATCCCAAGAGGCCTAGTGGGCCTTGGCAATCCCCAGCAGGTGGGCCATGTCTTTGAAGAAAATTCGGACATGGGCCATCGGTTTTTTGCGAACCAGCTTCTTGTGCATATAAGACTCAAACGTCAGCGTCTGCACATCTTTGTCCTCGCAGATTTTGACAAACTTCTCTCGGCGTTTATCGCTGGAATACCAGAAGTATTGAAGTATCCCGAGGACCCAGAACACACGGCCGTGATCTTTCATGAAGCGTTTGCGTGCCAATGCCAGCCGGCTGGCTTCACCGGTCTGCAGATATTCTTCAACGGCCTCGGCAGCGAAGCGGCCTCCGGCCATTGCGTAATAGATGCCCTCGCCGGAGGCGGGCGCCACCACGCCGGCAGCATCGCCGGCCAACACCACGTTCCTACCGTTATCCCAATACTTCAGCGGCTTCAGCGGAATTGGCGCTCCCTCTCGGCGCACTGTCTCGGCGCCTCCAAGGCCTGCCGCCTGCCGCACGAGGTGGGTTGCGCTTCTTAACGAAAACCCCTTGACCGCGCTGCCCACGCCGATGCTCGCCGTCTTGCCATGCGGAAATACCCAGCCATAAAAATCGGGCGACATCTTGCCGTTGTAATACACATCGCAGCGGCTTGCCTCATAGTCGCCCGGCGGATGGTCAGGCGTGCGAACGATCTCGTGATAAGCCGATACATACTTTGTTTTCTCGGCATCTTTCACACTCTGGCGGGCGACTTCTGATTTCGCGCCGTCGGCGCCGATGACCGTTCGGGCACGCACAGAGGCTGCGAAGGACTCGGTATCGCCAGCAGCCCGGCGGCCCAGATAATGCACGCGCACGGTGCCGTCTTGGAGCTGCTCAAGATGATTAAAGCTGCCAATTCGGCGATCCGCACCATGGTCGGCCGCGCGTGTGCGCAGCCACTCATCAAATTCGCAGCGATCAACCAGTCCGACATAGCCATTATCAATGGGGATATCGACCTTATGGTTCGTTGGCGAAATCATGCGCGCCTTGGTGGCCCGCGCGACCAGCATGGACTCCGGGATCTGAAAATCTTTCATGGCGCGCGGAGGAATCGCACCGCCACAAGGCTTGATGCGGCCTGCGCGATCCAGCAGCAGCACCTTAAAGCCTTTCAGCGCTAAGTCATCTGCAGCGGTGGCGCCAGCCGGTCCCCCGCCAATAACGGCAACATCAAAAAGCACAGTGTCAGATGGCGGGTTCATGATGTTCCTTCCGTTTCCATTTGGCGGCGTAGGGCGTGGACTCCTGGGCCGTCTGTTGTAGTTGTGGTCGTGGTTCGATTCGAAATGCGAGACGTGCCGCAATTAAGAACAGGCCCGCCTCTGCAAAAAATACGACGCCATAGGCGATGCCGGGATCGTCGATCCAATAGCGGCTGAAATCACTTGATGCTGCACCAATTAAGCCCCCCGTGCCGAAGGCGATCGCCTGGGCTGCGCCCCAGAGGCCGACCCGAGTTCCTTCGCGATGGCCGCGGCCTGCGCTGGCCAGCCGCATCATCGAGGCGATGGCTGCAATTGAGAACGCGCCATTAAAAAGCCCGAGCAGAAAAACATTCGCACGAATCGGATAGCTGCCTCCGATCATGCCGGCAGCAACAAGCCCGATCAACGCCAATGCCGATGCGAGGCAGCCTCCGACTGTCCAGGCCCGCAACGATCCGAATTGCAGTCCCATCCAGCGACTTCCAAATCGGCCGCATGCAACGGCACAAAGCACCATGCCACAGAGTACGCCCGCATGCTGTAGGCCTGAGAGTTTGGTGGTCTCACCGGGAGTAAATTGAAAAACGATTCCGGCAAAAGGCTCAAGAATCAGATCTTGCGCAGAGAATGCAAGCATTGAGACGAATACAAAAATCGTGAATTGGCGTGCGGATTGTTCAGACCAGACCTCACGCAGGGCTTCAGTAAAAGACACCCGGGCCGCGGTGCTGCCATCAGAAGCGCTATTGATGGACCCGGGACTGCCCTCCAGGCGCACCAGAGCGATGAGGCTCACACAGACCGCAATCAGTGAGACCGTGAATGCGATCAACAACAGACGTTCATGCGAATACGGATCCAGCAGATGGCCTGTGATCCCAGCGGTCATGGCCAGACCCAGGATCATCATCAGCCAGACAATCGTGGCTGCAGCGGCGCGCCGATGGTCCTCAACGCGTTTTGCCAAGAGCACCAGTACTGAGGTTCCCGAGGCGCTCACACCAACACCGATCATCGCGAAGGCGAAAAACGAGAGCAGCACGCCGAGCGGAAAATTCTCAGCCAGTGTTGCAGTCGCGGTGGCCGCGAGGACGCCGCCCGTGGCCAGCACGGCCATGCCACCGATGATCCATGGTGTGCAGCGGCCCATCATGTCGGAGCCATATCCCATGCGCGGCCGCAGCATCTGCACGGCGTAATGCAGCGCCACCAGCAGGCCGGGCAATAAAGCGGGCAGGGCAAGCTCCACCACCATGACACGATTGAGGGTCGAGGTGGTCAGCACAACGATGGCTCCGAGACTAAATTGCACGAGCCCCAGTCGAACAATCGCAAGCCATCCAAAAGGCCGGGGTGCCTTGGCGCTGTGCGCCGATTGCTGCAGTCCGGTCGTTGCGCTCACAGCGCGCTCCGAAGTGCAAAGGCACTGACCATCATGCCGCAGACATAAATTGGAACGCCGAATCCGCTATAAAAAAGCGCGCGCTCGATCGGCTGTTGCACAAACCATCGCATCATGACCGCCTGTGCAATCAGCAGCAGCAGCACGGCAATCGCGTGGCCTGCTGCGCCCCAAGAGAAGAGCAGACCAATCACGATGGCCTGGGGCAGGGCCATCGTCCAGCAGGCCAGCCCTGCCGCACGCGTTGCGCCCAGCTGAACGGGCAGCGAACGCACGCCCATCTGCCGGTCGCCGGCAATCGATTTGAAATCGTTCAGTGTCATGATGCCGTGGGCGCCAATGCCGTAGAGCAGGGCCAAGACCATGGATTCCGAGGCCGGCATCACGCCGCCCATCATCACAGCAGAGCCGGTGATCCACGCAAGAGATTCGTAACTCAGGCCGCAGGCGGCATTGCCGAGCCAGCCATTTTCTTTCAGCCGAAGCGGCGGCATGCTGTAGGCCCAGGCAAGCATCAGGGCAAGCACGGTCGCCGCAAATCCCCACGGGCCAAGGCCCGTTGCAATAATTAGGGACAATCCAGACCAAATCACCGCGATCGCCAGCCCCCAGCGGCCGGGCAGGCGGCCACTTGGAATCGGGCGGCCAGGCTCGTTGATGGCATCAACATGCCGGTCAAACCAGTCGTTGACGGCCTGGCTGCTGGCGCAGACCAGGGGTCCGGTCAACAATAGACCAATCAAAATCAGATGCAAATTTGATTGAAGCTCAACATCTGAAGCAATTACGCCGCAAGTGAATGCCCACATCGGAGGAAACCAGGTGATGGGCTTGAGCAGCTCCATCACGGCCATCGGGTCGGGGCTGGCGCGTGTCGTAACGGATTGATTCACAGAGACATTTTCTGTCTGACAGATTTAACCGTCAACTAAAACTTACACATACAATGTCCTAGTGAAAAGCCCGCTTGCCCACCCGTCCCGGCCGCATGCCATCGTGATCGGCAGCGGCTTTGGTGGGCTGGCGGCGGCAGTCCGGCTCGGTGCCAAGGGCTATCGGGTCACGGTTCTGGAAAAGCTTGATGCCCCGGGTGGCCGGGCCTACGTCCACCGCCGTGGTGGCCATGTCTTTGATGCCGGGCCGACCATCGTGACCGCACCGTTTCTTTTTGAAGAACTCTGGACGCTCTGCGGCAAACGATTTTCCGACGACATCACGCTCAAGCCGCTGGATCCCTTCTACCGGATTCGGTTTGATGATGGCTCCTGGTTTGATTACTCCGGCGATGTTCATGCCATGCGCCGCGAGGTGGCGCGCTTTGCGCCACAAGACCTCGATGGTTATGACGCGTTTTTTCAGGAGGCCGAGAAATGTTATCGACTCGGCTTTGAGGGCATGTCCAGCGTCTCTTTTGTCACGCTGTCAGATCTGATCGCCGTCTTACCGGACTTCATGCGGATGCAGGCCTGGAAGACCATTTACAGCCGGGTGGCGAGTTTTATTCGCGATCCCAAACTGCGTATGGTGTTTAGTTTTCACCCCCTGCTGATTGGCGGTAATCCGTTTTCGGTGACCTGCGCCTATACCCTCATCAATTCGCTGGAACGTCGGCATGGCGTGCACTGGGCGATGGGCGGAACCGGCGCATTGATTCAAGGGCTTGTTGGCCTGATCCAGGGCCAAGGCAACAGCGTGCGCTGTGAATCCGAGGTCGCCGAGATTCTGGTGGGCAATCAGCGGGCCTATGGGGTCCGCCTCGCCGATGGTCAAATCATTGAGTCAGAGATTGTCGTATCGAACGCGGATACCGCATGGACTTACCGGTACCTGATTCCCGCCCACCATCGTCGCCATTGGACGGATGCAAAGATCGAGCGGACCAAATTTTCGATGAGCCTTTTTGTCTGGTATTTCGGCACGCGTCAGCAGTTTCACGATATTCCGCATCACATGATTTTGATGGGCCCACGGTATCGCGAGCTGCTTACGGATATTTTCAAGCGCAAGATTCTGGCCAAGGACTTCAGCCTGTATCTGCATCGGCCGAGCGCCAGCGATCCATCGGTGGCGCCGCCGGGACACGATACCTTTTATGTTTTATCTCCCGTGCCCCATCTGCAGAGTGGGGTGGATTGGTCAGTCGCTGCAGAGCCCTATCGCCGGGCGATTGCCCAGTCGCTTCATCGCACCATCATGCCCGGGTTCGAGCAGCACATTACCGAATCATTCATCACGACCCCCCAGGATTTTCAGGACCGTCTCTTATCGTTTCGTGGCGCAGCCTTCGGTCCTGAGCCGGTCTTGACTCAGAGTGCCTGGTTTCGGCCGCACAACAAAAGTGAAGACATCGCAGGCCTCTTTATGGTGGGTGCCAGCACCCATCCGGGCGCGGGCATGCCTGGCGTGATTGCATCAGCAAAGGCCTTGGAGTCGGTCATTCCAGATCCCAAAACGATGGTGCGTGCTCATGCGTGAGCCTATCTCATTACACTCAGCTGAGGTCCTCGCAAGCTGCGAGCGGCTGATGCGGACCGGCTCGCATTCATTTTTTGCGGCCTCAAGAATTCTTCCCCAGCGGTTTAAACATGCAGCCACGGCGGTCTATGCCTTTTGCCGCGTTGCTGACGATGCCGTGGATGAATTGCCGCCCGGTGCGTCGATTGAGATTGTGATGGATTACCTGCGTGAGCGGCTTGATGCGATTTATTGCGGCGAGCCCTTTTTGATTGATGCGGATATTGCATTTGCCGCCGTCGTGCACGAGTACGCCATACCCAAGGCCATTCCGATGGCGCTGCTGGAGGGCTTTCAATGGGATGCCAGCAGCCGGGAGTACGAAACTCTCGAGGCGCTTTATGACTATGCGACGCGAGTGGCGGGCACCGTCGGAGCGATGATGACCCTGATCATGGGCGGCCGCTCGGCCCAGACCATCGCCCGGGCCTGTGAGCTGGGTGTGGCGATGCAGCTGACCAATATTGCCCGAGACGTTGGCGAAGATGCCGGCAGGGGGAGAATTTATCTGCCGCTGCAGTGGATGCGTGAGGAAGGCATTGATCCGAACGGATTGTTGCGTCGGCCACAGCACTCAGCGGCCCTGGCGCGCGTGGTCGCCCGCCTGCTGCGTGTTGCCGATCAACTCTACGTTCGGGCTGAGACCGGAATTGCTTCATTGCCCCGCGATTGCCGGCCGGCCATCATGTCGGCCCGGCTGATTTATGCCGACATTGGTCGGGTCATTCGGCAACGCGATTGCGATGCGGTTGGCCAGCGGGCGGTGGTTGGAAAGCCACGTAAGTGGTGGCTTATGGGCCGGGCCCTGATCAGCCTGCTGCTTGCGCCGCCCAAGGATTACCTCCTGCAGCCCCTGGCTGCAGTGCGATTTCTTGTTGCCGCCGCATCCGTGGGCGAGCGCGACGCGGTCCAGCCCGATCTTCTGATCTCGACCATCGGCCTGCTGGAGCGGCTCGGCCATCGCAGTCGATCGAGGTGCAGCCAGACCTGAGGGGGCCGAAAGCAAGGGCGCGGCATAGGGGTATACATGATCGTCGGCCCGATATCCTGCCTTTAGAATCTCGGTCTCAAGCTCTTAAGGAGGAAGCATCGTCATGAAATTCAAGCGTCTAATTTCTGCTGCAGTCGTTGGCACCGCCTTTGCTGCAACTAGCGCATTTGCATTCCCCGACCGCGAGATCAAAGTGGTTGTGCCCTTCACGGCCGGCGGCCCCACCGATGTGGTGGCACGAACCATGGCCGAGGCGATGCGTAAGCATTTGAACAGTCCGGTGGTGGTTGAAAACCTCGATGGCGCTGGCGGCACCCGAGGGCCTTCAGTGGTCTCGAAGGCAAAGCCCGATGGCTATACGGTATTGATTCACCACATTGGTATGAGTACGGCACCCGCGTTGTATCGCAAGCTGCCCTACAACCCGATGACAGACTTCGAGCATATCGGTCTGATCAACGAAGTTCCGATGACTTTTGTCGCCCGCAAAGATTTTCCAGCCGCGACCATGAAGGAGTTTATTCAGGTCGTAAAGAAAGATGCCAAGAAATGGAATCTGGCGAACGCAGGCCTGGGCGCGGCATCGCATCTTTGCGGCATGTTGTTCCAGTCGGCGCTTGATACAGACCTGACTACCGTTCCCTACAAAGGTACCGGCCCCGCAATGACCGACCTGATGGGCGGCCAGGTGGATTTTATGTGTGATCAGACCACCAACACGACTGAGCGGATCAAGGCGGGCAGCGTGAAGGGCTATGCGGTGACCACCAAGACACGACTGAAGACCGATGGGCTTTCCAACCTTCCGACGGTTGCAGAGTCGGGCCTGGCCAATTTCGAAGTCACGGTATGGCATGGCCTATACGCACCGAAGGGCACACCGAAGGCAGCCCTGGATAAGTTAAACGCTGCGTTAAATGCAGCACTCAAAGATCCTGAGGTGATCAAGCGTTTTGAGGCCCTCGGAACCGGCCCGGTCAGCCCAGATAAAGCAACCGCGACCTATCACGCGAAGTTTCTTCAGTCTCAGATTGAACTCTGGGGCCCGATCATCAAGAAAGCCGGCCAGTTTGCCGACTGATTGTTGAGCGCAGTTGTGAAAAAGCCGCGCAGCTGCGCGGCTTTTTTATTTGAGTCGTGGCATTTTCCAGGGCAGCATCAGCCGAGTCATCGCGGTATTTAAGCGGGGCACATTCAGTGTTTCGTGCATTGAGATGACCTGCTCGCCGCAAAGGCCAGACTCCAAGACCGAGCGCACATAAAACGGTGTGTCCTCCAGGGTCTGCACCACCCGGGCAGGCCGAGCGGATTCACTGCGAACTGATCGGCCCACTCGCCACAGCGCCTTGGGCAGGGATTGTCGGGCCGGCGCATCAAACGGGCTGACCTGACCATCGCGGCCAAATCGCAACGCCAGCAGCCGATCAGGGCCTTGGCGTTGACGAATGTCATAGAGTACTGCAACGCTTCCGTCCGAGAGATTTGCCCGCGACCAATCCCATTCAGTGAATCCGTCTGCAATCGGTGAGGCGCCTTCATTTGAGTCGAGATAGGCATGGCCCTGCCAGGAGCAATCGGGAGATTCGAGTGCGACCTCGACCCGCGCACTCGGCGCCAATGGCCCCCAGTGATGCAGACCTCCATCATCCAGCGCTGTGGTGAAGGCGAACAGCCGATCAGGGATGACGCGAATCACGCCGCGCACGGGCCGTGGAATCGGTGCTGACCACTCGTTAATCTGAATTTCAAGATGCGCTCCGGTCCATCGCAGGTGGCTCGGCCCCACCTGAAAACTGCGACTGTCTCGGCTGACATGGCGCTGGCCACGCTCGGTCATGGCCCAGCGTCGGATGCCGCGGCCATACAGCGCAACATTGATTGCGCAATGGTCCTCTGGTGAAGCGGCCGGATTTTTTTGTAAGGCCCAGTAGTAGTAGGGCGAAAACACACTGCCCACAAAGGCGATGATGGTCAGGCCAAATGCACCGTCATCACTTAATGCATCGACATACCACCAGAGATAACCACCCGGCCGGACTGCCTGATCAAACCGAGGTGACCCATCAGGGTTGCGGCCGCCAACCGGCCGGACAGTGCCGCCATCGGCACCCCCGGGCCCGGATGCACCGAGCCCCCCGCCAGGTAAAGGCCCGGTATGGGACTGCTGGCGCCATGGCGCGAAAACACGCTCATCCAGCCGTGGGTCGCCGGACCATACAGTGCCCCGCCGGTTGCCGGAAAGCGCTGATGAAATGATGTGGGTGTGGTGATCACCGTAGACTCGGGGTCGTTGTGAAGTGTCAGGCCACAGCGATTCATCAGTGAGGTGGCTGCATCGATGCATGCGTGAGTCTCCGATGTGTTGAAAGCGTGTCGATCGCCGGATGCCGGCGCGTTGATCAGCAGCAAAAGCCGTTCGGCTTGGCCAGAAAACGCCTGATCATCCTGCCGGTCTTGCGCACAAACATAGACCGTTGGCGTATTCGGTAATTGTTGTCGGTTAAAAATGGCCTCGAATTCCGGCGCGTAGTCGCGGGGAAAAAATAGGTTGTGATAGGTCAGCGGAAATCCTGTTGTTCGTGCATGTATCGAAAGGGTGAGCGCAGACAATGAGCGCTGCCGCAGGTCATCACGCGGCGGGCCAAAGGCCTTGCGGGCGGCATCGGGATCCGAGAGCGCCACCACACCCTGACGAAGCGCCGCTACATCACCATTAAACACCACCGCATCCGCCGTGAGAGTTTCTCCGTCGTGAAGCCGCACACCGCAGGCCCGGCCATCGCGCATCAAAATAGCGGCGACATCGGCCCGCGTGCGCACCTCTGCACCATGCCGTTTCAACAGTTTTTCGAGTGTCTTTGCGAGCGCGGTCATGCCGCCTTCAATGGCCCAGACCCCCTGCATCTCGACATCAGCAATCAGCATCAGTGTGGCGGGTGCCTGCAGGGGGGAGGATCCGCAGTAGGTCGCGTAGCGTGAAAAGAGTTGATGCAGTCTTGGATCTTTGAAATATCGCGAAAGTGATTGCCACAGATTCTGAAATGGGCCAACGCCCCACAGCGCTGAAAATCCCCGCAGCCCCAGATCCTGATGCATTGAAAAGAGTGTCGGCCGCTGGGAGCGTATTGCAGCCTTCTCAAGGGCCCGGTAGGCCGCGCTGGCCTGCTCGCAGAATTCCAGAAATCCAGCCGCTTCTTTGGCGCCGGCAAAGCGGGCGACTGCGAGGGCTGACTGATGGCGGTCGGCATAAAGATCAAGGATCTCGGATCGGTTCCAGGCATGCCTTGCCAGAATCTGAAGCGGCCGAAGGGTGAGTTCATCTTCAAGCCGGTGTCCTGCCTGCGCAAAGAGTCCGTCAAAAACCCAGCGCATTGTGAATACGGTAGGCCCTGAGTCAATGCCTACGCCCTGGACCATCCGTTGATGGAGTTTTCCGCCGATGGTTTCGGCACGCTCGAAAAGCGTGACACGGACTCCGGCGGCAGAAAGCGCAAGCCCGCTGGCGAGTCCGCCGATGCCGCCTCCGACAACGATGACATGGGGGTCGGACATTTAGCGAAAGACCTTTCCCTTCCATACACCCTGGGCCGCAATCGGAACGAAACGCGCGAACATGGATTCCGCAAAGTGGCCTTGCTGCAAGGCTGCCTGAATGGCCTGCAAGTGGGCGCCGCTGCGGGCATATTGATTCATGTCGTCCACGCTATCCCAGATGCTGAAGGTCGCCTGCCGAAAAAACGGCGCTTCGCCAAGGCCGACTGCAATCCTGCAGCCCTGCGCTGCGGCAAGAGATATTTCGGCAGCGGGTGAGTTGCGCCAAAAGGCCAACGCCTTACTTGGCCGAATCGAGGCCCGGGTCAGGGCAGCGATCGGCCCCTGCTCGGGCGGTGCCGCTTCGACGGGCAGAGAGACCCCCGCCCAGGAGCCCTTGCAGGAGCAGGCAATCAGCTTGCAGTAAAAGAATTCCTGGGCCCGGGTCCGATAGGCCGCCATGAGCGGCCCCTGATGGAGAAATGCATCTGCCTGCGCTTCGTCATCGAACAGAAGAAAAAGGCCCTGGCGGCTTGCACTGGGTTTCAGGCCGAAGCCGCCCTCATGGCCGCTGCCCAGCAGTTTTGAAAAACGCAGCCCCGTGATGTGACGCAGCGGAAGGCGGCCCAGCACAAAACGGCTTAAGCCGTAGCCCAGGTGTTGCGGCTTGAACTCAACCAGCACAATGACTGCAAGCATGCAGCCAGTTTAATCCATCACTTTTTGCTGCGATCTGCGACTTCACCGATGCCGTAGCGGCGCAGCTTCACATAAAGGCTCTGCCGAGAAAGGCCGAGCATCTCGGCTGCCGAGGCCCGATTGTCTCGGGTGAGTCGCAGGGCTGCCTCAATGCAGAGCTTTTCGATGAGATCAGCGGTCTCCGCAACAATTTCCTGCAATGGCACACGGCCCACCAGCTCAACCAGCTGATCGGCCGAGCGCGGCAGCTCATTTAATGAGGGCCGTTCTGCTGATAGCCGTTGGCCGACATCGCGAATGCTAAAGCCCAGGCAAGATGTCGATCTGGTTTTTACTGAGACGCCGGAGATCTCAACAGCAGTCTCTGCGGCATTTGCACTTCGTAATAATGTTCCGAAGAGCCTTACCGCGCCGCGCTGCTGAATGTTGGCGATTAAGACACTGAGGTCGACATCGGTGCGGCCCAGCCAGTCACCAAGATTACGGCCCTGGACCTGCTCTGCTTTCGAGAGCTGAAGCATGTCCACAAAGGCCCGGTTCGCTGAGAGAATTTTTCCTTCACTATCGGTGACCACGAAGCCATCAGGCGCATGCTCCAAGACATCAAGCATGAGTGAGCGTTTGGACGAGAAGCTGCTGATGGGCTCGGCTGCCGCCATCGGCGACAGGCGCACCAGGAACATGGTGCCGGTCTCTTGACGAAACAGCGACGCCGAGACTGAGACTTCCGCATTGTCTTTTGGCAGGGTGATGGGCCGCGCATCCGGGTGGCCCGAAGCCCGCACTCCCATCAAGAGATCATTGATGACGTCGCGCGACGCATCGGGAAAAATATCATCCAGAGATTTGCCCTGCAGCCGTTTTGCCTGCTGGGCAAGAATTTTTGATGCGGCCGGATTGGCCTCAAGAATGCGTTGCGTATTGGAGTCGACAATCAGCACCGCCTCAGAGGCAAGCTCAAACAGCAGCCGATAGCGGGTCTCCATGTGGCGCATGCGCAGGTAGTCCCGCTCCATGGCCTGATGGGCTTCCACAAGACGCTGCTGCAAGGAGGCCATGTTGCGGAGGTCACGGCCAAACGCGACAACCTGGCCGGTTGTTCCAATCGGAATTGCTGAGCAGAGCACTGGAATATCAGCACCTTGCGATGATGGGAAATTCACATGACGCCAGCGGCCCGCCTGCTGAGATTTCGCCTCGGCGAGAACCTCTTCGACTTTGGGCCGGCTTTCGCTGGTCACGATTTCAAGTAGCCGCTTGCCGACCCACTGCTTACTGGCGGCGTCAATGGGCATTTGTTGGCTACCGAGACGCACCTCCTGAATGACGCCTTCTGCATCCAGTAAAAACGCGAGATCGCTGGCTGCTGAGGCAACACCGACAGCCGCAGCAGTATCGATTGCAGTTAGGCCGGAGGTGGGGGAGGGTGATTTACTCATGTGGCGTTATGGTGCATCCAGAGCCAGCTGGGTCGCGATGGCAATCGCCTGCTCGGCATCGGCTGCGACCGCATTGGCGCCGCATTGTCGTGCGTAGTCAGATGAAATGGTGACCGGACCGCCCAACATGACGCGGACCTCGGGATTTTTTGATGCGCGGCGCAGCCCATGAATCAGTTCGCCTACCTTATCGAGCTGAGGCTCTGAGCCCACTGAGATTCCAATGACATCAAACCATTGCCGCGAGACGGCCGCGAGAAGATCTTCCCGGGTGGCCATGGGCTCGCCCCAGACTTGCCAGCCAGCCCGATGAAAAAACTCGGAGACCATCAAAATACCCATGGTGTGCTGAGATCCCGGCACGACGCTGAGCATGATGCGTCGCTGCTGAGCAGATGCGGCCTCGGGCCCTGTGCGAAATTCTGGGCTTAGTTCATAGAGGACCTGCTGCATCCGCCAGAGGCCGACGGTGACCAGAGTGAAATCGCAGCGGTCCTCGCACCACAGTGCCCCGAGCCGACTGGCTGCGGGTGCGATCAGGTCGAGATAAATCGCGGGCAGGGAGACACCGCGGCTGCGGATTGACCCCACGAACTCGAGACAGGCGTCGGCATCTTGCTGCATGGTGAGATCCGAGAAAGCGATGACGTCCTCTGGAAAAACTTTTGCGGCCAACGGCCCGCCGTGTGTCGAATCCTGGCGGTGGGCGGCGACAAGCCGCGGAATGATTTCCGCCTCAATGAGTCTGGGAATAATTTCCGCCTCAATCGTTCTAACGCGCCAATCCATGTTGGCCTCCCCTCTGGCCGGCCAACCGTGAAGCTGGCCGAATTCTAATGGCGTGTCCCCCTATTGCTGGGGGCTCCCCCAGGTCAAAAGGCAGGGGGTTTTCACGGACTTTGAGGGATTTTGGATAACAAGAGGCGTGAGATTGGGCGGGGATTATCTTTTGACCAATGGAATACCTGGCCTTTAATAACAGGGACTCTGCAGTAAGTGAGTACTTAGTTAACATCTTTTTTAAGGCCCCTCCGCTCCCTTGGAATGAATCCCAGAGAGCAGCTCCACTCCCACTATCGCGGCCTAGGCCGGAGATTGTCAAAGAATATTGACTAGATACCCCCGAACAGCTCCAGTTGTCAAGGACGATTGATGTCAAAGAAAGTTGACAGTTGGGGGCCCGAGTTCTAGAGTCGTCTTGGGACAACACTGAACACGGGAGTGGGTTTGATTGGCTGAGCCAAGACCTCTGTATAGCCCAGAAGAACGCCGTCGTCGGGATCAAACGCCTTGGACTGTCGTTCAAGGAATTCTTGCGCCCGTGCAGTTTGTGGTCTTCTTGGTGAGCACTGCCCTGGTGGTTCGATTTCTCCTGACCGGCCATGGCGAGGGCCTCGCAACGGCCTCGATCGTGCTGAAGACATTGCTGCTCTACACGATCATGGTGACAGGCTCGATCTGGGAAAAGGTGGTGTTTGGCAAGTATCTGTTTGCGTCGGCCTTTTTCTGGGAGGACGTCTTCAGCATGCTGGTGCTCGCCTTGCATACCGCCTATCTGATTGGGCTTCTCGGCGGCATGCTGCCCGTCACCGAGTTGATGCTCTTGGCACTGGCGGCCTATCTGGCGTATGTGATCAATGCGATTCAGTTCTTACTCAAGCTCCGTGCTGCCCGACTGCAGCAGGCCCGGCAGGCCATCCCCCAGGGGCTCACCGCATGAACAAAAGCATCATGATGCGGCCGGTCCAGACACAGTTCCCCACGACTGGCGGCTGCACCGATTCGCCCGTGCTGCGCGAGCGCGGCCAACGCGAAGTCTTTTGCGGACTAACAGGAATCATCTGGCTGCATCGAAAAATTCAGGATGCATTTTTTTTAGTGGTGGGATCACGGACCTGCGCCCACCTCATTCAGTCGGCAGCCGGTGTCATGATCTTTGCAGAGCCGCGGTTTGCGACCGCGATCATTGATGATCGAGATCTTGCCGGCTTAGCGGATGCCAACGAAGAGCTCGATCGGGTGGTGTCGCGTCTTCTCGAACGTCGGCCCGATATTCGGATGCTCTTTCTGGTGGGCTCTTGCCCCTCTGAGGTGATCAAACTCGATCTGTCGCGCGCTGCAGAGCGGCTCTCGCAGCGCTTCTCGCCGAGCGTTCGGGTGATTAATTATTCGGGCAGCGGCATTGAGACCACGTTTACGCAAGGCGAAGATGCATGCCTTGCCGCACTGGTGCCAAAGCTGCCCGCAGCCGATGCTGCCGCCGGCCCCAGCCTGCTGGTGGTGGGCACGCTTGCCGATGTCGTGGAAGACCAGTTTGCAAGATTCTTTCAGGCAATGGGCATTGGCCCAGTTGCCTTTTTGCCCGCGCGCCGATCGACCGAGCTTGCCGCTATCGGTGCCAATACACGCTTCATTCTTGTTCAGCCATTCTTGGGCGATACCGCTCGGGCCCTCGAGGCCCGCGGTGCGCAACGCATTACGGCCCCATTTCCTCTGGGCGCAGAGGGCACCACGATGTGGCTGTCAGCGATTGCCCAGGCCTGGGGGGTGGATGCGGATCATTTCGAGCAGACCGTTCGTCCTGCGCGTGATCGCGCAGCCCTTGCCCTAGCGCGGCAGCGCGAGCGACTGTCAGGCAAAAAGATTTTCTTCTTCCCGGATTCGCAGCTTGAAGTCCCGCTTGCGCGATTCCTCTCCCGAGAGCTCGGTATGCAACTCACCGAGGTGGGGTCCCCCTATCTGCATCGTCAGCACCTTGCCGCTGAGTTGGCCATGCTGCCGGCGGGCACCACGCTCTCGGAAGGCCAGGATGTCGAGCAGCAGCTCGACCGCTGCCGGGCCCAGCAGCCGGATCTTGTGGTCTGCGGCCTGGGGCTGGCCAATCCGCTTGAAGATGAGGGCTTTGCCACGAAGTGGTCAATTGAATTGGTGTTCAGTCCGATTCAGGGCTACGACCAGGCGGCTGATCTCGCTGAGCTCTTTGAGCGGCCGCTGCGTCGCCGCGCGTTGATTGCAGAGAAGGCGGCATGCGCATGATCGTGAAAAGGCGGCGCAGATGAAGCTGACACTCTGGACCTATGAGGGCCCACCCCATGTTGGCGCCATGCGTATCGCCACAGCGATGCGCGATGTGCACTATGTGTTGCATGCACCGCAGGGGGATACCTATGCGGATCTGCTGTTCACAATGATTGAGCGGCTGCCCCGTCGGCCCCCGGTGACTTACACCACATTTCAGGCGCGTGATCTTGGCAAAGACACGGCCGATTTATTCAAGCAGTCAGTCCAGGCGGCTTACGATCGATTTCGTCCCGCCGCGATGATGGTGGGGGCCTCCTGCACGGCGGAATTGATCCAAGATGATCCCGGCGGCCTTGCCGCTTCGATGGATCTGCCAGTTCCAGTAATCCCACTGGAATTGCCGTCGTATCAACGAAAAGAAAATTGGGGCGCCGCCGAAACGTTTTATCAAATGGTGCGGGCGATGTGCCGCAATGCAAAGCCCGCCCGCCGGGCCTCGGTGCGGCCCCGCTGCAATATTCTCGGGCCGACTGCTCTGGGCTTTCGGCATCGTGATGATGTCACCGAAATCTCGCGACTGCTGGATCAGATTGGAATTGATGTCGCAGTCGTGGCGCCCCTAAATGCGACGCCGACTGACCTTGCGGCATTGATCAATGCTGATTTCAATGTTCTGCTGTATCCCGAGACCGGCAGCACCGCGGCGGCCTGGCTAGAGCGTGAGTTCGGAATGAAGTTCACACGCACTGTGCCAATCGGTGTCAATGCAACCCATGAATTCATTCGCGAGGCCTGTGACCTGGCGCGTATTGATCCGCCGGCCTCAGCCGCCGCGACCCTGCGTGCCCGCTGGTATGCACGCTCTGTTGATTCCACCTATCTCACAGGCAAGCGGGTCTTCATTTTCGGAGATGCAACCCATGCGATCGCCGCCGCCCGAATTGCCGCCGAAGAAATGGGCTTTGCGGTGGTCGGACTGGGCACCTATAGCCGCGAATTCGCCCGCGAGATTCGCGAGGCCGCCAAGCGCTATGGTGTTGAGCCCCTCATCACCGATGACTACCTCGAGGTCGAGCAGCAGATCATGGAATTACAGCCCGAGCTGGTCTTGGGCTCCCAGATGGAGCGGCATATCGCCAAACGGCTATCGATTCCATGTGCTGTGATTTCAGCGCCGATTCATGTTCAGGATTTTCCTGCCCGCTATTCACCCCAGATGGGGTTTGAGGGCGCCAATGTGATGTTTGACACCTGGATCCATCCGCTCATGATGGGCCTGGAAGAGCATCTGATTCATATGTTCCGCGAGGACTTTGAATTCCATGATGGTGCTGCGCCCTCGCACTTGGGGCATGCTGCGTCTGCCGCCACGGCGGCGCAGTCTCGGGCCAATGCCCGGCCAGTGCGAGAGGATCCTGCCCAGCAGGCGGGTGCAGTCCTTGTACCGGAGCTTGCGGAAGTCACAGCAGGTGCCGCCAGCGGATCGAATGCTGCCGAATCCACCTGGGCGGCCGACGCCTTACAAGAACTCAACAAGATCCCGTTTTTTGTTCGCGGCAAGGCCCGACGCAATACCGAGCGATTTGCAGTCGAGCGTGGCGTTAATCCGATCACCGTGGAAACCCTCTACGATGCCAAAGCCCACTTCAGCCGCTAAGTCATCGGGCGAAACTGCCTTGGCCAGCCCCATTCGTGTGGTGATCGTCACGATGGATACCCATCTGGCGACGGCAACCGCACGCGCCCGCGCACGACTCATGCGGCAGCTGCCCGGCCTGCGCCTCACCATGTTTGCCGCCTCCGAGTGGGCCAACGATGATCAGTTGTTGGGCAATTGCATTGCCGAGATCGGGCAGGCCGATATTGTGGTGGTGACCATGCTCTTTCTTGAGGAGCATTTCCTGCCGATTCTTCCTGCGCTGCAGGCGCGGCGCACGCAATGCGATGCAATGGTCTGCGCGATGTCGGCTGCCGAGGTGGTGCGTCTGACACGAATCGGCAAGTTTGATATGGGCAAACCGGCCTCGGGCCTGACGGCTTTACTCAAACGCCTGCGTGGCAATAAAGACAAGACCTCAACAGGCGGCCAGGCCCAGATGAAGATGCTGCGTCGTGTGCCAAAACTTCTGCGCTTTATCCCTGGAACGGCCCAGGACGTACGTTCGTATTTTCTCGCCCTTCAGTATTGGCTCGGTGGCTCTGAAGAAAACATGCTGAATATGGTGCGATTTCTTGTGAATCGCTATGCCAGCGGACCCCGTGAAGCATTACGCGGTGCGGATGATCCTCCACTGCCGATTGAGTATCCTGAACTTGGCGTTTATCACCCAAAGATGAAGTCCCGCATGTCGGATTTTCCGGCGGATCTTCCAAAGGTGGTGGCCCAGTCCGATGCCAAGGGCCGGGTGGGCCTGCTGCTGCTGCGCTCGTATCTGCTGTCGGGAAATAGTGGCCACTACGATGGCGTGATCCGTGCAATGGAGGAGCGTGGCCTGCAGGTCGTGCCTGCTTTTGCTGCGGGCTTGGATGCCCGGCCGGCCATTGAACAGTTCTTTATTGAAGATGGCCAGCCGACGGTGGATGCGGTCGTTTCGCTCTCTGGTTTTTCTTTAGTCGGCGGCCCCGCATACAACGATGCGAAGGCAGCAGAGGAAATTCTCGCTAGGCTCGATGTGCCTTATCTTGCAGCCCATCCGGTGGAGTTTCAATCACTGGATCAGTGGGGAGGGTCCGAGCGCGGCCTGCTTCCCGTAGAGAGCACCATCATGGTGGCCATCCCTGAATTGGATGGTGCCACCGCTCCAATGGTGTTTGGCGGCCGCGCTGGCCAGCCCGGAACCGTCTGTCAAGGCTGTGCCGATCACTGTGCCTTTACGGCCGCGCATAACGCACAGGACATGCACACGTGTGGTGAGCGTGCGCGCATGCTATCAGCACGTGTTTTACGTTTGATCGAATTGCGCCGTGCAGAGCGGGCCAAGCGCCGTGTTGCGATTGTGCTCTTTAACTTTCCGCCGAATGCAGGCAATACCGGGACTGCGGCCTATCTCTCGGTATTTGAGTCGCTTTTCAATGTGCTGCGTGCGATGCGCGATCAGGGCTACACCATTGAGATGCCCAATACGGTGGATGAACTGCGCGATAGCATCATCCATGGCAATCGTGAGCAGTACGGCAGCGATGCGAATGTACACACCCTGATTGCGGCCGATGACCATGTGCGACAAGAGCCTTGGCTTGCCGAAATCGAGGCGGCCTGGGGCCCGGCGCCGGGCCGGCAGCTGAGCAATGGCAGCGCCATCTTCGTGCTCGGCCGCCAATTCGGCAATGTCCTCGTTACGGTGCAGCCAAGCATGGGCTACGAGGGCGATCCGATGCGGCTGCTGTTTGAACACGGATTCGCACCTACCCATGCGTTTTCAGCAAACTATCGATATCTGCGCGAGGGCTTTCATGCCCATGCGGTGCTGCATTTCGGCACGCACGGCGCACTTGAGTTTATGCCGGGCAAGCAAAGCGGCCTGTCGGGCGCCTGCTGGCCGGATCGTCTGATCGGCGATCTGCCGAATTTTTATCTCTACGCTTCCAATAATCCCTCCGAGGGTGCGATTGCCAAGCGCCGCGCGGGCGCCACATTGATCAGCTATCTCACGCCGCCTGTAGCGCAGGCTGGCCTGTATCGCGGACTGATGGATCTGAAATCATCAATTGATCGTTGGCGTCAGCTCACACCCGATGCGCCTGAGCAGTCTGAATTGGTGGCATTGATCCAGTCCCAGGCGGCGGAATTAAATCTCGCGCCCGCCGAGCCGATCTGGGACCACACGAGTCCTGCCGGCGCATCGCAGTCGCTGGCGGCAATGGAGAGCCAGGCCGGTCGAGAAATTCGAAAACTGCTGGATGCAGTCTTAGAGCTTGAATACACCTTAATTCCCCATGGCCTGCATATCGTGGGCGAGCCCAGCCCGCCTGAGGCCCGAGTCGATATGTTGATGTCGATGGCCGAGGCCTCTCATGGCCTGGTGCTGGATCGCAAGGCCGTGGCAGCACTTGTTCATGGGGAGAGTCCTGCCGAGGCTGCTGCGCGTAATTTTGAGCGTCATGAGCAGCTGGTCGAGATCTTCGAGAAACTCCGTGATGCCAATCAACTGCTGCTGGTCGAGACCGAGGTCGAAGGCATCCTCAAAGCCCTCGATGCGCGGTTTATTCGGCCAGCCCCGGGCGGCGATGTATTGCGCACTCCCGAAGTCTTACCGACTGGCCGGAATCTTCATGGCTTTGATCCATTCAAGATTCCAAGCGCGTATGCCGTGCGTGATGGCGCTCGGCAGGCCCAACGGCTGCTGGACCGCTATCAGTCGGATGGCCATCCTCTGCCCGAGTCGATTGCAATGGTGCTCTGGGGCACCGATAACTTAAAGACCGAAGGCAGCCCGATCGCACAGGCCCTGCATCTGATGGGCGCCACCCCGCGTCTTGACAGCTATGGCCGTGTGGCCGGTGCCATGCTCATTCCATTAGCGGAGCTCGGCAGGCCGCGCATTGATGTGGTGATTACGCTGTCGGGAATCTTTCGCGACTTGATGCCACTGCAAATCAAGATGCTGGCCGAGGCCGCCTATCTCTGCGCCACTGCCGAAGAGCCCATCGAAGCAAACTTTATCCGTAAGCATGCACTGGCCTATCAGGCCGAACATAGCTGCAGCCTCGAGGAGGCCTCGCTTCGGGTCTATGGCAATGCTGAGGGCGCGTATGGCTCCAACGTCAATAGCCTGATTGAGAATAGCCGCTGGGATGAAGAGGACGAACTGGCGGAGACCTATTCGCGCCGCAAGGGCTTTGCCTACGGCCGCGCCGGCCGACCCATCAAGCAGCCCGCGTTACTGCAAAGCGTACTCAAAGATGTACAGCTGACGTATCAGAATCTCGATTCAGTCGAACTCGGCGTCACAACGGTTGACAATTATTTCGATACGCTCGGCGGCATTACAGGTGCGGTGAAGCGGGCCCGCGGCGGCGATGCACCGCCGGTGTATATCGGCGATCAGACCAAAGGAGAGGGGGCTGTTCGTACCCTCAGTGAGCAGGTTGCCCTTGAGACGCGAACCCGGATGCTCAATCCGAAGTGGTACGAGGGAATGCTCAAGCATGGCTACGAGGGCGTGCGACAGATTGAGGTTCACATCACCAACACCATGGGCTGGTCGGCAACGACGGGCCAGGTGCAGCCCTGGGTCTATCAGCAGCTGACCCAGACCTTCATGCTGGATCCAGAGATGCGCGATCGGCTGGCACGCCTTAATCCGGCCGCCTCGGCAAAAGTCGCCAATCGGCTACTTGAGGCCTCGGAGCGCAAATTCTGGAAACCCGATGAAAAAACACTGGCTGCACTCAGGCAGGCCGGAGAAGAACTAGAAGACCGCCTCGAGGGGGTCATAGAGGGAGCATCACCATGAATGTCGCCACCGTTCCATTTTCTGAAATCAAACGCACAGGAGGCCGTCCGGATGGCGAGGGCAGCGTCCAGGTCCAGCTCGATCCGTCGCTCAAGATCGGCAATGCCAAGGTCTTTGCGATTTATGGCAAAGGCGGCATTGGCAAAAGCACGACCTCATCGAATCTTTCGGTGGCGTTTTCAAAGCTCGGCAAGCGCGTGCTGCAGATTGGCTGTGATCCCAAGCACGACTCGACCTTTACGCTGACTAAAAAACTCATGCCCACAGTCATTGATGTCTTGGAGTCGGTGGATTTTCATCCCGAAGAGCTCCGCATTGAGGACTTTGTTTTTACGGGCTATAACGGCGTGATGTGTGTGGAGGCTGGCGGCCCGCCTGCAGGCACGGGCTGTGGTGGCTATGTGGTCGGCCAGACGGTGAAACTGCTGAAAGAGCATCACCTGCTCGATGACACCGATGTGGTGATTTTCGATGTACTCGGGGATGTGGTCTGCGGCGGCTTCGCCGCGCCACTGCAGCATGCGGAGCGGGCCCTGATTGTGACCGCCAACGATTTTGATTCTATCTTTGCCATGAATCGCATCGTGCAGGCAATCGGTGCGAAATCAAAAAATTATCGTGTCCGGCTCGGCGGTGTTATCGCCAATCGCAGCGCGGCAACCGATCAGATCGATAAGTTCAATGATCGGATTGGCTTAAAAACCATGGCCCACTTTCCTGATCTCGATGTGATTCGCAGAAGCCGTCTGAAAAAATCAACGCTCTTCGAGATGGAAGACTCCCCAGAGCTTCAGCGTGTCCAGGAGGAGTACCTCCGGCTGGCAGAAAAACTCTGGAATGGCGTGGATCCAATGAATGCTGATCCAATGAAAGACCGGGATATTTTTGATTTGTTGGGATTTGATTGATCCGACGCCCACACCGACTGCCATGAACGACGTAAGCCACATCCAATATCTCAAGCAGCGCGACCGGGTCGAGCATTATTTCGATCGTACTGCGGCGCAGACTTGGGCCCGGCTGACTTCGACAGCGCCCGTGAGTGGCGTGCGGGCCACCGTGCGCGCAGGTCGTGATCGGATGCGGGCAACACTCATGTCCTGGCTGCCAGAAGAGCTCTCCGGCCTGCGACTTCTCGATGCCGGCTGCGGAACGGGCGCACTCTCCATGGAGGCTGCCGGCCGCGGCGCTGACGTGGTTGCCATTGACCTCTCGCCAACACTGGTCAATCTCGCCCGTGAGCGGGCCTGCGTGCAGCCCGCCGCCCAACGCATTGATTTTCGCGCAGGCGACATGCTCGATGATCAATTGGGTGAGTTTGATGTCGTGGTGGCCATGGACTCCTTGATTCATTATCAGCCCGCGGATGTGGTCCGCGTGCTGGCGGGTCTTGCTGCCCGCACACGGCACACCATTTTGCTGACCTTTCCGCCACGTAACCTGGCCCTGGCCGCGATGATGTCCATCGGCAAGCTCTTTCCCCGCGGTGATCGGGCGCCCTTTATTGAGCCGGTGGCCTACCAGCGGCTCTGCGGCCTGATCCAGCGTGAGCCTGGGCTATCGGCATTTCGTATTGGCCGCACACAGAAAATCTCCAGCGGCTTTTACACGTCGCAGGCCCTGGAGCTGGTGAGGATGCAATGATGTCCTCGCGTGCCCTGAACTCCTGGCGCAAGTGGACACGCGTGAGTCCGCGGTTTCTGCCCTTTGCCGATATCGCGAGCCAAGAACTGCCGCTGCGTCGGCTGCTTCAGTTATCACTGTTTCAGGTCTCGGTCGGCATGTGCATGGCCTTACTCATCGGCACATTAAATCGCGTGATGATTGTTGAGCTTGGCGTCGGGGCCTGGCTGGTGGCGCTGATGGTCGCGCTGCCACTGCTGTTTGCCCCCTTTCGTGCCCTGGTGGGATTTAAGTCAGACATTCATCGCTCGGTACTCGGCTGGCGCCGTGTGCCTTACATCTGGCTGGGGACGCTCTGCCAGTTCAGCGGCCTGTCCATCATGCCTTTTGCGTTGATTCTGCTGTCAGGCGATAGTCACTGGCCCGCCTGGGTGGCACATGCCGCTACTGCGCTGGCGATTTTATTAGTGGGAATCGGACTGCAAACGACACAGACTGCGGGCCTGGCATTGGCAACCGATATCGCGCCAGAGGCCGCCCGGCCCCGCGTGGTCGCCATGATGTACGCCATGCTTTTAGTGGGCATGGTGGCCAGTGGTATTGCGTTCGGTTTTCTGTTGACTGAATTCAGTCAGATCAAGCTGATTAAGGTGGTTCAGGGGGCTGCCGCAGTCGCTGTGGCGCTGAACGTGATTGCCCTCTGGAAGCAGGAGGCCCGAAATCCGCAGCGCACTGCCCAATCGATTACCCGGCCAGCATTTCGTGAAAATTGGAGCCGGTTTTCGAGTCAGCCCAGCACACTGCGATTTCTTTTCGCCCTCGGGCTGGGCACGGCCGCCTTCAGCATGCAGGATGTCATCTTGGAGCCCTATGGCGGTGAAGTCCTTGGCCTATCGGTGTCGGCCACGACCGTATTAACCGCCCTCATGGCCATCGGCGCCTTATGTGCGTTTGCCTTGGCTGCCCGATGGCTGACACGGGGAATGAATGCATTTCGAGTCTCCGCCCTTGGCGTAGTTGTGGGGCTGGCGGCTTTTTCCTGCGTCATTTTTTCTGAGCCCTTTCAAGAGCCACTCTTATTCCGCATCGGCGCAGTGCTCATTGGTTTTGGTAGCGGCCTTTTCTCAGTGGGCACGCTGACGGCCGCAATGAGTTTTGAGCCGGCATCGTCGTCTGATCCGTTTGGCAACAGCGGGCTAGTGCTGGGCGCATGGGGTGCTGTCACCGCCACCGCCACTGGCCTATCGATGGCCTGTGGTGGCGTGATTCGCGATGCAGTCTCGACGCTTGCGCTGGAGGGACGAATCGGATCGGTGCTGGTGACGACTGGCACCGGCTATAGCTTTGTGTATCACCTAGAAATTTGTTTGTTATTAGCAACGCTGATTGTGATTGGTCCAATGGTGCGCCTTGCGGGGCGTCCGCGTGGGCCGGCATCGTCAGCATCAAAGTTTGGTCTTGCTGAATTCCCCGGCTGATCGGACATAAGGAGAGTCATCATGGGAACTGGTGCAATTACTGCCTACATCGATGTCGCACAGATCGTGCTCTACATCTTCTGGATTTTCTTTTTCTCGCTGGTGGTCTGGCTGGTCCGCGAAGGCAAGCGTGAGGGCTATCCGCTGCAGAGTGATCGCCGTGACTATGCGGATATTGAAGGCTGGCCTCCGCTGCCGTCGCCCAAGACTTACAAACTGGCCGATGGGCGGGAGTTCTCAGCGCCCCATGATCGGGATCGCAGTGCGGCCCCGCTTGCTGCCCAACGCACGGCGAATTTTCCGGGCTCGCCGATCGAGCCAACGGGCAATCCAATGGTCGATGGGATTGGCCCCGCCGCCTGGACGGCCCGAACGGATGCGCCGGATCACATGCTCGATGGCAGCGTAAAACTTCAGCCACTGCGGACAGAGCGCGACCACTCGGTCTCGCTGAATGATGTCGATCCCCGGGGCCTGGAGGTGCGTGGCCACGACGATGTGGTCGCCGGCAAGGTCATTGATCTCTGGGTGGATCGGGCAGAGACCCTCTTTCGCTATCTCGAAGTGGAACTGCATCAGGGCAAGCGCGTTTTGCTGCCGATTCCGTTTGCGCGCATCAATCAGCGTGGCGTGAAAGTCACTGCAATTACGGGGGCGCAATTTGCCGATGTGCCCACCACACGCCATCCAGATCAGGTCACGCTGCTGGAGGAAGACAAAATCGCCGGCTATTACGGTGGCGGCTATCTGTATTCGACGCCGCAGCGACAGGAGCCGCTGGCATGAGTCTGGACCACCATCACGGCTATCCGCACGAGCACGAGCTCGAGCCCCAATACGGCCTGCCGGAGGCGCTGCCGGCCAACGAGCGCCTGCTGTGGCAGGGCGCTCCCCATTGGGCCGCGCTGGCTCGGACGGCATTTCATGTGCGAAAGCTTGCGGTGTATTTTGCGATCATCATTGCCTTGCGGATCACCACTGTCTTGCTGGAGGGCGGCGGCCTGGAAAAAGCCATGATCTCCGCGTTGTGGCTGAGCCTGCTGGCAATGACCGCAATTGGAATTCTGTCTGGCCTTGCCGTGATTGTCGCCCGCACGACGGTTTACACCATTACTTCGCGCCGGGTGGTGATGCGAATCGGCATGGTCTTGACGGTGTCGTTTAATTTGCCGTTTAAGCGCATCGTTTCCGCAGGCCTGCGTTTACATTCGGATGGATCAGGGGATATTCCATTAGCGCTTATGCCCGAGGATCAGATCGGTGTTGTTCAGCTCTGGCCCCATGTTCGGCCCTGGCGCTTTGCCCGGACCGAGCCGATGCTGCGCGGTTTGAAGCAGCCCGAGCAGGTTGCCAAGATTCTCACAGACGCCTGGGCAGCATGCGTGGGCGATCGGGCCGCGGTGGCTTCAGGCCAGCGTGGGATTGGCCTTGCCGAGGCAGGCACGCCTCGCAGCGATCGTCCGCGACTTGTGGGTGCTGCCCCCGAGTCATCGACCAATGGAATGCATCATGCTTGAAGCCCACTCGGCCACCCAATCCAGCGCATTTCAGGCACCACGCTGGCTGCCGATTGCTGTGGTGTTGGGGCTAGCCGTGCTGATGCTCTCCATTGCCTCGTATCGGGCCACTGGCGTTGCGATTCGCGAGCCAGACGCTGCGGCCGCAGTGATACGCGAGTTACGTTTTGAGGATCGTGCCGATGGCAGTGTGGTCGTGATCGATCACCGCACCAATCAGAAAGTCGGAGCAATCGCTGGTGAGGCAGGATTTGCACGCGGCACCCTGCGTGGCTTTGCCCGCGAGCGGCGGCTTCGCGGCGTCAGCGCCGAGCATCCGCTTGAATTGGTGGGGCGTGTTGATGGCCGCCTGACACTCTCGGACCCTCAGACCGGCCGTGTCGTAGACCTTGAGTCGTTTGGCACAACCAACTCTGGCGTCTTTGCGCGGCTGCTGGCCGCTGATGGAAGACAGTGATGAAAAAGACCATAACGCCCTGCACAGTTGAAATTGCGCATACGTCGCGGGATTTTTATGCCCATGTTGCGCTTGAGGACAACTCCATTCGCCCAGGAGATCAGGTCTTGGTCCACAATCCGCCGACCGAGATCCACTGGGGTGAAGAGTTGCGTGTTGAGCGCGAGGCCACCATCTCCCGGGCCAGCTGGTTCGCCCGCTGGTGGACCAAATGGATTGCCCGTTTTGAATTGACCACGCTATATGAGGTCAGTTTTTCAACGGCCCGATTTTCGAAATCGCGCCGCTATCCCCGGCCTGCTGCACGACCCGGCCAGCAGCCCCATTCCACCAGCAAAAGGCAAATCGCATGAATACACTTGCCCACCCATATCCCGCCAAGGCAATCGACACGAATGAGGCCACCGAGCGGGCCCTCGAGAGCACGGTCTTAAACCCGCGCTTTTACACGACTGATTTCGAGGCGATTGATCGGCTCAATGTCGATCACATCCGAGGCCAGTGGGATGCATTGATGGCCGAGTTCGCAGATGACCGCAATAAAGATCATTTCCAGCGGCCCGCCGAGACCATGAATCGGGATTATTCCCATCTGCCGGATGGCCTGTACCAGGAGTTCGTCGATTTTCTGATTTCCTCAGTGACCTCGGAATTCTCCGGCTGCGTGCTGTATGCCGAGATCAAACGGCGGATCAAGAACGAGGACATGCGAGCACTCTTTGGCTATATGGCCCGCGATGAGAGCCGCCATGCAGGATTCATCAATCAGTGGCTAAAAGATTTTGGAATCGGCGTGGATCTTGGTTTCCTGGCAAAGGCAAAAAAATATACCTACTTTCGGCCAAAGTTTATTTTTTACGCCACCTATCTGTCCGAGAAGATCGGCTATGCCCGTTACATCACGATCTATCGTCAGATCGAGCAGCATCCCGAGCTGAAGTTTCATCCGATTTTTGGCTGGTTTAAAGAGTGGTGCAACGATGAATTCCGTCATGGCGAGGCCTTCGCCATGCTGATGCGGGCAGATCCCAAACTCCTGCAGGGTGTGAATCTGCTGTGGATTCGGTTTTTTCAGCTCGCGGTCTATGCCACGATGTATGTCCGCGACCATGCCCGGCCCGAATTCCATCGTGCCCTGGGCGTGGATCCTACCGACTACGACTTTCAAGTATTTCGCACGACGACCGAGATCTCTAAGCAGGTCTTTCCGGTGACGTTGAATCTCGATGATCCGCGACTGCATCATGGCTTTGAGAAATTACGCATCATTGCAGATCAAGTCGCTGACGCCCGCGAGCAGGGCGGAGTGCTCGGCCGGATTCGACAAGGCTGGCACGGCCTGCGGGCCGCGGCCGTCTTCTGTCGGCTGCTGGTGCTGCCGGCCCGTTATCACACGCTTCCGCAGGATGTTCGGCTCGCGCCGACCTGGTGATGCCTGACATCTTCGCGGCGCTGCTCTACACCATCTTCGTGTGGTGGTTTAGCACAGGCATCATCCTGTTTCTCAATGGCCTGCCGCGACACACATTTAAGTGGACCATGTCGGCCGCTACCATCATTCTGGTGGCGGCACTCTCGGCCCTACAGCTGACAAGCCATGTCAGTGAGATCTGGGCGGCTTACTGCGCCTTTAGCTGCGCGGTGCTGGTCTGGGCCTGGCAAGAGATCGGATTTCTGCTGGGCTTTGTCACCGGCAGCCGCAAGACCGACTGTCCCGAAGATGCCCGCGGCTGGCGCAAGTTTGGTCTCGCGGCGGAGACCATCCTCTATCACGAGCTGGCCCTGGTGGTGCTGGGCGCCATGGTCTGGCTGGTCAGCCGCGAGGGTGTGAATCAAGTCGGATTCTGGACCTATCTCGTGCTGTGGACGATGCGTCAGAGCGCCAAGCTCAATGTCTATTTCGGCGTGCGCAACTTAAGCGAAGGCTTCTTGCCGCATCACCTGAAGTATCTTCAGACCTACTTCCGGCGGCGGCCGATGAACGCATTCCTGCCAGTGTCCTTAATCGTCTCACTCGCGATTGCGATCCCGATCTGGCAGTCAGTGGCCTCGGCACCGGCCGGCAGCTTTTCGGCTGTGAGCCTGACACTGATCGGCACACTGCTTTCCCTGGCCATTCTGGAGCATCTGTTTCTGGTGCTTCCCGTGCCGCTTGAGGGCCTCTGGCGCTGGGGCCTACGGTCACGCTCGGCCGAGTCGTAAGGCAGCGCTTTAGTTTTTGGCCTGACGGGATACCCCCATCACTAGGGCCTCGCCCTCCAGCACACGCTTGCCGCCTACAGAGCAAGTGGTTTCCAGCCTGACCCGATTCTTTTCCGGAAAAATTTCGAGCACTTTTACTTCAGCGGTAATCGTGGCGCCCGGATGTACGGGCGCGAGAAATTTCATCGTCTGGGTCAAGAAGATCGTGCCGGGACCGGGAAGACGATTGGCCAGTACCGATGAGATCAGGCTGCCAGTCAGCATGCCATGTACGATCCGAGTGCCAAATCGTGTGGTTTTGGCATAGTCCTCATCAAGATGAATCGCATTGGTGTCCATCGACACTGCTGAAAAGAGAATGATGTCGGTCTCCGTAATGGTCTTGGATTGCTGAGCGGTCTGACCGATCTTCAGATCTTCAATGTAAAAAGCGGGATGGATAATGGACATGAGGCTCCCTGTTGCGGTTGGCGTTATAGTGGTGGCTCAAAGCCGGTGAGAGGGGTTTCGCACTGGTAAGGCCGGTCGTTCCAAAGCGCTTTGGATTTTACGATGAAAGAGTTTGTCGAACATTTCTTGGTTGCCCATCTCGGGACTACGCTGCCGGTCTGGGCGAGCGGCCTGATCTCACTGACCAATGTATTTTTAATTCTGGCCATTGCATGGGCGCTGATGTCGTTTTCTGGCCGCCTCATTCGCGTGCTCGATAAAGGCTGGACGGCCCGACATCCGAATCCTGAGGAACGCAAGCGGCTTGAGACCCTCACGCGTGTTGTCCGCTACATTGCCTCGGTGGTGGTGGGAGCGGTGGCCATCATGCTGGTGCTGGCAGAGATTGGAATTTCGATTGCTCCCATCCTGGCGACCGCCGGTGTGGCGGGCCTGGCGGTTGGTTTTGGTGCCCAGAGCCTGGTGAAGGACTATTTCACCGGATTTGTCATGCTGATCGAAGATCAGATTCGGGTTGGTGATCTGGTTGAGGTCGCAGGCAAATCCGGCACTGTTGAGGAAGTCACCCTACGTTATATCCGCCTGCGCGATCTCGAGGGCGCGGTGCACTTTGTACCCAATGGCGTAATCGCTACCGTGACCAACCGTAGCCGCGAATTTTCCTACGCCATGATGGATCTGCGGATCAGTTATCAGTCGGATTTAGATCAGGTCTATCGGGCGATCCGCGAGGCGGCTGAAGGTTTTGCACGCGATCCTGATTATGCCGCCCGTCTGCTGCAGCCGATTGAGATCATGGGCGTTGATCAGTGGAACGACTCTCATCAAATCGTGCGTTGCCGATTTAAAGTCCGGCCCGCAGAGCAGCAGGCAGTGCGCCGCGGATTTCTCAAATCGCTAAAGCAGCACTTCGATGCCCAAGGCATTCGAATTCCGGCTAAAGAGAACTAAGCGGATCCAGCCATCCCAGCACGATCATCAGCAGGGTGCCGATTGAGATGGCGGCAACCAACCCATTTTTTTTACTCACCATGATGGCCAAGGCCGATCCTGTGGCAATCAGCCGATAGGCCATCGGCGTTTCAGCGAGCACCCCCACAGGCAGCACAATGATGCGCACCACCAAGGCAGCCACCATTGCGTAGGTCACGCAGGTAATCCAGCCAAAAAGCGGACTGTCTTGCTTGATTTTTCCGGAGAGCATGACGCCCAGGCCGCGCCAGGCATAGGTGCCAAGGGCTGCGAAAAGCAGAATGCTCCAGGCCCACCATGCCGATTCCTGAGGAAGATTAAAAAGCGTTTCCATCTTCGTTCTTGTTTTTTACAAAGCGATGGCGGGCATGCATTAGTTTTTCTTTCCCAGGGCCACATCAAGAAAAAACGCGGCAGTACCGCCGATCAGCCCGCAAATCAGAATGCTCCAGCCCGGCGCCCAGCCGTACACAATGGGTCCAGACAGCCCGCCGATCAGCAGTGCGAGACGGCTTGCACGGGCGCGTACCTCGGTAAAGCTGAGCAGAAAAAATAGTGGATTGAGCATCACCAATCCGATCGTTACCGGCGTGGGCACATGGCCTGCCAGCAGATAGCCCAGCATTGTTGCAGGCGTGCTGACTGCCCAGCATGTCATTCCAAATCCGGTGAAATAGGCCATGCGCTGCGAGGCCTGAATGTGGGCAAAGTCGCGCATCATCACCGCCCAGCTGGTCATCGAGATGAAATGGGCGCTGGCATACAGCGACCGCCGCCGATCCGCTTTAGGGATCTGCGGCACCAGCGTCAGCGTCATCGGTAAAAATCGTGCGGCCGTGAGTGCAGCGGCCAATGCGACCGCGAATCCTGATGCCCCGAGGGCCACCATCTCAACAAAAACCACCTGGCCAGGAAGTGCGTAGATGAAAAAGCTGGTCGCCGTGGTCAGCCCGATCGATAGGCCGCTGGCATGGCCCAGCGCGCCAAATCCAATCATGCCCGCAACCAATACCGCAGCGGGCACACCCACCGCATCCCTGCAGCCCGCCCAGAGCGCATCGCGGGTCGAGTTTTGCGCCGTTTGTGACATGCCACGATTGTAGGCGCAGCCTTTAAATTCCGGATAATGCCGTTATGGACATGCTGACCCATCCTCGGAAAATTCGCGTCTGGGACTTACCGACGCGGATTTTTCATTGGCTACTGGCAGCCTGCATCGTGGCGCTGCTCGTCTCGGGCAAGATCGGTGGCGAGGCCATGGTCTGGCATGCCCGTTTTGGCATGCTGGCCTTTGCGCTGATTGTGTTTCGCCTGGCCTGGGGTGTGCTGGGCCCGCACTATGCGCGCTTTGCTGAGTTCGTAAAGGGGCCGGTGGCGATTCTTGACGAGATCCGCGGCGCGGCCCGTCTACGGCCTGGCCATAATCCGCTCGGCGCACTCTCGGTACTGGCGATGCTTTTGGTCATCGGGACACAGGCGGGCCTTGGATTATTTAGCTCGGATGACATTGCATTTGATGGGCCCCTGGCCCGTCATGTCAGTGATGCCGTAGTGGATTTTGCAACCCGCTGGCATCTTCGGCTGCAGTGGGTTGTGATCGGATTGGTGATCTTGCACCTTGCAGCAATCGTTTGGCATCAGCGAATTCGCAAGCACAACCTGCTGCAGCCAATGGTGTCCGGTGATCAGCAGGTGGAGGATGAAAACGCAGTGGCGGCAAAAGATGATGCCGCCACGCGGGCCAGGGCAGCATTTATCTTTGCCCTGGCACTCATGCTCGTGGTCTATCTCTCGCGATAGTCGTCGTGGCAGGCCCTGCAGGTCTGCTGGGTGGCGCCAAAGACTTTTCGAATCTGCTCCAGATTGGCGGATTTTGCTGCTGTATTGAGTTCAACAGCTGCCTTCATGTAACGCTCTGATGCGGCCTTGAATTTATCGGTCTCTTTCCAGATGGCCGGCTTTGCTTTGCCACCATCCGTGTCGGGGCCAAAGGCCTCCCAGGGCAGCGTCGACAACGTTGCGATCACATTGGCGCTTTTCTGAACCTCAGCGGCATTAAACGGAATATCGCCTTTCATCATGGCGCCAATGCGGCCCATATGCTGGCCGGTGAGCTGAAGGGCGCTCTGGCGATACTTCAGGGCATCTTCTTTTTTTGCGAACTGGGCGGATGCGGTCATCGGGGCTGCCGCAGCGAAGGCCGCGACGATGCCCAGGGAGATCAGTGATTTCATAACGACTCCTATCAACAAAAGGGGTTGTGAGTGCGATTCGCCCCGAAAACCCGCGGGCGGTGTTCTGATCAACTTGAATCAGAGGGTTTTGCGGACATGACCCACCACACACCCCAGACGGTAAGCAATGTTCCCGAGACGGTTGTCAGTGTAATCGGTTCACCGAAAAGACTCCATGCCATTAGCGCGGTGGTGGGAGGTGTCAGGTACAGCAGGCTGGTGACCTGTGTCGCCGCACCCTCTCGAATCAGCACAAATAAAAGTGAAATCGCACCAATCGAGAGGGCAAAAATCGACCAGAGCAGGGCCCCAATCAAGGCCGGCTGCCAGTCGATGTCGCGGGTCTCAATCAGAAACACAAAGGGCAGGCAGGCAATCGCCGAGGCCCCGAATTGAATCACCGAGCCCGCCCGCAGATCAAAGCTGGGACAATATTTTTTCTGATAGATGGTGCCCGTCGTGATGCTGATCAGCGCAAAAAACGCAAGCCCCAGACTCAACCAGGTCAGATTTGTCAGCGATAGTTTGGCGGTGACCACCAAGGCCACGCCAGCGATGCCGAGAATCAAACCAATCCACTGCCGTGATGTGATTTTTTCGGCAACCAGTGAGGCCAGCCATGCGGTGATGATCGGCTGCAGTCCGACAATCAGCGCCGCAAGTCCTGCTGACATGCCGTGTCGAACTGCTGCCCAGACGCCTCCGAGATAACCGGCCTGCAGCAGCAGGCCCGCAATACTGATGTGAAAGACCTGCTTTCGGCTGGGCCAGACCGGCCGAATCAGCAGCACAATCGGCACCATGATCACCAAAACCCCAAGAAATCGCAGCAGCTGAAATGTCATCGGCTCGGCGTGGGGCATGCCGTATCGGGCAATGATGAATCCCGAGCTCCAAAGGAGCACAAAAATCACTGGAATCAGGCGTCGAAAGCTGGTGGGCATGGGTCTTTTTCTTAGAACTTGGGTGATAATGCCGTAATGAGTTTTGAATCGTTCGGCCTGCATCCTGATTTGATGCGGGCCATTGCCGACGCAGGCTACACCAGTCCCACCCCAATCCAGAGCCAGGCGATCCCTGTCGTGATCGAAGGCAAGGATGTCATGGGCGCTGCCCAGACAGGCACTGGAAAGACGGCTGCGTTTACGCTGCCGATCCTGCAGCAGCTCATGCCGCATGCTAACAGCAGCGCGTCGCCAGCGCGCCATCCGGTACGGGCCCTGATTCTTGCCCCGACCCGCGAGCTTGCCGATCAGATCTCGCAGAATGTGACCCAGTATGCACGCTATGTCCCGCTGCGCAGCACCGTCGTTTTTGGCGGTGTTGACATGAATCCGCAGACTGCCGCCTTGCGATCTGGCATTGAAATTTTGATTGCAACGCCGGGCCGGCTTTTAGATCACGTTCAACAAAAGACCGTCTCGCTGTCTTCGGTATCCGTGCTGGTGTTGGATGAGGCGGATCGAATGCTGGATATGGGGTTTTTGCCGGATCTGCAGCGGATTGTGAATCTGCTGCCCAAGGCCCGGCAGAGCCTCTTGTTCTCCGCAACGTTCTCGCCAGAAATCAGAAAGCTGGCCAAGACATTTCTCGATGATCATCCGGTTGTGATTGAGGTCGCGGCCCGAAATGCGGCCGCCGAAAATGTATCGCAGGTGGTCTATGTGGTGGATCGCGCCGAATCAAAGCGTGCTGCAGTGGCCCATCTGGTCAGAAGCCAAGGCCTGCGGCAGGTCATTGTCTTTACCAACACCAAGATTGGCGCCAGCCGTCTTGCCCGTGAGTTGCAGCGCGAAGGCATTCCTGCAGATGCAATTCATGGTGATAAATCGCAGCCCGAGCGGCTGGCCACCTTGGAGCGCTTTAAAAAAGGCGAGGTGGAAGTGATGGTCGCTACAGATGTCGCCGCCCGCGGGCTCGACATTGCTGAATTGCCAGCAGTGATTAATTTTGATTTGCCGTATTCGCCCGAAGATTACGTCCATCGCATTGGCCGCACGGGCCGCGCCGGCGCGAGTGGGCAGGCGATGTCACTGATGGTCGCAGAGGATCAACGCCTGCTTTCCGAGATTGAAAAGATGCTGCGCCGATCGATTCCAAAGGAATCCTTGCGGCCGCAGCGTGAGCCTGCGCGGGCAAAAAGTGCACCCCAAGAAAAAAGTGCACCCCAAGGAAAAAGTGTGCCCCAGGATCCTATTTTTTCGCAGCCCTATCAGCCGAAGTCGGCTGACCCGGCCGGCCTGGCGCCGCCAGCCTCAGGATCCACAGCATCTGCCGCGCCGGCAAAGCCCGCGGTCTCGGGCCGGGCCCTACCGTCAGGGATTCGGCGTGCGCCGCGCACCTTGCCCGCCCTTTTGGGCGGCAAACAAAAGGCCTGACACGGCCCCGAGAAGGCCTGGGCGGCCGGCTGTATCGGCTGCTGACGCAGCCGTAACCAGCTGCCCTCTACGCGGGCAATCCAGCCCTGCGGCATATGAAATTCCAAATGCGACCAGGCGAATTCCAACTGCAGACGAATTACCTCTGCGCTGTCGGTTCGAAGCGGCAGGGCTTTGGTCTGCTTGGAGAGTTTTTCGCCCAGTTCGTTTTTGACAACGGGCACATGCTGCACCGAGATGAATGGATAGCCCAGGGCTTCGCGCAGCGCCTCATGCCGTGGCGCAGAGTGCAGCAGGTCATCGCCACGCAAAATATGGGTAATGCCTTGGGCAGCATCATCAACGACCACTGCAAAGTGATAAGCCCAGAATCCATCGGCCCGGCGAATTACAAAATCATCTCCATCGGGATGACGAAATCGCCAGGCGCATCCCTCGCGATCCTCGTGTTCAAAACGCTGTAAGCCCTTGTCGGTCTGCCACGCTGGCTGCTGCTGCGGCCGGCAGTAGCCTGGATAAATAATTTCGCCATCGGGGTTATGAATGGTCTTGCCGGCCTCGATTGCGTATTGAAGTTTTTTCCGAGAACAGCTGCAGAGATACGCCTGGCCTTGCGCAATCAGGCGCTCCAGAGCCGCCTGGTAATGGACCGATCGTGTGTTTTGAAACAGCACGCCATCCTGTGCAGTTGGATCCACCCAGTGATCCCAGTGCAGGCCATGGGCCTTGAGCTGCATAAGAATGACGGCGCTTGCACCGGGCTCTTCGCGCGGTGGGTCGAGATCTTCAATGCGGACATACCAATCCTGGCCATTGGCCCGCGCATCAAGCCAGCTCGCCAGCGCCGTCACCAGCGATCCGAGGTGTAGCGGGCCGGTCGGTGATGGGGCGAAGCGGCTTTTTGCGTGCATGGTTCGAAAGACCTATCGGCCGCCGGTAATTTCTCTAAAGCTTTCTCGGGCCGCCTGCAGGGTCTGGGCGATCGGCTCTCCCGCATGGGCGATGGACAAAAAGCCCGCCTCGAAGGCCGATGGCGCAAGGTAGACCCCGCGCCTGAGCATGGCGTGAAAGAATCGATTGAATTGATCGCGGTTGGATTGGTTGACATCTTCAAACGTGACCGGTGGCGACTTACTGAAATAGATTCCGAACATTCCCCCCACACTGTCTGCGCAGAAGTTTTCCTCCCCGCACTCACGGGCAATCGACTGCAGATCCTGCATCAGCTGTGCGGTCATGGTGGTCAGCCGATCAAAAAATCCCGGCGCACTGATGAGCTTTAACGTCGCCAAGCCAGCGGCCACGGCGATCGGATTGCCCGACAGCGTGCCGGCCTGATAGACCGGGCCAAGCGGGGCGACGCATTGCATGATGTCTTTGCGGCCACCGAATGCGCCCATCGGCATGCCACCGCCAATGACTTTACCCAGCGTGGTGAGATCCGGCCGAATGCCGCTTAAGCCCTGAACCCCTTGCGGCCCAACACGAAACCCCGTCATCACCTCATCGAAAATTAATACTGCACCATGGGCATCGCAGGCTGCCCGCAGTGCTTCAAGAAACCCCTTGCGGGGCTTTACAAGATTCATGTTGCCGGCCACCGGCTCCACGATGACCCCTGCGATCTGCGGCCCATGTTCGGCAAAGCAGGCCTCTAAGCCCGCGATATCGTTGTAATCCAGCACCAGGGTTTCTTCTGCAAAGCTTTTTGGCACGCCCGCCGACGTTGGATTACCAAATGTCAAAAGCCCTGAGCCGGCCTTGACCAGCAGGCTGTCGACATGGCCGTGATAGCAGCCTTCGAACTTGATGATTTTGGATCGGCCCGTATAGCCGCGCGCGACCCGAATTGCTGACATGGTGGCCTCCGTGCCTGAGGAGGTCAGTCGCATCATCTCCATCGAGGGCAGATGACTGCGAAGCCACTCAGCAATTTCAACTTCGGCTGCTGTTGGCGCACCAAAGGACAGGCCGTCTGCCGCGGCTTTTTGGACCGCTGCAATGACCTCAGGATGGGCATGGCCCACGATGGCGGGGCCCCAGGAGCAGATGTAGTCCACATAGCGATTGCCATCGGCATCCCAGCCATAGGCGCCCTGGGCCTTGGCAAAAAATCGCGGTGTGCCTCCCACCGAGCGAAACGCCCGGACCGGCGAATTCACACCGCCTGGAATCATGGTCTGCGCCTGCGCGAATAGCGCCTCGCTTGTTTTAATACTTTGTTGCATGGCAGCCGTCCCTATCGGCGTGGTCGCCGAGTTCTCCCCATGGCTATTTTATGTCGATCGGGCCCGGCCTTGACGATGCTGGTACAGTTTCGCCAAAGGAAATAGTGAATTCATGAAAACCTATATGTGTTTAATCTGTGGCTGGATCTACGACGAAGCCAAGGGCTGGCCTGACGATGGCATCGCACCGGGCACAAAATGGGAAGACATCCCGATCACCTGGGCCTGCCCCGAGTGCGGCGCCCAGAAGTCCGATTTTGAAATGGTGGAAATCTAAGCCTTCTTTTTAACGACAGAAAATCGCATGAGGGTTTTCTGTCGGGCCTGATCATGATCGACGACTGGCATGGGATAAGTCTTGCCTAAGACAATTCCTGCGTCCTGCAGTGCAAGTGCGGGGGCTGTCCAGGGTGCATGAATATGCCGGTCATCCAGTGCGGCGATCTCGGGCACATAGCGGCGAATAAAAGCAGCCCGCTCATCAAAGCGTTCGCTCTGACTGACCGGATTAAAAATTCGGAAATAGGGCTGCGCATCGCAGCCGGTCGATGCCGCCCACTGCCAGCCACCATTATTGGCCGACAGATCGTAGTCATTCAGCTTCCAGGCGAAGTAGCGCTCCCCGCGCCGCCAGTCGATTCCAAAATCTTTCGTCAGAAAAGAGGCAACGACCATTCGCAGTCGATTGTGCATATAGCCAGTGGCATTTAACTGACGCATGCCTGCATCGACAAGCGGATAGCCCGTCTGGCCCGCGCACCATGCGGCGAAGTAGGCATCAGCCTGCGGCCCCTCGGCCCACTGAATCGCATCGTATTCGGGTTTAAAGCTGCGCGTCACGACATGCGGATGGTGGTGCAGGATCTGCATGTAGAAGTCCCGCCAAATCAGCTCAGACAGCCAGGTTGCAGCACCTTCTGGATTTTTTGATGTGGCCTGAGACTGCATTGCAAATCGCACAAGTTCACGAATCGAGATCGTGCCAAAGCGCAGGTGCACCGACAGATACGAAGGCCCTTTGGCACCGGGAAAATCACGGGCTGTTTTGTAAGCGCCGATACGCGGCTTAAACTCATTGAGCAGAATCTGCGCGCCCGTTTCGGCCAGTGGGATTTTTAATTCATGCAGATTGCCCGCAGAAAATCCAAGCGCCTTCAGTGTCGGGCCGGCCTGCTGCAGGGCCCTGGGCAGGGTTGTTTTCGGCCGCAGCCGCCGGGCCAGTCCTGGGCCGACGCCGTCATGATGGTCAGGGCCTGCGCCGGTGGCGCGTGCTGCAGCATCGTGCGCAGTGAATCGTTTTAGCCAGGCGTTTTTATACGGCGTGAAGACCGAGAAGGGCGTGCCGGCCGCAGTCAGAACCTCGCGGCGCTCAAAGATGCACTGATCCTTCACCGAGATCATCGCAATCCCCTTTTGCTGCAGCCGCTGGCCAACAATCTGATCACGCTGCAGCGCTTCGGGCTCATCATCGTGTGCAAAGCAGATTCGGCTGGCCCCGAGCTGCTCGGCCAATTCGGGAATCAGCTGGCGTGGATCGCCATCAGCGATGATGAGGTGGCTGCCCGCGGACTCCAGCCGTTGGCCGATTTCGGTGACGGCGGCGTGAATAAAGGCCACCCGACGATCCTCTAGCGGTGTTGACCCACCGGCACCTGGCAAAGCAGACAGGATGGTGCGATCAAAAATAAACACCAGCTGCAGACTTTCCGTATGTTGAAGTGCGGCTGCAATTGCGGCGTGGTCTTCAAGCCGAAGATCCCGTCGAAGCCACACCAGTGTGCAGGGCTGTAATTTGTGATCAGACAAGGTTAGAATTTCCTCATGGGCCATCAGTCTCTCTTTCACCATTATCTCGTGGCGATGCCCAGCCTGACGGACCCCCAATTCAATGGCACGGTGGTTTATCTTGCCGAGCATACGCCGAAGGGCGCCATGGGCCTGGTGGTCAACCGCCCATCCGATATGACCCTCTCAGTGCTTTTCGATCGTATTGATCTCTCGCCACCTGAGCGCGAGGGCATCTCGGTGCATCGTGCTGGCCAGGGCTATGGGCCCATTGGCCAGGAGCCGGTCTTTCTGGGGGGCCCGGTGCAGACCGATCGCGGCTTCGTGCTGCATGAGCCAGTCGGCAAATGGAACTCCACCCTGGTGCTCAACGATGTCACCGGCCTGACATCCTCCCGCGACATCCTGGAGGCAGCTGCCCGCGACCGCGGTCCTCAGCGCATGCTGGTCTCGCTCGGCTATGCCGGCTGGGGCGAGGGCCAGCTGGATCAAGAACTCGCCGCCAATGCCTGGCTTACCGTGCCGGCTACCGATACCTCCCTGATGTTTGATATCCCAGCCGAGGAGCGCTTCGCATATGCCTTCCGGCTTTTGGGCGTTGACCCACTGCATTTTTCGGGGGCCGCCGGGCATGCATGACCCGGCCCGTGGGGGTCTTACCCTCATGGCCTTTGATTTCGGTGAGCGTCGTATCGGAGTGGCCATTGGCAACACCCTTACTGGCGGCGCCCGCCCCCTGACAGTGATTGACGCGCAGCGCCGCGATCTGCGGTTTCAAGCCCTTGCGGATCTGATCACCGAGTGGGCGCCACAGCGATTGGTCGTGGGCCTGCCGCGCTATCCCGATGGCAACCCACACCCGTTTGCGCGGCGCTGCGAGCGCTTTGCCCATCAGCTGCAGGGCCGCTTTGGCCTGCCGGTAGAACTCACCGATGAGCGCTGGACCTCCGCCCTTGCGCCGGGCCGCGACCCGATTGACGCCGAGGCGGCGGCAATCCTTCTGCAGGGCGTTTTAGATACACTGTCGGCTCATGCCCCGGTCCATTCAAATCAATGAAAGCGGTGAGCTGGTCCATCTGCTCACCACGGAGGGCATTCCGAAGGCATTAATGCTGCGCATCCTGGATCGCGCCAAGGCCTTTCTGGATCCAAAAAACCCAAAAGAAGTCGTCAATGCGCCGCTGCTGGATGGCAAGAGCGTGTTCAATCTCTTTTTCGAAAACTCCACGCGGACACGCACCACTTTTGAGATCGCTGCCAAGCGGCTGTCGGCCGATGTCGTGAATCTGAATGTGCAGGCATCGAGCACCGCAAAAGGCGAGTCACTGCTGGATACGATCGATAATCTCGCGGCCATGAAGGCCGATATGTTTGTCGTTCGTCATGGCCAAAGCGGTGCGCCGACACTGATTGCCAAGCACATCAATAAAGTCGCGCCCCATATTCGCGTCATGAACGCTGGAGATGGCCGGCATGCGCACCCGACACAGGCCCTCTTGGATGCGTTTACGATTCGCCACTTCAAAGGCGACTTTCAGCATCTTCGTGTGGCGATTGTGGGCGATATCCTGCACTCACGCGTGGCCCGCTCCAACATCCATGCGCTCACCACGCTTGGGGTTCCGGAGATTCGTGCCATCGGCCCATGGACCCTGCTGCCCTCGGGGTTAAAAGAGCTGGGCCTGCAGGTCTACACGGATCTCTCCGAGGGCCTGCGTGATGTCGATGTCATTCTGACACTGCGTCTGCAAAACGAACGGATGCGGGGCGCGATGCTGCCGAGCACCCAGGAGTACTTTAAAAATTATGGCCTGACGGCGGATCGGCTCTCTGTGGCAAAGCCCGATGCCATTGTCATGCATCCCGGGCCGATGAATCGTGGCGTTGAGATTGATTCGGCAGTCGCAGATGGCAGCCAGTCGGTCATCCTCTCCCAGGTCACCTTTGGCATTGCGGTTCGAATGGCAGTCATGAGCATGCTCGCAGAGGCCCGTCACTGATGGCCGCCGCACAGCGACGCTTGTCTTTATCTGCAAGCCTGCCGAGACTGCGGATCGTCGGCGGCCGCCTGGTGGATCCAGCGAGCAAGACCGATCGGCCGATGGACCTCTGGATTGATGATGGCAGCCTGGTCGCGATCACGCCGCCCGGGGAGCGCCTTGCGGGCTTTTCTCCTGACCAAGAGATTGATGCGAAGGGCCTCGTGATTTGCCCTGGCTTGATTGATTTGTGTGCACGACTGCGTGAGCCGGGATTTGAGTACAAGGCCACGCTCGAGTCGGAGATGCGTGCAGCCATTGCGGGCGGCGTGACCCGGCTGGTCTGCCCGCCCGATACCGATCCGCCTTTAGATGAGCCTGGCCTTGTGGAGATGCTCAAGCATCGCGCCCGCAATCTGATTCAGGCCCATGTGCATCCTCTGGGGGCGCTTACTGTCGGACTCAAAGGGGAGCAGATCACCGAGATGGCGGAACTCTCGGAGGCCGGCTGCGTCGGTTTTTCGCAGGGTCCGATCCCGATTGTGAATACCCAGATCTTTTTCCGCGCCTTGCAATACGCCAGCACCTTTGAATATCCCGTCTGGTTTTATCCGATGGACCCATGGATTGGCCGAAGCGGCGTGGCCCATGCTGGCCCCGTGTCCGGCCGGCTCGGCCTGCCGGGTATTCCGGTGGCCAATGAAACCATTGCCCTTCAGACTGTTTTTGAGTTGATGCGCGCAACAGGTGCCCAGGTCCATGTCTGCCGGCTGTCTTCAGCTGCCGGCGTTGATCTTGTGCGGCAGGCCAAGCGCGAAGGACTGGCGATTACTGCCGATGTCGCAATTCATCATCTGCATTTAATTGATGTTGATCTGGCTGATTTTGATAGCAACTATCGTGTGCTGCCGCCATTTCGAAGCCAGCGGGATCGTGATGCCCTTCGGGCAGGAGTTCTGGATGGCACGATTGATGTGATCTGCTCGGATCATGCGCCAGTTGATGACGATGCCAAGCAGCTTCCGTTTGGCGAGGCCGAACCCGGCGTTACAGCCCTTGAGCTGCTGCTGCCGCTGACGCTGAAATGGGCACAGGAGTCAAAACTGCCGCTGATTGAGGCCATCCGTCGGCTGACGGTCAATCCCGCTGCGGTTCTGGGCCGCGATGCAGGCCATCTCTCGGTGGGTGGCCAGGCCGACATTTGCATCTTTGATCCCGAGGATCACTGGACAGTATCGGCATCGCAGCTTTTTTCTCAGGGGTCGAATACACCGTATCTCGGCCTCGAGCTGCAGGGCCGCGTGCAGTCCGTCTTGGTGGATGGCCGCTGCGTTTTCGAGCGTTCCAATGGCGGATTTAGTGCCTCATCCCGTTAAGTGATTCGAATGATTCGACTGATTCTGCGGGCCAGCCTGCTGACGCTGATGCTGCTGATCGGACTGGCCACACTCTTTTCGTTGTATCGCATCCTTCCCCTTGGCCAACGCTGCTGGCTGCGCAAGATCTGGTCGCGGCTGCTCCTGAGCGCCTGCGGCGTAGCGCTGGAGATTCGGCCCGGCTCCCATCGCATCAGCAAAACGCCCATGCTGGTAGTGATGAATCATGTCTCTTGGCTGGATATCTTTGTGCTGAATTCTGTGATGCCGGCGACCTTTATTGCGAAGTCGGAAATTCGCCAGTGGCCGCTCGTGGGATGGCTGCTGCAGGGCGCAGATACGCTCTTTATTGAGCGCTCAAGCCGCCATGCTGTGCGGCATGTCAATCACCGCATTATTGAGCGGCTCAATCGCGGCGAGCATGTCGCGTTTTTTCCGGAGAGCACGACTTCCGATGGGCGCGGGGTGCTGCCATTTCATTCGAGTTTGTTTGCGATGGCGGTGGTGCGGGCCCGGCAAGATGACGGCCTACGCGTTGTTCAGCCCCCGACAGTACAGCCCGCCGCATTGCGTTATTTTCAGGGCAATCAGCCCTCGCTCATTCCTGCTTATATTGGTGAGCAGACCTTTATGGAGTCTCTGCTACAGATCCTATCGGCGCGGGGCCTGAAGGCAAGACTTCAACTGCTCGATCCTATGCTGCCGCCAGGGCCGGAGGTCACGCGGCAAATGCTGGCGCAGATGGCCCACACACGCATCGCATCTGCCGTTGGGGCCTTGGATGATTCAGTCTTCCTCGCCAGCGCCCTCGAGGCTTGACTGCAGGTAGAGGCGACGATCCTCTAAACGAATGCCGGCCAGCTGACGGCCCCAGACACATCCCGCATCCAGGCCAATTAAATTTGGCCGAACCATCAGACCAAGTGTTGACCAGTGTCCGAAGATCACGGTCTGCTTTTCAGTCTTTCGGTTTGGCATCTCAAACCACGGCGTTAGGCCTGCGGCCTGCTCAGGCACGACCTTGGTTTTAAATTCTGGAATACCGCCTGCGGTGAAATAACGTAGCCGTGTAAAAACACTCAGAGCGGCCCGCATGCGTTTCTGGCCGGCGAGTCCGTCGGCCCAGTGTGGCCGGCCTCCATTGACCATCTCGTGCAGAAACTCCCGCCAATGTGCGCTTTTCAGTCGCGCGCTCACCGCATTTGAAAGGGCCAGGGTTTTGTGAAGCGTCCAGTGCGGCAAGAGGCCAGCATGGACCATCAGCACATTGCCATCGGCATGGGCCAACGGCCGCCTGCGCAGCCAGTCAATCAGGTCATTGCGATCGGGGGCCCGCAGGACCTCATGCAGGGTATCCAATGGCTGGGCCTTTCGCACACCTGCAGCAAGTGCCAGCAGATGTAAATCGTGATTGCCCAATACACAGACGACATTTCTGCCAGCATGCTGAAGTCGTCGTAGTGTTTTAAGCGACTTTGGCCCCCGATTGATTAAGTCACCAACCAACCAGAGCTGATCCCGGCGCGGATGGATCGGCATCTGGGCGACCAGGGCCTCCAGGCTGTCCCAGCAGCCTTGTACATCGCCAACGACATATCGCGCCATAGATCTGAAATTCGTGCTTAGGGTTCTTTAAAATACGCGTCACATTGTCGCATTTCTAAAAAAGGAGTTTTCTGTGCAGCCTGCCGCCTCGATTTTCAAAGCCTATGACATCCGCGGCATTGTGGGCGAAACCCTGACGGAGCCGGTGGTGGAGTCCATTGGACTGGCGCTTGGCATGATGATGGCGCAGGCGGGCAAATCCTCTTGTGTGGTGGGCCGGGATGGCCGCCACTCGGGGCCGGCATTGGTCGATGCGCTGGCCAAAGGGTTAATGGCCAGTGGCATTAATGTCATCGATATCGGCCAGGTGCCAACACCGGTAGTCTATTTCGGCACGGTGAGCACCGGCTGTGGCTGCGGTGTAGCCGTTACCGGCAGCCACAATCCGCCGCAATACAACGGCCTGAAGATGATGGTGGCAGGCGTCACACTCTGGGGCGAGGAGATTCAGCGCATTCGGCAGCGCATTGTGTCGGGCCAGGCCCGCCAATTCGCTGATGCAATTGCGGCCCATCAGCGCGGCCGCCGGATCTCGTCTGCGGCCACTGTCCAGGAGTATCTCAACGCGATCGTTGCCGATGTGCAGCTGTCTCGCAAGATGTCGATTGCAGTCGATGCGGGCAATGGCGTTGCGGGGGGCATTGGCCCGGGCCTGCTGGAACGCCTGGGCTGCCGTGTGCATCCACTGTTTTGTGAGGTCGATGGAAGCTTTCCGAATCATCATCCTGATCCTGCACACGTAGAGAACCTGCAGGATCTGATCCGTTGTGTTCAATCCACCGATGCCGAGCTGGGCCTGGCATTTGATGGGGATGGTGATCGGCTGGGTCTGGTGACCAAGTCGGGAAAGATCATTTGGCCGGATCGGCAGCTGATGCTGTATGCCGCCGATGTATTGGCAGCCCGGCCCGGGGGCGAAATTATTTTCGATGTGAAGTGCACTCGGCACCTGGCCCCGTGGATCCGGCAGCATGGTGGAAAGCCGCTGATGTGGAAAACCGGCCATTCACTGATCAAGGCCAAACTCAAAGAAACTGCTGCGCCACTCGCGGGTGAAATGAGTGGACATACATTCTTTAACGACCGCTGGTATGGATTTGATGATGCGCTGTACACAGCAGCACGGCTGCTCGAGATTGTTTCGAGATCCGAAAATCCTTCTGCAGTACTAGAGGCCTTGCCCGAGTCACCCTCAACACCAGAGTTGCAGCTCGCCACTGCCGAGGGTGAGAATTTCACGGTGATTGAGCGGCTGCGAGCCGAAGGTCAGTTTCCTAGTGCCCAAGAGCGCATCACCATTGATGGGCTGCGGGTCGAATATGCCGATGGGTTTGGCCTGGCCCGGCCATCTAACACCACTCCGGTGATTGTGATGCGATTCGAAGCCGATAGTGATCTGGCCTTGGTCCGCATTCAGGCTGAGTTTCGCGACAACCTCAGCCGGCTGATGCCGACGGCGAGGCTGCCGTTTTAACTCACGATCATCGGCCGGCGTCGGCATCCCAGGACAGCGCGGCAGTACATCGCGTGCTGCTGGTGAAGACCAGCTCGATGGGCGATGTCGTGCATATGCTGTCCGCGGTCCGTGAGGCGCAGCAACAGCGGCCCGAGATTCGATTTGATTGGATTTGCGAGGAGGCGTTTATCGAGCTTCCCGGCTTATTGGCCAATGTCGATCGGGTCATCCCCGTTGCAACCCGTCGCTGGAGAAAGTCCTTGCTTGCGGCTGCGACACGGCGGGAGCTTCGCAGTTTTCTTGCCAGTTGTCGGGCACGGGCTTATGACACAGTGATTGATGCGCAGGGCCTGCTGAAGACTGCCTGGATTACTGCGGCGATACGCTGCCCGAGGCAGACGCGGTTTAGTTTCGATTGGCCCACAAGCCGCGAGCCGCTCTCGAGTCTGGCGGCCGGGAAGGGTGTCCATGCACCGATGCATTGGCATGCCATTGAGCGCCTGCGTGCGCTCTGCGGCCAGGCGCTGGGCTATCAGCCGACGGGTCCGATTACAGCGCTGGAATCTCACAGAGTGCCTGGCAATTCTGTAATGTTTTTTCATGGCACTACCCGGCAAGAGAAGTCATGGCCGATGCAAGAGTGGATTGCACTGGGCCGTGCCCTGGATCAGCGGGGCCTGGATGTGCTGCTGGCCTGGGGAACGCCGCAGGAGCAGCAGATGGCAGAGACGCTCACGAAAGCCATTGGTGGTCGAACACGGCTGCTGCCGAAATTGTCTTTGGCCCAGCTTGCGCAGCACCTTCGATCTGCGCGGGCTGCGGTGGGGGTTGACAGTGGCCTGATGCATCTTGCAGTGGCGCTTGGAACACCCACTGTCGCTGTGATATCCGCCTCACATCTTGAGCGATTTTCAGCCTCCCGATTTGCACCGAATTGGGCAGCCCATGCCCGCGTGGTGACCAGGGCCCAAGGCATGGAGTCGGTCTCGGCCGAGCAGGTCCTGGCCGCATGTCGCGATTTGGGGCTCACGCAATGATCGAATCCCTCGCACGCTGGGCCTACACTGCCGCAAGCCTGCTGGTACTGCCCGGCCTAGTCTGGCATCTATTGTGGCGGGGCCTGCGGCAGCGAGAGTATTGGAAGCACTGGCAGGAGCGTTTTTTTGGTGCTGCGCCCCAGGCCTTTGGAAATTGGCATGCAGACCTAACGGACAAAGATCATCTGCTGTGGATTCACGCTGTATCAGTCGGTGAGACGCGGGCGGCAGAGCCACTGATCCGCCGCTGGTTGGATCAGTCTGCAGGCCACCGCATCATTTTGACGCATACAACACCGACTGGCCGCATGACAGGTGCTGCATGTTTTTCTGATGTCTTAGGCGCGCAGCCGCTGCGGCTTTTGCAGTGTTATCTGCCGTATGACCTGCCCTGGGCTAATGATCGATTTCTGCGGTGGGCACAGCCCAGCATCGGCGCACTCATGGAGACTGAGCTTTGGCCAAATCTGCTTGCGGCTGCACGTGATCGAAAGATTCCGATTGCGTTGATGAATGCACGGCTTTCACCCCGATCGGGCCGCCGTCTGCTTGCACTGCGCTGGCTCTCCTGGCCTGCAGTTGCAGGCCTTGCCGGCATTGCGGCACAGACCGAGCGTGATGCGGAAGGTTTTCGCAGCCTGCTTGCGTTGCCGCACCCAAAGCGGCCCATTGCCCGACTGCCTGAAATTGCAGTGCTTGGCAATATAAAATTTGACCTGAGTGTTTCGGCAGCATTTTTGGAGCAGGGCCGCCTCTGGCGAGAGGCCTTAAATCAAAATCCGCAATTGGGTGTCTCGCCCGCCAGCCGCATCTGGGCGGCGGTGAGCACCCGAGATGATGAAGAGGAGAAAATTCTGCAGGCCTGGTTAAGCGCGAAGGCCCGCCAGCAGCTCACCGAGAACGATCATCTTTTAATCGTGCCGCGCCATCCGCAGCGCTTTGAGCGAGTTGCCCAACTGATCACTGCGCAGGGGATACGGGCCTGCCGCAGATCGGCCCAGTGGCAGCTGTCGCCGGGGGATTCGCCGCCGCAGTCGGGCCTGATCACAACAGTGCTTCTCGGTGATTCGCTGGGTGAAATGTTTGCCTACCTGCAGATGTCGGATCTGGTGCTGATCGGCGGCAGCCTGCTGCCGCTGGGCGGCCAGAATCCTTTGGAGGCCTGCGCTCTGGGTCGGCCAATATTTTTTGGCCCCCACATGTTCAATTTTCACGAAATCGCCAGAGCTTTGCAGTCGTGCGGCGCAGGCATTGAGATTGCGCATCTTGATGACTGGATTACCCAGGGCCGGCGTTGCCTCGACAGCCCAAACGAATTGCAGCAGCGGGCCGATGCAGCGATTGCGTTTTCAATTGTCCATCGCGGCGCCGCCGACCGCTGTCTAGAATTTTTAAAGACTATTTCGCAAGCAGGCCGTTGACATCATCGATGTCCCGATCGGCAAGAGAACCGGCCGCCGCCTTCAGCCGCAGGCTATTGAGCAGGGTGTCGTAGCGGGCCTTGGACAAATCACGCTGGGTGGTAAAGAGCTGCTGCTGTGCATTGAGCACATCGATATTGATCCGAACACCAACCTCATAGCCCAGCAGGTTGGATTCCAGGGCCAGGCGGCTCGATTTTTCGGCGGCCTCAAAAGCCTTCACCTGTGAGAGCCCCGCCAAAACCCCAAGAAATGCGGTTCGGGTAGTCTGCTCGGCGGTGCGACGTTCGTTTTCTAGATCGAAGCTGGCCTTATCACGCAGCGCGATCGCCTCTCTGGCCCGATGAATGGGAATACCGCCATTAAAGATCGGAATCGAGAGCTCAAGCGATACGGTATCTGTCTCGGCCCGAGGAAACACATTGGAAGACAGCGTAAAGGGATCGACTCGGCGCTTCTGGGCGACCAGGTCAAGGGTAGGAACATTATCTGCCGAAGTGATTCGGGTCACCTCATAACGTGCGATCTCTGCAGCCGACTGGGCGGCCTGCACTCTCAGGTTTGCGGAGCGCGACTGTTCGATCCATTTGGCAACATCGAGTGGCTCGGGACTCTGCAGGTTCACGTCGCTGCGTAGGCCCAGTAGTCGCTGTGGCAAGGGCTTTCCCACCAATATCGATAGCCCACTGCGTCTGACTTCGAGATCATTTCTGGCGGCAATTTGCTTCGCGGTTGCCAAATCGAAGCGGGCCTGGGCCTCCTGCTGATCGGTAATCGTGGCGGTGCCGACTTCGAAATTACGCTTGGCGGACTCCAGCTGCTGGCCGATGGCTTTTAATTCCGCATCAACGCTCGCCAGGCTGTCTTGGGCTACCAGCACATCAAAATAAGCCTGCGTGACGCGCAAGAGAGCATCGATTCTGGCTTGCGTGAAATTGGCTTCACCGGCGCGCGACCGCTCTTTTTCTTGATTGAACACGGCCAGGCGCTCCAATCTGAAGATCGGCTGCGTGAGTGAAACGACATAAGTTGTGCCCGACCGCCCCGAGTAACTGATCGCACTGGCTGATGGCGTCGTCCCCGCTTTGTCGGCTACATTGAAATCAGTCCGGCTTCTTGACGCCGTTGCGGTGGCCGATGGCAGGAGTAGCCCTCGGCCTTGACCTGTCCGTGTGGCGTCTGCCTCGGCCTTTTTCTTCGCCGAGAGGAAGGCGGCATCATGATTCAGCGCGTCTTTTGCAGCCGAAGAGAGATCAAGGCCGAAGGCCGAACTGACTCCGATTGCCAGCAGTGTTGCGGCGGCAGACTGAACTTTAAAATTTAAAGCGTGAAATTTTTGTGGCATCTTCAAGCGGTTTCGTGACGGTTTCAAAAAGTACAGACTGCCTGAGGCTATCGGTGGTGGAGCTGCCGACCGATTTTATGCGTTCAACCAAAACCGCCTGCATCACAGGCGCGGTGCCCACAATGGCCACCATGCGGCCGCCGGGATTGAGCTGACGCAGCAGATGCTCGGGAATTTTTTCCACCGCACCCGAAAGTGCGATGGCATCAAACATACTCCGCGACCAGCGGGAATCTTCCGCTAGGCCGTTGGCCTGCAACACCTCTGCATTCGAGATTCCCGCCGATGTCAGGCTATCGCGCGCCATGGCCGCCAGGCCCTCGTATTTCTCGACAGTGAGCACTTCGGCAGCCTGGCGGGCCATCAGTGCCGCCATATAGCCCGAGCCCGCTCCGATCTCCAGCACGCGGTCGCCGGGCAGCAGGCTGAGCTCTTGAAGCAGCCTGGCCTCGACCTTAGGCGCCAGCATGACCTGGCCGTGGGGCAGGGGCAGCTCCATATCAACAAAGGCCAGATGGCGGTGGGACCGGGGCACAAAGCGCTCACGGGGCAGCTCTGCCAGCAGATTCAGGACATTCGGATCCAGCACATTCCAAGGCCGGATCTGCTGCTCGATCATCTTCGAGCGGGCGCTCTCAACGTTGGCAAAGTCGGGATTCATGCGGGGACTCCAGGAAGACCCTGAGTCTAGCATCAGGCGCTGCGAAGGGGTGTCCCTGGGTTGTGGATGATGACGCTGCGCACCGCCATATCAATGGCCTCGCGGATGTAGGCCTGCTCGTCGATGGGCGAGATGCTGTGGTTTTGAAGGGCCTGCCGCCACAAGGCAAGCCAAGACAGTGGTGCAAGCAGGACTTTGATTCGTTCACGGCTGATTTCGCCCTGGACCTCGCCCCGCTCAATGCCGCGGGCCAGTAAAGCGGTGAGCTGTTCATGCACCGGGCCCATGACCTCGCGCAGATAGGTCTCGGCGAGGTGCGGAAAATTATTTGACTCGGCCAGCACGATACGGGCAATCAGGTAGAGCTTGGACTCAAGGAACTGCTGCCAGCCCCACTGCAGAAACTCGCGCAGCACAACTTCCGTGCTCTGGGATACATCGTCTTTACGATTACGAATGACCTCAATCCAAGGCGCAGCCCGCTCGCGAATGACGGCCTCGAAGAGATCCTGCTTGCTTGAGAAGTAGAGATAGACCGTGCCCTTTGAGATGCCGGCCTTGGCGGCGACATCATCGAGCCGCGTCTGTGAATAGCCAAACTCACCAAAGAGATTAAGGGCGGCGTTGATGAGCTCTTGCGGCCGCGCATCCTTGCGGCGCTTCCAGCGCGGGCCCTGCTTTTCCTGATTGATATCGATTACGGCAGCTGCTTGCATCGCAGGTATTGTAATCAGAGTGCATAATGCCGCTGCACTACTGTCCCCAAATTTATGGAACTCCAACTCGACTTTCTCCGCGACCTTCCTCTGCTGGTGAAGGCCCTGATCATGGGAATCGTCGAGGGCCTGACCGAGTTTCTCCCTGTCTCCTCGACGGGCCACCTGATCTTATTTGGCGCGCTTTTAGGCTTTGATGATGCGCGTGCCAAGGTCTTTGATCTTGCGATTCAGACGGGCGCGATGGTCGCAGTGATCTGGAATTATCGCGACCGTTTTATTGGAATTGCAGTCCGTGAACTTCCTGCGGCTTTCGGGAAACTCCCTAGTGCGCTCCAAGGCCGCCAAGGCCTTCGGCAGTGGTGGGCGGATCCCCGATGGCAGCTCTCTCGCCACCTGCTGATTGCGTTTATTCCTGCAGCGATACTGGGCCTGGCCTTTGGTGGCGTCATCAAACGCCTGCTGTTTTTCCCTGTGCCGGTAGCAGTTGTGTTGATTCTGGGGGGATTGGTCATTTTTGCCGTTGAACGCTGGTGCCGCGACCATCCGGATCGCGTCCGTGTCCATGATTGCGCTGAACTGACCAATTGGGATGCTTTAAAACTCGGGCTTGCGCAGGCGGTTGCCCTGATTCCCGGCACCAGCCGCTCGGGCGCAACCATCATTGGCGGCATGATGTTTGGCTTGTCGCGTAAAACAGCAACCGAGTTCTCATTTTTTCTTGCGGTGCCGACATTGATTGCAGCCGGGGCTTACGACTTATTCAGAAATCGGGATTTATTACAGCTCGCGGACCTGCCCATGTTTGCGGTTGGCCTACTGTCGGCCTACGTCACCGCCTTATTGGTCATTCGCTGGCTGATCCGATGGGTCAGTCAGCATAGTTTTAATAGCTTTGCCATCTATCGCATTTGCGCTGGCGTGTTTGTGCTGACGGCGGTCACTATTTTCTGAAAAAGCAGGTCCGCGACGGGGTGCCCGAGCCGCAGGCCGCGGGCCTCGAATTTTGTCTGGGGCCGCCATGCTGGCCGCGGCGCAAAGCCCGCCAAAAACTGATTTTTTAGCTGTGGGTGGGCCGAGCAGACTGCCAGCATTTGGTCTGCGTATTCAGGCCAATCGGTGGCCAAGTGAATTACGCCACCTGTGCGGAGCCGGCTTACCAACAGCGCGATAAATGGGGCCTGTATCAGCCGCCGTTTGTGGTGACGTTTCTTCGGCCACGGGTCAGGGAAATAAATATGAACTGCATCCAGACTGTTGCTGGCCAACATGTGTTCGAGGACTTCGACCGCATCCCATTCCACAATCCGAATATTGGTCAGTTGCTCCTGATCAATTTTTGCAAGCAGGGCCCCAACGCCCGGCCGATAGACGTCGGCCGCCAGGATGTTCCATTCAGGATGTTGGCGGGCGATGCGCGCAGTGGTCTCGCCCATGCCGAATCCGATCTCTAAAACAATGGGCCCGGTGCGGCCAAAAACTGCTTGTAAATCAATTGGTTCCTTTCGGAAGGTCAGGCCCCACGTTGGAAGAAGACGCCCTCGCGTGGTGCGTTGTGACTGGGTGATATGTCCGCTTCGCATGACAAAAGAGCGGATTCGCCGGGAAAAATCGTCTTGCATGTTCTTCTGTTTTTGGTATCGTGCAGACAACGGGTGGGAATTCCCTAGGCAGTCTGTTTCGAAGAAAGCTGAGTATGACTTGCTTTCCGTATTCGCGCCCCTGCTACACTAGACCTTCGTTTCAATAATTTGAGTGAGATTACAACCACCATGAATAAAGCAGAACTCGTTGAAGCGGTTGCAAGCGCCACAGACTCATCGAAGGCTTCGGTCGATGAAGTGCTGAACGCAACAATCGCAACCATCATTAAAACGGTCACCAAGGGAGACTCCGTGCAGCTGGTTGGTTTTGGAACCTTTGGCTCCGGAAAGCGTGCCGCCCGTACTGGCCGTAATCCCCGTACTGGCGAAACCATCAAAATCGCGGCTGCCCGCACTGTGAAATTCACCGCTGGCAAGGCCTTTAAAGACGCGGTCAACAAGAAAAAATAAGGCCTGCTCGATGGCCTGAAAAGCCCGGCCACCGCCGGGCTTTTTTATTGACGCTCCTGGCTTCAGCTTGCCGGCTGGTTGTAGCGGGCGGTAACCCGAAGCGAGAAGTCAACCGCCTTCACATCCTTGGTGATGCTGCCCACCGAGATGCGGTCTACGCCGGTTGCGGCAACGGCCCGGATGGATTCTAGGCTGATGCCACCAGAAGCCTCGAGCAGTGCCCGACCCTGATTAATTGCCACGGCGTCGCGCATGTCCTGAAGTGAAAAGTTATCAATCAAAATATTCTCTGCGCCGGCATCAAGCGCCTGCCGCAGCTCATCAAGCGATTCAACCTCGATCTGAATCGATACCGCCGCATTGAGCGCGCGGGCAGCCCGCAGGGCAGCAGCGATGCCCCCGGCGGCAAGAATATGATTTTCCTTAATCAAAATGCCATCCCATAGCGCAAGCCGTTGGTTTGCACCTCCCCCAACTCTTACCGCATATTTCTGGGCCTGACGAAGGCCCGGCACTGTTTTTCTTGTATCGAGCACAACGCAGCCCCGCGGATTTGGGCTCATGCCCGCAATTGCATCTGCAAATGCGCGGGTCTGGGTTGCTGTTGCCGAAAGCAGTTGTAAAAAATTCATCGCGGGCCGCTCTGCGGTGAGCAAGGCCCGCGCATTGGCAGCGATTTCGCAGACATCGCTATTGGCAGGCATCAGCGCGCCTTCTGGATAACGCCAACGAATACTTGCCGCAGGGTCCAGCTGGGCAATACAGCCGGAAAACCACTCCTGCCCGCAGAGTACGGCGGCCTCACGCACCCGCAGCGTCGCCTCGGCCCGCGTGCTGGGAGAAATCAGCTGCGCAGTCCAATCGCAGGGCCCAATGTCTTCTTGGAGTGCCTCCTGGATATTGCGCTGACGCGCCTGCGCCAAGCTCTCCGAGCTCATGCGGCTCCGAGATGTGGCACGAGACCCTGCCGAAGGGAGCCTGATCGCTGCTGTGTAAATTCCAGCATACGGTCGATACACCGATGGGCCCGCTGCTGAATCTCAGGCGCAACATGAATTTCTCCGGTGCCTTGCTGAAGGCATTGCAGCACGCCTTGCAGCCCATTCATGGCCATCCAGGGACACTGCGCGCAGCTCTTGCAGGTGGCGCTCTCGCCGGCAGTCGGCGCTTCAATGAGTTGCTTGCCCGGAGCCAGCTGTCGCATGCGGTGAAATAGGCCCTTATCGGTTGCCACGATATAAGTGGTCGCATCACCCTCAACAACCGCCTTCAGAAGCGCAGATGTCGAGCCCACCAGATCGGCCTGCGCTATGACCCCCGTCGGAGATTCCGGGTGCACAAGCACGCGAGCATCGGGATGCGCTCGACGCAGCATGGCCAATTCCTCGCTTTTAAACTCGTTGTGCACGATGCAATCACCTTGCCAGAGCACCATATCAGCACCGGTCTGCTCTTCGATATAGCGGCCAAGGTGTCGATCAGGCGCCCATAGAATTTTCTCTCTCTTATCCCTGAGATGCTCCACGATCTCAAGCGCGCATGAGCTGGTGACCATCCAGTCGGCCCGTGCCTTCACGGCGGCGCTGGTATTCGCATACACCACCACTGTCCGATCTGGATGGGCATCACAGAATGCGGAGAATTCATCTGCCGGGCAGCCGAGATCCAGGGAGCAGGTGGCCCCGAGATCCGGCATCAGCACGGTTTTTTCTGGGCTTAGGATCTTGGCCGTTTCGCCCATAAAACGCACGCCAGCGACCACCACGGTCTTCGCTGAGTGACTGCGGCCAAATCGTGCCATCTCTAGAGAGTCGGCGACAAAGCCACCAGTTTCGAGGGCCAGGTCCTGCAGATCGCCGTCCACATAATAATGAGCAATCAAGACCGCATCGCGATCAATTAATGCTGCTTGTATTTGTTGCTTCAGTGCGAAGCGCTCCGAGGCCCCAATGGCCGGCTGCACTTTGGCCCAGGCTTGTGCGATACAAGATTCTCCCTGAGCATTTTGTAGCGTGAAATCGAAAGAGGTGCTGCGCTGCATGAATTTTTAAATCGCTGGTTATCGCTGGGTTTAAAAATACTGGAGCGGGTGAAGGGGATCGAACCCTCGTCTAAAGCTTGGGAAGCTTTCGTTCTGCCATTGAACTACACCCGCCTGGTATTTCTTCAATGAAGTCATCTTGTTTTTGATAGCATCTTGACCATCGTTATCCGCCTGTTCCCCATACAAGAAAGAGCTGACTTATGAGTAACCAAGAAAACGCGTGGATTAATCTTCGGCAGTTGATGGAGGTCATCAGTTCTGACCCTGAGTATAAGACCCTGGATGATCGCAGCCAGCGCCTGCTGGAGTGGATTGTGTTGAATTATGCCCCCGGCCAGTCCATGTTTGTACAGTCGGTGGTGGTGAATTCCCAGGTGGCTTCCCCGGCCACCATTCACAAATGCCTATCGATCCTGGAGCGTGAAGGATTTATTTCCCTTGAGGTGGACCCCCGCGATACCCGACGACGGATTGTCAGCCCCACCGATCGCGCCCGAAAGCTGCTTGTTCGGCTATCAAAGCGAGTGAATGCCTGGGCCGACTCGCTCGGCACTTGAGCCCAGAAATGGGCCTGCAGCGACTGCTGCGGGGATTCGGATGGATGCTCGGTTTTGCTGGGGCGTTCGCGCTGCTGCATTGGCTCACCATGCAGGCCAGTCCAGTGTTTGACGTGGTCCCTGGAAAAATCTCCCTAATCTATTTGCCCGCCTTTGTCCGAATGATTTCGATCATGGTGGCAGGGATTCCTGCGGTGATTGGGATCGGGGTTGGAAGTTTTCTGATGTCGGTGGCCTACCATGGGCTTCCGATCGCTTCGGCTGCAGCTGACGCTGCCGCTGCCTGCTTGGCGATCGTGTTCGCCCATGCCGTGCTGCGTCAGGCCATGGGCGTTGCGCGCGTACCCATTACGTTCTGGACTCTGTTGGCGCTAACCGGAATTTATTGCGCGTGCAACGCAGTGACCCACGGTATTTTTTGGGGCCTGCTTGAGATGGACTTTAGCCTGGCCCCCTGGCAGCTCTCGCTGATGATGGTTGGAGATCTTCTGGGGGTGGTCGCCATGTTTCTCATGAGTCGAATTGTGATTCGCCGGGCGCGGCAGTTATCGCTTTAAAGATTCAATAATCGCCTGGCTGATTACATCGAGGGATTCTGATTTCGCATCCGCCCCCGGCACATTGCTGAGTGCTGCAGTGGCGGCCTGCGCGATGGATTTTCCGAGTGCTACCCCCCATTGATCGAATGGATTGATGTGCTGGATGGCCGCAAGGCACATTACCCGATACTCCCAGAGTGCGATCAATGCGCCCAGGCCCTCTCCGTTACAGCGCTCTAGCATCAGCAGATTGACAGGCTGGCCTCCGGGGCAGCTTTTCTGAGGGTCGGCATCTCGCTTGCCGATGGCAAGTGCCTGGGCCTGGGCAATCAGATTGGCCAGAAGGGCCCGGTGACTTTCGGCGAAGTGATGGTCTGGAATCTGGACTCCGATTAAATCAATGGCAACAGGAATCGCTGCCTGATGCAGCAGCTGAAAAAAAGAATGCTGCGCATTTGTGCCCACATCCCCCCAGAGAATCGGGGCTGCCGATTTCTGAAGTGGCTGGCCCGCCTGGCTGACGCTTTTTCCCAGCGACTCCATCCAGAGTTGATTCAGATAGGGCAGCAGCAGATGCAGTCGGCTGTCGTAGGCCGACACCATCAGACTCGCTATACCCCGCTGATGCAGGTTGTGGAGATCGGTGAGTGCGAGCAGAATCGGTAGATTCTCTTCGTCTTTTGTTTGGGCGAAATGGGCATCCATCGCCGCACCGCCTTTTAGAAAATCATCCACTGCGGCATTGCCCAAGACTGCGCGCGCCGTTAACGATACCGGGCCCCAGATGGAATAGCGGCCTCCAATACTTTCGTCAAACCAGAGCGTGCGTTTGGCAGCGATTCCCCACGCGATTGCCCTATCGGGGTAAGCCGTGACAGCGATGAAATTTTCTTTGGGCTGTGCGATTCCGGCACCGGCCATCCAGGCTTGGCAGATCTCGGCATTGGCGAGGGTCTCAAGCGTTCCGAACGATTTGCTCGCCAAGACAATCAACGTGCGGGCAGGATCGAGACGGGCAAGACAGCTTGCAAGTGCATGCGCATCAATATTCGGCACAAAGTGGGCCCGCAGGGCTGGCCCCGGAGTGATGGGCCCGAGGGCCTCAATCAGTAGGTGGGGGCCGGTATCGCTTCCGCCAATACCCAGGTGAATGATGTCCGTGCATGGCTGGCCGCTCGAGGTCTTGTAATCTCCTGCCCGGATGGACTCTGCGAGAAGACGTGTCCGTTGATGCTCAGCTGACATTTTCGGCATGAGGTCCTGGCCATTTGGCGCAAACTCACCGGGCAGTGTTGCGGGTGGGGACGCAAGGCCCGCAACACGCAGCGCCCAGTGGCCTGCTGCCCGATCCTCGGAGCGATTGATTTTCTTTGCGCCGAAAAAATCAGCACGAAATTGCGAAAGCGCGGCGCGAAGTTCGGGCTGCTTCAGCAGTTCGGCTGCCGGGTCATGCGCGGGCGCCTGCAACTGCCGTTGACGGCTTAACCGAAGGTGTGCCCCTGTAATCCAGAGATCAGATGCGTGCATCGCGCCATTGTAGGGTGTAGTGCATTTTCCAGATGTGGCTGCATTTCTGGCAGCGGCAGGTCAGCACCTTCGCGCTGAGATCTTCACTGGAGCGCTCATCCATGACCTCAATGCGGCCATAGCGGTGGCAGCGATCGCAGATGGCTTGACGGCTGACACTCTCTGCAACAATCAGAATCAAAATAAATCGCAACCAAGACCAGCCGGTGACGCATAGGGCCGCGAAGCTGAGCGCAATTCGAAAGAGTCGATCGGGAAGATTTTGAATTTCCATCACGCCATCGGTGAGTGCGAGACCTGCGACAAGACAGATCACGCCGAGCCCAAGATAGCCAAAACTTCGCGTCAACTCATATTCGTGCCAGCGACGAAAGCCATTGGAATTGATTTGTTCGGCCAGCGTTTCGCGTGGCGCCCCCCAGGCCATCAGTGCGTTCCCGCTTTAGCGCTGCCGTAGGCAGTTTTCTCTGCTCAATGCAGCGAGTTCGGCGGGCTTTAGATCAGCCTCCAGCGCCAGTGAGGCCACCTGCTTATGGCCCTGCAGACGATTGAGAATGCTCTGCATGACAGGATGGTCAGGCTGTAGTGATCGCATCTGGCTGAGGTAAATCGCGCGATGCTCAGAATGAAGCGCATCGAGCTGCTGCCGGACTGTGTGTAAGCAGGCAGCAATTTCGGTAGCCGATTGCGACTGGCTTGCGCATAAGGACCGGTTGGTGCTTGCCCAATGGATCCAGGGCTCGCTAAAGCGCTGCTCCTCGCTGCAAAAACGTTCGCGCTGCTCCGCACTCTGGCCCACAAACGGGCGGGGCGGATTTGCCCAGGCGGTGGGCAGGCCTAGTGCGATCAGCAACAGCGCAAGGATCTGTCGGCCGGGCCTGCGTTTGCGACTGGCCATTTCATCAATCCCGAATCTGACTGATGATGACCAGCCCCCTTGGCGGGGAATCCTGAGTGATGAAGGGCGATAGATTGACAGGCTTTCCTTTGATGGTCATTCGGGCCTTATCGGGCTGACCGAAGACCACGGCCGCTGTGGAGCCCGAGGGAAATTCAACCCGCTGTCCGGGCTCAACTTTGACATTGGTTTTTTCTCCGTTGTTTTTCACGATCTGCACCCAGGTGGAGACTTGCATCTCCAGTACACCATCGGAGGCGGCCGCTGAAGTGGTCACGGCTGATGATGCGGCAGTGCTTGTGCCTGTTGCCGTTAATGGCGCCTGCGTTGCGGCTTTTGGAGCGGGGCCTGCAGGGGCTTGCGGGGCCATTGTTGATGGCGCGGCTGCAGTTGTTGGTGCTGCAGGTGTGCTGGTGGATGCAGCCGATGCGCTGGTGGATGGCGCAGGTGTTCCACTGCTGGGTGTGGCTGCGGAATCGGCTGGTTTATTCTCACTTATGGCCGCACTGCTTGCGGCAGATTCATTCGCCGTTGGCGCAGGAACTGCGGCCGGCTCAAGGCTTTCTTTCAGCACACCAATCGTAATCAGGCCGGCAATCGCAAAGGCCACCCATCCCCACGGGAATGTTTTGGATTCGCGTTCACTGGGCGGATCGATTTCCGCGGCAACTTCCCGTCGGAATGGTGATGGGGCAGCAGATGATGCGGTGATTGCATCAGGTGATTTCACAACGATCGGCGCTATCGATGTTTTTGATTCTGGCGCAAGCGCTGTGGATGCCGTTGATGACACCTCTGCTGCGGGTGGTGCATCAGCGACTGCAGTATCAGGGGCCGCAGCATCAGCGGTTGCAGCCTCGGATTTTGGCGCCTCTTGCGCGATTGCCTCTGACACCTCTGCGGCCGGCGGCTCTCGGGCGGGCAGTGCAACGCCCAGGTAAGCAGCGTAGCGTTCTACTGCTTGCAAATAGTAGCCTGTGCTGTAAAACGGCCTGAGGTCTCCCGCCTCAATCGCGCGAAGTTGCGAAGGTGAGAGCGCAATCTTGAAGGCCGCTTCGGCCAGGTTATCTCCCCGGCTTTCTCGGGCAGATTTCAACAGTCCACTGATCGCTGCGATCTCAGCTTCGGAGAGTTGGACGTTGGTCATGGTGTGCTGGATCCGCGGTTGGTCTAACCCCTCCGAAGAGTACCCCTGCCGCACTCAGGGGACAAGGGTCAATACCGAAAAAAGCCGAGGCCGACGGCCCTAGAGCCAGGCCGCCGAGGCAGGCCGCAGGCCTAACGCCATCCGGCCCGATCGATAATGCGCGCTCCCGCAGGCTGGTACTTTCCAAGGTCTGAGACGGAGAGTTTTTCTGCCTTAAATTGGCCCAGTCGGCTTAACTCAGGGTTATGGATGGGCACATTTCGGACAACAGGCCACTCGTTATTGGAATTGGCCAGTTGGGCCTGGGCAGCCGGTGAGGCAAGAAACTCCAGAAATCGCCTGGCCTCCTCAGGGTGGGGTGCATACCGGGCAATTCCACCTCCGCTGATGTTGATATGGGTGCCTGAACTCGTCTGATTGGGCCAGATAACGCCGAGCCGGGCTGCCGATTCACGTTCCTCTGCCTTTGGAGATTTCAAAAGCCGAACCAGGTAATAGGAATTGGTGAGTGCGACGGCGCATTCACCAGAGATCACGCCCTTGATCTGGTCGGTATCACCACCTCGGGGGGTGCGCGCCAGGTTGGCCACAACACCCTTTGCCCAGGCTTCGGCCTTTTGCTCTCCCTGATGGGCAATGATGGAGGCAAGCAGTGAAAGCATGTACGGGTGGGCGCCAGACCGCGTGCAGACCTTGCCCTTGAATGCGGGGTTTGCGAGATCCTCGTAGCGCTGGATCTGTTCAGCCTTTAGTTTTGCGGGGTCAAAGACGATTAGCCGGGCCCGCGTGGTGAGCCCGAACCACAGCTGGTCGGCCTGAAATTCTTGGGGGATTGCGGCCCTCAGTAGTGTGGAGCTGGCAGGCTGAAGCAGGCCTTCGTTTTGTGCCTTCCAGAGTCGGGCGGCATCGGCCAGGAGAATGACATCAGCGGGCGAGGCCTTGCCCTCGCTTTTGAGTCGCTCAAGCAGTGCCTCGTCTCCAGCCTGAATCTGATTGACCTTGATTCCTGTCTGGCGGGTGAAGGTGTCGTAAAGCTCCTGGTCACTGGAGTAGTGACGCGAGGAGTAGAGATTGACTGCCCGCTCTTTTTGCTGGGCCTGGACCGCCGGGCTCTTGAGCCACAAGGGTGCGAGCAAGGCCGCCAGCATGGCGCCGCCCAAGACACGGCGGCCGAGGCGGCCGAGATCGAGACTGACTGACATTGCATTTCTCCTTACCTGTTCGGGGGCCGGCACCCCAGGGCAGACACGCCGCCGTGATTACGGAGCACCGAATGGAACAATATTAATGCGAATCATTCTCGTTTGCAAATCAGCTAAGGAAACACCTGTCCTAAACAGACTGTCAGATTTTTTTGACATTTAAATGTGTCAGCGTAAAATGACATCCAGACCCATCGCGGGTTTGACGGCGTTGGATCCTCCGGCCGTCGTTGTCATGACAGCCCCCGTGCGGGTTCAGCACGAAGAAGAGGTCTTTCAAAGGAGAAATGCTATGGCAGACCCAAACAAAGTATGGCCTACAGGCCTTACTGAAGCTGAATCAGAGGAGATTCACCGTAATCTGATTCAGGGTACGCAGATTTTCGGGATGATCGCAGTGCTCGCACATCTGCTGGCTTATATCTATTCACCCTGGTTGCATTAAAAGGAGCGGATCATGATTTACGGAAAAATCTGGTGCGTGGTCAAGCCGTCGGTTGGGATCCCTCTGTTCCTGTCCGCTGTTGCTATTGGCTCATTTGCAGTCCACGTCGCACTCGTGACAAACACCACATGGGTGAAAGACTTCCTGCAAGGCGGTCAAAAAACGGTGGCGGCGCAGCCGGCCGTCAAGAAGTAGCGCAGCCACTCCCTCGGCTTCGCTACAAAAGGGTTCCGGAGTTCATGGCTTCGGGACCCTTTTCTTTTGTGGTGCGCTGTCATGGACGCAGTATCTGAAGCCTTTGCCTAAAATGTGCAAATCGTGAATCGCTTTAGCCGATCGCTCGTTCAGACCTGGACCTCCATGGGGTCACGGTTTCTTCCCTTTGCTGATGCGGCGACTCCTGATTTGCCGCTATCAAGACTGCTGCGGCTGTCGCTGTTTCAAATCTCGGTGGGCATGGCGCTGGTGCTGCTCATCGGAACCTTAAATCGCGTCATGATTGTTGAACTGAAGGTGCCAGCCTCTATCGTGTCGATCATGGTGGCGCTGCCCATTGTGTTTGCGCCGTTGCGTGCCCTAATCGGCTTTAAATCCGATATTCATCGCTCCGAGCTCGGCTGGCGTCGGGTGCCTTTTCTCTGGATGGGCACGATGCTGCAGTTCGGTGGTTTCGCTGTGATGCCGTTTGCACTCCTGGTACTCGCAGGGGCCGGTCAGGCGGCCAATGCGCCGATCTGGATGGGACACCTGGGCGCGGCCATCGCATTTTTGTTGGTCGGTGCGGGCCTGCATACCGTGCAGACTGTAGGCCTCGCGCTGGCTACCGATCTTGTTCCTCAAGAATCGCAGCCCAAGGTCGTGGGGCTGATGTATGTCACGTTATTGGCGGGCATGGTCGTGAGTGCCTTGGCCTTTGGTGCGTTGCTTGAAGATTACAGTCCGGGCCGACTCATTCAAGTGATTCAGGGCGCAGCGGTCCTGACCATCATTCTGAACGTGACCGCCATGTGGAAGCAGGAGGCCAGAGACCGTAATCGCAAGCGCTCTGCGATTCCCGATCCTTCGTTTATGGATTCTTGGCGGACTTTTTCACAAGGGCCAGCAGCGCTTCGGCGTCTTGCTGTGGTCGGCCTGGGCACCATGGCATTCACCATGGAAGATGTTTTGCTCGAGCCCTACGGCGGCGAAGTGCTTGGCCTCAGTGTAAGCGCCACAACACTGCTGACTGCAACACTGGCCATCGGAAGTTTGATTGGATTTTGGTTTGCTTCTCGGGTGCTGGGCCGCGGTGCAGACCCCTACCGAATGGCCGGTGCGGGAGCACTGGTGGGCCTACCGGCGTTTCTCGCAGTGATTGCGGCGGCACCCGCCCAGTCCGCACCGATCTTTACCGCCGGCACGTTTCTGATCGGACTCGGGGCAGGGCTTTTCGGCCATGGAACGCTGACGGCGACCATGCAGAGCGCCCCCAAAGAGCAGGTTGGCCTAGCCCTGGGGGCCTGGGGGGCCGTGCAGGCCACTGCGGCGGGACTGGCCATGGCGATCGGGGGAGTGGTGCGGGATTTGGTGGTGGCCATGGGGGATTCAGGCACCTTTCTTGGCAGGGAATTCGCCGGCGCCGCGACGGGATATGTCGTTGTGTATATCATTGAGCTCATCTTGCTTGTGGCCACACTGGTTTTTATGGCCCCGCTTGTAAAAAAAAGGAATGCCAGGGAGTCCACTCAATAATCAGCCCCACGAGCTGATGCCCTCTGAGAAAGGTTGGTAAGACATGGAAGTTTGGCAAGTAATTCTGTTGATCTGGGCGGCAGTTGCGGTGACATTGGTTGCGAATCATTTCAACCGTGGCGGCAAGTAAGCCCTCGTCTGCCGAGTAATCCGACAGGCCCCGAATTCGGGGCCTGTTTTTTTCTAATATTTTCAATGACCCGGAAGTATCCTGAGTCAGAGAGCGCTTCTACGCCATGATGCCGCAGGCTGATTATGTTTACGTCAGAGACAGGCTTTTACGTCGCGAGGAAATTGCCCTGTTGGATCTTTGTGAGGAGGTGTTATTGAGGGTAAGGTGGATCGCATCATTTTCGCGTGATTTGATGCTTCAGCCATGCGGAGGCGCTCACCAGGATAATTCCTGCGATGACAAAGGCCGCGCCAATAATGAAACTGATCTCCAGCTGCTCGTCTAGCAGGCCCACGCCGAGCGCTACCCCAAAAATCGGCGTGAGAAAGGAAAACACTCCCAGCTGTGATGCACTGTAGTGTTTGAGCAGCCAAAACCAGGCGAGATAGCTTGCAAAGCAGACCACAAGCGATTGAAAAATCAGACTGCCCCATGCGAGCGCAGTGAATTGAATGGCGGTTTGTTCAAGTAAAAATGCTGCAGCAGTCAGCAGAAAAAAGGCCCCAGCAAGCTGATACAACAGCGTTTGTGCTGCCGAAACCTGTGCGAGCTTTGAACAGCGTACTGCTACCGTAGTGGCAGCCCACGCGATTCCGGCGCCAATCGAAAGAAGATCTCCGTAAAGCAAGTCGGCAGCGTTGATATTTTGCTGTGTCTGATTGGGCCGCAAAAGAAATGCGATGGCTACCCCGGTAAACGCGAGTCCGATCCCCAACCATTGGGCGCGGCTTAGCCGCTCACTGGGCATCAGCAGATGCAGCCCCAGGGCAGCAAAAATTGGTGCGGTATATAACAGAACCGTCATATGGGAGGCCGATGTGTAGCGCAGACCCTCGCCAATTAAAAAAAACTCAAGGGCAAACAATCCCGCTACGAGAAGGCCGGGCCGCCATGTGCCATCTTGAATGGAGAGGCCCTCGCGCCGAATGAACATGAGCAACACCACGAGGACAGCGGCTACGCCAGAGCGAAGCGCAATCTGCATTAACGGTGAGATGTCCGCCGCCGCCATCTTCAGAATGACTTGGGCCAGCCCCCAGATCAGACACAACACCACCATCAGTCCGCCTGCGCTGGTGTCGAGTGACCTCCTCACATTGAGTATCTCGATACGCTTCGCCTCGAGTAGGTCAGTCGACTAAGTCTGCGATTTCTTTATTTCTGGCGGGCTGTACTGGCTGCACAGAAGGCCCGCCAGCCGCTCCACCGCAGAATTCACTGGGATAATTTTGTTTTCCTTGGGCAGCTGTGGGTTGAGAAGATACTGGCCCTCAGCAAAAAACTTTGAATAGATTGAGGCCGATTCAACCTTGAATTGCTGCCGCTTGCAATCAATCACCCGCGTCAATGTCATCGATCGGTACCAGAGCCGTTCATACCGCATCACGCTTTCATAGTTGGTCACGGTCTGGAAACGGACCATCGCGTCACCGAGCGGCCGAATGGACTGCAAATTAATATAGATTTCGTAGTTTGGCCCCTTATCGAAGGCGGACCATTGCCCGGCGTTTGCTGGCAACGCGAGGGCAAACAACATCAGGCTGAGCAAGTGGCGCATCGGCGTTGTTTCCGGCTTTAGACGATTGGGCCGCCCAGTATAAGATGTCTGGGCGAAGGAGGGGAAGATGCTGTCGCAGCAATCAGAGATTGCAGTGGTGGGGGCAGGTGCGGTCGGCTGCTTCTTTGGGGGCCGACTTGCCCAGGCGGGCCACCCCGTGACGCTCATTGGGCGGTCCGCGCATGTCGATGCAATTAATCGCGATGGGCTATGGATCGATTCAGAAGACTTTTGCGGCGCAATACGTGTGCGGGCATCCACATCGGTAAGCGATGCGGCCCATGCCGATTTGATTCTCTTGTCCGTGAAATCCGCAGATACCGTTGCTGTCACCAAGGCACTCTCACCCATCTTGCGTCCCAATGCATTGATCCTGAGTCTTCAAAATGGTGTGGATAATTGCACGCGGCTGCGGCCTTATATCGTCCAAGCCGCCTTCCCCGCAGTGGTCTATGTTGCGGTGGGCATGCAGGGCCCAGGCCGAGTAAAGCACTTTGGCCGTGGCGAGTTGGTGATCGGGGATCCCGAGTCCGGCGCGTCATCTCCAGCCGAGGATTCGCTGCGTGCGATTGCTCGGGTATTTGAGTCTGCCGGCATTCCTTGCGCTGTATCACCGGAGATCAAGCACGCCCTCTGGAAAAAGTTTCTTGTGAATTGCACCTATAACGGAATATCAGCACTTGGCCAGATGCCTTATGGCGAGATGGTCCAGGTGCCGCAGATTCAGTCGCTGATCGAGGCCCTAACTGAGGAATTTATTCAGGTCGCTCAGGCGGAGGGTGTTGATCTGAGTCCCGAGGAGGCCGCCCTTGCAAATCAGACCATTGCGCGGACTATGCCAGGCCAGCGATCTTCAACCGCCCAGGATCTTGCACGCGGAAAGCCGACCGAGATCGATTATCTGAATGGTGTTGTCGTTGAGATTGCCCACCGGCATGGCATCAGCGCGCCCACCCATCGTGCGATTCACGGCTTGGTCAAAATGCTCGAGCACCATCCTAAGCATGATCCATTTCGGCAGGCCTAATTGAGCGCACCCAAAAGCCCACCGCCGAAGCGCACTGACTTTCGCGCATTTGAGTCGATACAGACTCGCTGGCATGACAATGATGTCTACCAGCACGTCAACAATGTTACCTATTACGCGTTTTTTGATACCGCAGTCAATAAAATTCTTGTGGATCGGGGCGTACTGAAGATTGCGGATAGCCCTGTGGTTGGATTGGTCGTTGAGACTCAATGCAGGTATTTTTCACCGATTGCTTTTCCGGATTTAGTGCAGGTGGGCGTCTGTACGCGACATATTGGATCCAGTAGCGTCCGATATGAGATCGGTATTTTTCGTAACCAAGACCAACAAGCATCCGCAGTCGGACACTTTGTTCATGTTTATGTCGATCGGCGTAGTCAGCGTCCGGTTCCCATTCCCGAGCCGATTCGGCAGGTACTGATGGATCTCTACCGGGCCGACACTTTGTAGCGTTATTTGATGCCCTCGTAGCGGGTACAGCTCCAGCCTTCAGTGACCGATGGCCCGCGTAGGTTGAGCCGGCCATCGATCGGGTTAAATTCGATTTCGTTTTCTTGATCTGGTTCGCGATAGCGACGCAGCGGGCCAGCCTCCTCTTTAAAGCGAAACGTGCGCCCTCGGTAAGTTAGTGAAGTCGGCGTGATCTTAAGTTCGAATGTTTCTGCAGTGTTGAGATCTTGTTTGCAGTGATACTCTTGGGTTCGGGCAACACATCCTGCCATCAGTACGAATGCCACTATCGCCAAAAGACGCATGATCAAGACTCCACCGGCTGCCCGAGGGTTGCGACAGGCCCGCCGTTGGGCCGCGCAGAAGAAATTGTTGCGCTGCAGTCTTGCTGATGTGGGGCGGTCAAGCTATTTTGATGCGTAGCCAGTGGGTCAAAGGGGATATTCATGTGTCGATGGGTTGCCTATACAGGTCCAGATATTTTCTTAGAAGATCTCATTTTCCATCAGGAAAACTCCATCATCCATCAGAGTCTTTCGGCGAAACATTCCGAGTGGGTCACCAATGGTGACGGCTTCGGCGTGGCTTGGTATGGAAAACGCACCGCCCCAGGGCTTTTCAAGGATATCTTGCCCGCCTGGAATGACAGCAATCTTCGCTCGCTTGCCTCTCAAATTCAGTCCAGGCTATTTTTCGCCCATGTGCGGGCCTCGACGGGGACCGCTGTAACGCGCACCAATTGCCATCCCTTCACCTATAAGAATTGGGCATTAATGCACAATGGAAAAATTGGTGGCTGGTCGTCCTGCCGTAAAGAAATTGAGTCCTTGATTCACCATGATCTTTATCATCATCGGCAGGGCACTACCGATAGCGAGGCACTCTTTCTTGTCGCGTTAAGTAGCGGCTTAGTTGATGATCCACGTCGGGCAATGGAGCAGGCCTGCCGGGAAGTGCTCCGTGTAATGCAGCGCTCTGGCGTTGATGAGCCGCTTCGCATATCGCTGGCCGTTACCGATGGGCAGGAGGTCTGGGCGTTTCGGTTCTCGAGTGATGGGCATTCGCCGACACTGTTTTACGGCACACCCCAGACCCGGGGCGAAAGCACGGATGCTGACGTGATTCACACCATTGCGTCAGAGCCCTCGGATTCCCAGGCGCATCATTGGCATGCGGTTTCTGAATCGAGCGGCGTCCACTGGAAGTCAGGCAGGATCACTGCTTTTTCGCTGCAGCTTTAAATCATGTTGCTGCCGGCTTACAGGAACCGGGCGAGTTCCCGAATATCTTCCTCCATCATCTCTCGCACCTCGATGGCCACAATCCGGCCGCGGCGATCAATGACAAAAACCTGCGGCAGTCCCTGGCGCTGGCGATAAATCGCGGCCCAGGCCTCGGTCGCCATTGCGGCTTTAAAGGCGTAGCCCCCTTTTTTCATATAGGCCACTGCAGCGTCTTTGGTTTTATCAAGACTGATGGTGATGACTTCCAGGCCGCGAGATTGATGCTCGCGATAGAAGCGATCCAAAAGCGGGTTTTGCCGCGCACAAAAGGGGCACCAGGATGCCCAGAATTCAACGATCAGGAGATTGCCCTGCAGGCGTTGCCAGTCTACTGGGCTGCCATCCAGCAGGGTCAGGGCCGGTGGCTGAAATTGCTGGCCGACGGCGAGTGGAATTTTCTGGGCAATGGCGGCTGGGCAAAGCGCTGCCAGCATCAAGCTTGCGATTGCCTGCCGGCGATGGGCACGATGCCTACTTTCCGCGTACGGGCTTTGGTTGAGTGGGCTGCCCATATGAAAAAATTGAGATCTTTTACTTGCTGATGGTCATTATAGAACCCATGATTCAATCATTGAACTTTATTTCCGGGCCGCTGAACCGGTGGGCCATCGGCATTCTCAGCATGGCTGGCCTCGCGCTCGTGTTGATGGGCCCGCCGCCGGCAGTCGCAACAACACAGTCAAAAGATCTGATTCGGCCAGCGGCTGTAGCCGGCGGGTATTCCGTTCGGCTAGTTGCCGAAGGGCTTCAGCATCCCTGGGGGCTGGCATGGCTGCCCTCGGGTGAGATCTTGATTACTGAGCGCGAGGGAAGTCTGCGGAAATTATCGCGTGATTTCTCGCGGCTATCGCCACCAATTGCAGGCCTGCCCAATACTCTGGTGATCGAGGGCCAGGGCGGCCTGCTGGACATCGCGGTCCATCCAGAATTTACGAAAAACGGTTGGATTTATCTCTCGTACACCGAGGGCCCCAGGGCTGCGGGAAGCGGGACTGCGCTGATGCGCGCGCGTTTAAAGGAAGATCGTCTGATCGACAGCGAGCGGCTTTTTTCGATGCAGCCGAAATCTCGTGGCGGGCGGCACTTCGGGGGCCGCATTGTGTTTGATCGTCAGGGCATGCTGTATCTCACCCTTGGTGACCGCGGTGAAGAGGAGCGCGCCCAGAGGCCCAATGACCACGCCGGATCGGTGATTCGGCTACACGATGACGGCCGAATTCCGGCTGACAACCCGTTTCGCGGCCGGCCGGGCTTGATGGCCGAGGCCTTCAGCCGAGGAAATCGCAATATTCAGGGGGCTGCAATCCACCCCGTGACCGGCGAGTTGTGGGCCCATGAGCACGGACCGCAGGGCGGTGATGAGGTCAATATCATTCGCAGCGGCCGCAACTACGGCTGGCCGACCATCACCTACGGCGCTAATTATGTGACCGGCACTCGCATCGGAGAGGGCACCCAGAAAGCGGGAATGGAGCAGCCCCTGCATGTCTGGACGCCATCCATTGCGCCGTCAGGAATGGCTTTCTATTTCGGAAAAGTTTTTCCGCAGTGGAACGGTAGCCTGTTCGTGGGCGCCCTGAGGGGCCAGTCGCTGGTGCGTCTTGTGCTCGATGGCGAGCGAATCGTTGCCGAGGAGCGGCTTTTGGTGAATCAGATTGGCCGTATTCGCGATGTGCGCATTGGGCCAGACGGATTGATTTATCTGCTCACCGATGCGCCAGACGGCAAACTTTTTCGTCTAGAGCCACGATAGGCTGCCGTTTGCAGCGGCAGTCTGATTCGCGGCGATTACTTTGATCGCGAGGGATTCTTCGCGGTATACGGTTCGCTGATTGAGCCTTCTAGGGTGTAGCCTGTGACGGCAAGGCCGGTATCCACCCGTGCTTCGCGAAGCGTGCCCTGGACCCAGACCGTATCCATTGATGCGAGCTTGGAGGTCGGTTTTTTCAATCTCACCAGAATAATCTGGTTTGCTGGCGGCGGTGGCAGATGAATGCAGGCCCCGAAATAAGGCACAAGAAGGAATTCCGAGATCTGCTTGCGGTTTGCATCCAGGGAGACAACATATCCCGCGATACGGATAGCGGAATTGATGTGGGTCGGATCAATGGGTGCGTTATCCCATTTCTTTCGAAGCTGCTGCATGGCCTCGTTGGCCTGCTCGGAGCCATCGACCAAAAATCCCAGGCGACCCACTGCTGCCATCTGAAGCTTGATTTCGTTGGCCCAGTGGATCGGCAGCAGATCATCCCAGGTGATGGTTTTAACGGAAGCTGCGGGCTGGGCCGAGGCCGACAAGGCCTGCAGGCCGATCAAGGCAGCGAGAAAAATCAGCGATAAAAAACGGTGGAATCTCTGGGTCATGGCCGGATCATAAATGACTCATGCGGTAGGGGGATGCAGGCCATCATGCAGGGAGTAGCGCATTGCTTTTAAGGCGGGCAGCAGGCTCGCCAAAAGGGTGAGGCCAAGCACTGCGCCAAGCGCAAGCCAGCCCTGTGAATCCAGTGGCCGCAATTGCAGAAATATTCCGAATTCTTGGGCGGCCCAGGGGCCAAGCATCGCAATCATGATTTGCAGCATTATCCAGCCGATCACAATTCCTGCGAGGCTGACCCATAGGGATTCAAGGAGAATTAGCCTTGTGATTCCCGCTGGGCTGAGCCCCAGCGCCCGGAGCACAGCGAATTCTTTGCGTCGTGACGCAATCGATAGCAGCAGTGTTGCGCAAATTCCCAATAATGCGGATGCGAGAACAAGCCAGCCGATGACCGATAACGTGACCTCAATGACGCCGAAGGCTTGCCAGAGCTCATCGAGGGTCACACCGGGCAAAATGGCCATGAGCGTGCCCGCCCCCAGCGATTCGATTGCCCGCCGGGCAGAAAAGATCTGGGTCCTTGACTCAAGGCCAATGAAGACCGCCGTGACTTGTGAGGGCTCAAGCCGCAGGGGATCTGATGGGATCGCTGAAGCCGACTGTTTGGGCTTTGAGCCGAATTCCCAGCCGATGTGCATGGCCTCAAAGCCCGCCAGTGAGATCAGCACCGATCGGTCAATCGGCGATCCTGTTCTGCGCAGCACGCCGGTTACGGAAAAGGGCGTGTCGGAATGATCTTCGGCCAGACTGTCGTTGGCCCCGTGTGTCAGGGTAATGCTGCTGCCAATGGACAGCCCCGACTTAGCAGCAACTTCGGCGCCGATCACGACATCGAAAAGCTTTGCAAAGGGGCCGCCACTTGAAAATGCCAGGCCCGATGGTCCACCCACTTTGGAAAAAAACATGGGCGTTGTGCCCACTACCGGAAACCCCCGAAAGTGATCGCCCAGCTGCAGCGGCACCGCCCATGCCACCGAGGGCAGCTTGACGATGGCGTCCACATGGCTATAAGACATGCTGCGGACGGGCTGCCCTAAATGAAACACTGCGTACAGCAGCAGATTGCTGGGGCTGGTTCGGGATCCGGCGATCAGGTCCACGCCGCTAATGGCATTGGAGAAGCTATCGCGGGCATCGTCTCGCAGCTGCATGACGGCAAGCACCATGGCCACCGAAACAGCAATCGCCGCCACCAATAAGGAAAGCGGCCCTCTGCGCGCCCATGCACTGCGGCCTGCGAGTGTGAGGCTGCTGAAAGCCCGAGCGCTCATGCCGCTTTTCTCTTGGCTTGATTCATTACTGCAAGATCGATTGCGCGATCGAAAAATTGATTCAAGGCGCGTTGATGGCTTACAAAAATACAGGCCGCACCCGTGAGCTGCACCTGCTCCATCAGCAGTTGCATGAATTCCTGCTGCCGGTCTTCATCAAGGGCGGATGTTGGCTCATCGGCAAGAATCAGATCTGGAGCGCCAATGAGGGCCCGGGCTGCTGCGACCCGCTGCTGCTGGCCAACCGAGAGCCGATGGCTGGGCCGATGCCAGATGGCGGCGGGCAGGCCTAAGGCCTCCAATAGCCGCATTGCCTGGGCCTGAGCAGAGGCGTCCTGGGCAATACAGCGTTTTTCGCGCTGTGCAAAAAGCTGGGTCGGCAGAAGTACATTCTGCAGCACCGAGAGGTAGGGCAGCAGATTGAATTGCTGAAAGATCACGCCCATCTGTGCGCCGCGGAGCCGATCGCAGGCGGCCGCAGATCGGCTAAGGAGATCCTCGCCCAGGACATTAAATGAGCGGGCTTTGGGCTGAATGATTCCTGAGATCAAACTCAATAGACTGGTCTTGCCAATGCCCGATGGCCCCTGAACCAGCAGCCGCTCACCCTGTGCCAGTTGAAATTGGGGGATCTCCAAAACAGGCGGGCCGTGCGGCCAGGAAAACTGGAGGTTCTCAATTGAAATGATGGATTTCATTGCAGTAAATTAGATCACACCGTGCTCGTGCAGAGCATTCGAGCCTAGGACTGCCTTCGTGACCGGTGCTGAATTTGTGATCGATGGCGGCTATACGGCCCGGTGATCAATGGTGGGTTGTGCAGGATTTGAACCTGCGACCAACGGATTAAAAGTCCGCTGCTCTACCGACTGAGCTAACAACCCGCGGGGGAGACGAAAGCGGGACCGCCTTCATCATGGTAAGCCCGAGATTTTAGCGGATTTCAAAGCCCTATGCATGGCGCTCCAGCCAACGCAGGCCTAGCCATCCCCCGGCAATAATCGCAGCCGTGGCCACCACGCTTCCAAGCGCAAGGAGTGACAGTCCGGTGATGCCCTGGCCGATTGTGCAGCCGAAGGCGGTCACGCCGCCGACCCCCATCAGTGCTGCGCCAATCAGGTGTCGGGCCAGGTCCGCCCGATCAACAAAGCCTTCCCATCGAAATGTTTTGGAGCCGATCGCATGAATCATTGCGCCCAGCACAACGCCGCAGACGGTGGCGATGCTGAATGTCCAGCCCCGCGATGTATCGCTCCAGAACATCATCAGATCAAGCCAGTACGCAAGTGGCGCAACAAAGGTCAGCGATTCAATGCCCCGGGTATTGGTGGCGAGGAATCTGGCCTCAAGTGTGTTGGGATCCTCTTCGATAAATCCGATGTTGCCAGTCGTGACCCATCCGGCAACAACCAGTAGGCCAATCACGATCCCGCCAACGATGAGGCGCGGCTGGCGGCGGAGTTCCTGATTCAAAAAAATAAAGCCGAGCAGTGCAATTGCAATGATGGGTGTCACGGTGGTGCTGGGCGCACCGAGCAGGCTGGGCAGGTCCTGCCGGGTTGCGAAAGTAATCGTGATCTGCTCAAGCGTGTTGACACGCAGGACGCCAAAAATTCCTCGCAGGGTCATATAAGCGAAGATCGCCATCACCACAAATACGACCACTGCTTTGAGGCTTCCGCCGCCGATTCGAACAAGATTGCGGCCGCCGCAGCCTGAAGACAGCACCATGCCAAAACCAAACAGGAGCCCGCCCACCAGATAGGAGAGCCAGAAAAACCGGGGGGCTGTATAAAACGCGTCCTTCACCACGATGAGGTCTGCCGCAATGAGGGCCTGCGTTCCGATGATCGCCACCGCGATGGCCAGCAGCCACATGCGAAGCCGGGACCGATCGCCGCTGGAATACCAATCCGAGATCGCACCAAGGGTGCAGAAATTACTAAAACGCGATATCCATCCCAGCACCAGGCCGATCGCCAGGCCGATCAGCACTACCGTCAGTTCAAGTCGATCGAGTTCTTCGGGATCAAGCATCCCCAAAGTTTACTTTGATGGGGCTGCTTTGGGCGCAGGCTTGGCGGCTGCCCCTGGCCGCAATGATTTCAGACGTTCCTTGGCATCAGCGGCAGCAGGGGAGTTGGGATAGGCCTTGATTAAGCCCTCTAAGATTCCCCGGGCGGTGTTCGGATTGCCAGACTCTGCCTGGGCAGCGGCCAGGTTGAGCGTGACCTGCGGCCGGGCGGGATGATTGGGATAGCGGTCCAGAAACTCCTGCCGGGCCGCGATCGCCGCATTGTAGTTTTTGTCGGCGTAAAAGGCCGAGCCCTTGATCAGCAGCACATCAGGCGATAAGCGTGAATAAGGATAGGCCTGCTGAAACGCATCTGAAGCAGCAACTGTCTTGGCAAAGTCACCGGCTTTTAGCGCGTCACGGACTTCATCAAATCGTGTTTTTTCGCCGAGGCTAACTTCGATGGATGTTTTATCAATCGTGACTAAAACCGGTTCGATCTGTTTTAGCCTCTGGTCGAGATCGCCGTACAGATCTTTTTGCTGAGATTTTCCGGTGTTGAGATTTTGATTGGCTTCCTCGACAAAGCCCCGCAGCCGGGCGACTTCAGACCGCAGCCTTTCGTTTTCGTTTAATAACTGGAGCTGGGTGCGGGAGGAGGCCTGTAGATCACGTTCAAGTTCTGCAATGCGTTCACCCAGCTTTGATTCTAAGTTGGCCAGGCGCGCCCGAAGATCAATGATGGCCCGGCGTGCTTCATCATCGGAGAAGATCGCGGCAGCCGGCCCTGTTATCGAAAAAAGGCCGAGCCCCACACATAAGAAAATGGCCGCGCTCGATGCCGAGGCGGCCATTGCCTTAAAAAACATCAAGCCCATCAGCGGATGTTATCTAAGAATGAGATCTGCACGGCGATTCTCTGTCCATGCGGCCTCATTGGATCCTTTGGCCCGTGGTTTTTCTTCACCGTTGCTGACCGCTTCGGCGCGGTTGCCGGCAACGCCCATTACACCCAGTGCTTTCGCGACCGCTTCGGCACGTTTTTGTCCGAGTGCTAAGTTGTACTCGGCGGTGCCACGCTCATCGGCATTGCCTTCGATGACGAGTCGCGCCTTGCTGTCAACTCTCAGGTAGTTGGAGAACGCTGTCAGTGTTGCCTGATACTCAGACTTCACTTCAAAGCGGTCATAGTCAAAGTAGATGCTGGGCTTTACTTTCTCAAGCGCAGCGCGGGCTGCAGCGATTTCACGGGCGCGGGCTGCGGCAGCAGGATCTTCCGCGGGTGCTGCTGAGGGTGCCGGGGCTGCGGCAGCTGCAGCAGCTGCAGGTTTCTTGTCTTCCAGTGGCACCTGCGAGGCGCAGCCTGCGAGGACTGCAATCGACAAGCTGCTTGCGATTAAAGTTGCACGGGACAGCCGGTTTAATGGCAAAGCCATAGATCCTCCTTGAGCGTTATTGTTGTCAGAGCAATTCTTACATAAAACTGCCCTCGGCCGCGATGTTTTTCAGTACCGGTGAGTCAGAAAGACGTGGCTGTGCGTGTTTGACTAGGGCAAACGGCCCCATGCGGGACCTTTGACTTGGCTGCCTTCTGCAGAAAGCCGGGTTCTTAATTTTCCATCGATCGACACCGCAGAGAGCACATCACGCTCGCCGACACGGCTGCTGTAGATGATCCATTTGCTGTTTGGTGCAAAGCTTGGTGAGTCATCCTTGGGGCCTTCGCTCACGAGGGCCTCGCGTTGTGAGGCGAGCTCCATCACTGCGACACGAAATAATTTGTCGCGTCGTGTGATGTAGGCAAGGCTTTTGCCATCGGGGCTGATTTGAGGCCGGGCATTAAATGGCCCGCCGAAGGTGACGCGGCGTGCATCGCCACCTTCAACCGAAACCCGATAGACCTGCGCCGATCCGCCGCGATCAGAGGTAAAGAAAATTTCCTTTCCATCCGGAGTAAAAGTGGGCTCGGTATCAATTCCGGAGGATCGCGACAGCCGACGCAGTCCGCTGCCATCGGCATTCACGATATAAATTTGCGAGTTGCCATCCCGGGTCAGCACCACCGCAAGACGGTTTCCATCCGGTGACCAGGCGGGCGCGCTGTTGCTGCCACGCTCGTTGGCGATGATGGCCCGGCGGCCTGTCGCCAGCGTGTGCACATACACGATCGGCTTATTGATGCCATTGCGCTCTTCGAACGAGACATAGGCCAGCCGCGTCCCATCCGGCGACCAGGTCAGGGAAATAATGGGCTCCTTGGAGCGCAGAGCAATCTGGGTGTTCTGGCCATCTGCATCGGAGACCACCAGACTGTAGACCGCATCATCGCGGCGGACAAACGCAAGTCGGGTGGCAAAGAATCCGGGCTCACCGGTTAACTTTTCGTAAATAAAATCTGAAATACGGTGGGCGGTGCGCCGAGCTTCAAGCTCGGAGGCGGGCGCAGAAATCGCAAGACCGCCGAGGCTCGCATTGCGTGCGGTATCCAGAAGAATAAAGCGCGATTCGAGTCGATTGTCGGCAGACAGCCCGGTGCTGCCAATCACCAGAGCCTCAGCGCCCTTCTGACGCCACTCAGGAAACAGCGGCTCCATGGGGCTGCGCTCGTTGAGCGTGGGCTGCGGCACGCCGGCATCCACAATCGCGATAACGCCGCTTCGGGCGAGATTGGCCCGGATCACATCGGTGATGGTGCGCGAGAAGTTTTTTGCGGGCTCGGGTGCGTCGAAGGGTGCGACAGCGACCGGAATCTGACGCGAGCCAACCCCGGTAATATCGATCCGCAGCGGTGCCTGGGCCTGGGCAACGCCAGCGATCAGCGAGAGAAAAAAACCAAAGGCAGCCGCGATTTTCATATCGACTGATTATAGTCAGCGGTCCTCTTTTGGACGAAAGGCAAGTTCTAATACCCGCGCGACTGTCCCGTCCTTACGCTTTGGCAGTGGGCTTGCAGCCCAGACCGCCCGCTGCACGGCCTCATCCCAGGCGGGGGTGCCACTTGCGCGAATCAGCCTGACCGCCACGACCTCACCGGTGGGCAGCTGATCCACCTGAACAATTGCCTCAGGATTTGCCGCCGACCGATCTGGGTAATTAATCCGCGCTTTAATTCGTGCTTGAATCAGCGATTCGTAATCCGCATCGCGGCCAGTCTTCGATCCAACCTCGGCGCCGCCGGCAACCACGCCGGTTTTGGTCGTGGCATCTTTGCCTGCGGCACCCGGTTTTGCGTTCGGGTCAATTCCCAGCCGGGCAAGCTCTGCCCGCCGCTGGGCCTCAAGCTGTTCGGCAGCTTTTTTCTCTGCGAGCTTTTTCTCCTGGGCTTTTTTCTGCGCCTCTTGCTGAGCCTTTAAAACATCTGCTTTTGGCGGCTCGAGTTTCTTGGGTTCTTCCTTTTTGGGCTCAGTTTTTTTTGGCTCTTCTTTTTTCTTCAGCGCGATGTCCGCTTTGGCTTCCGGCATTGGGGCAGCGGGAGCAGGCGGTGCGGGCCGCACGGAAGGCGCTGGCGGCGTGAACGTGGCGGGAATATCCCGTGGCATTGCGCTCCAGAGCTCTGCCTGCACGATGGGGGTGCGATCTTTCCATTGCAGCGACAGCAAAAGGGCTGCCGCCAGTAGACCATGCATCAGCAATGCCGCACTGACGGCGTTTCGGCTCTCGCGTGCCTCGATGGCGAGCATGGCTATTCCTTGCGTAGGTTTAGCCCAACGCGGGTATATCCCGCCCGCTGCAGTTGATCCATTGCAGCAACCACATGTTCGTAGCGCACCGCTTTTTCTGCTGAGATGATGATGGGCAAGTCCGAGGCGGTACCCATTGATTTGACCGCCGTCACAATTTCGTCGCGGCCAATTGGTTTTTCTTTTTCCCCCTCGGTATTGCGGCGAAGTGTCGTTGATCCATCCTGGCGGATGGTCACCTCCAGCGCCGCAACGGGGGTCTGGGCCGCCTGGCCTACCTTGGGCAGATCAATGGTGCCGGTCACGATCATGGGCGCAGTCACCATAAAAATAATCAGCAGCACCAGCATGACATCGACATAAGGCACGACGTTGATTTCACTCATCATTCGGCGTCTGCCGGATTTGCGAGAGGCGGTGGGGGCAGCCATGGCGATGTGTTGGCGCGTGCTTCAGCGGGCAGCCTGACGCTGCAAAATGTTGGAAAACTCTTCAATAAAGCCCTCGAATCGAATGCTGAGATGATCGAGATCAGTGGCGTAGCGGTTATACGCCACGACTGCAGGAATTGCGGCAAATAGGCCGATCGCAGTCGCGACCAGGGCTTCGGCAATGCCGGGCGCCACACTGGCTAAGGTCGCCTGCTGAACATTTGCCAGCCCTGTGAAGGCATGCATGATTCCCCAGACCGTGCCAAACAGTCCGATATATGGCGAGACCGAGCCTGTCGAGGCCAGAAAAGGCAGATTTCGCTCCAGACCATCAAGCTCGCGTTGGAAGGCGGCGCGCATCGCACGGCGTGCACCATCAATCATGGCCGATGGATCCGTAAGGGTGCCCGATCGCGATTTCAAAAATTCACGCATGCCCGATTCAAAGATTTTCGGCAGTGATCCGGGCAGATCTCCTTTTTCGGCCTTTTTATAAAGGGTCATCAGATCGCCGCCTGACCAGAAGACTTTTTCAAAGTCTTCAGTGTCTTGACGGGCCCGACGCATGGACTGCCATTTTTTGAAAATCACTGTCCAGGAGAGAATTGAAATGCTGACCAAGAGCAGCATGACCAGCTGCACCGGCAGGCTCGCCTGGGTGATGAGTGTTAAGACAGAGAGATCGGGGCTCGCAGTCATATCTAAAAAAGCCTCTCATTGTGTTGTTGCGGTGGTGCCGTCTTTCCAAAATGGGCATACGCTGCTGAGGTCGCGATCCGTCCGCGGGGCGTGCGTTGTAAAAAGCCTTGCTGAATCAGATAGGGCTCCAGTACATCTTCGATGGTGTCTTTGGCCTCGCCGATTGCGGCCGCCAGGTTATCCAGCCCGACGGGCCCGCCATCAAAGCGTTCAATAATGGCCTCCAGCAGCTTTCGGTCCATGAGATCAAAGCCCTCGCGGTCAACCTCGAGCAGGGAGAGCGCCTGGTCCGCGATGGCAGCCGAGATGATGCCCTCATGTTTGACTTGGGCAATATCCCGGACTCGGCGCAGCAGCCGGTTGGCGACCCGCGGGGTGCCGCGAGAGCGTTTGGCAATTTCGTGAGCCCCGGCCTCATCGATGACGGCCTTCAGCAGGCTTGCGGATCGCATGACGATGGTTTTGAGATCGTTGGCGTTATAGAACTCAAGCCGTGACACGATCCCGAATCGATCGCGTAGCGGATTGGTGAGCATGCCCGCACGCGTGGTTGCGCCCACCAATGTAAAGGGCTGGATGTCCAGCTTGATCGAGCGGGCGGCGGGGCCCTCACCAATCATGATGTCGATCTGATAGTCCTCAAGGGCGGGATAAAGGATCTCCTCGACCACCGGACTGAGCCGATGAATTTCATCAATAAAAAGAACGTCATTACGCTCAAGGTTGGTCAGCAGCGCCGCCAAATCGCCAGGCCGCTCCAGCACCGGGCCGGAGGTCTGACGCAGATTGACCCCAAGCTCCCTTGCAAGAATGTGGGCCAGTGTGGTTTTGCCAAGCCCGGGGGGGCCGAAAAGCAGCACATGATCTAAGGCCTCGCCACGCTGCAGGGCCGCCTGAATAAATAAGCCAAGCTGATCCCGGACCTTGTCTTGTCCGATGTATTCGTTTAGACGCTGCGGCCGCAGGGCCCGCTCGATGGCTTCTTCAGCAGGCGTTTTGGACTGACCCGAGATAAGCCGTGGCGCATCGCCTTCGCCAACGCCAGAGAGATCTTCGTGTTCGATCATGGTCTTAGTTTACTTAGCCAGCTGCTTTAAGGCCTGACGAATGCCCTCGGATACTGAGACATTCTGGCTAAGGGCCTTGATGGCGGGCAGGGCCTCACGCTCCGAGTAGCCCAATGCCAGCAGTGCATTGAGAATGTCCGCACCCGAGGTCAGTGGTGATGCCGCGGCCGTGCCGACGGCCTGGGCCATCCGCCCCTTCAGTTCCAGGATGAGGCGTTCGGAAGTTTTTTTGCCAATGCCTGGCACCCGGGTCAGCAGGCCCGTTTCCTGCAGACTCACTGCCTGCGCCAGCTGATCAACGGACAGCCCAGAGAGCACCGCCAGTGCAATTCGCGGGCCTACGCCGCTCACTCGGATGAGTTCCCGAAACGCGCCACGCTCTGGTTCGGTCGCAAAGCCGTAAAGCAGCTGTGCATCTTCACGAACAATAAGATGGGTCAGCAGTGTCGCGGGCCGGCCCAGATCGGGAAGTTCATACAGAGTGCTCATTGGCACATCGATCTCATAGCCCACACCCTGCACATCAATAATGACCCGCGGGGGCTGTTTCGCAATCAGGGTTCCAGAAATTCGGCCAATCATGATGGCCGCTATTGTCCCCTAGATTCAGCGTGCCGCAGTGCCCGCTGCATGCCCAGTGACTGCCACCAGGCCAGGGCGCAGGCCAGGGCATCGGCCGCATCAGCTCCCGGCGGACGGGCAAGCGCTAAGTGCCGCTGCACCATGCGCTGGACTTGATCCTTGGTGGCCCGGCCGGACCCCACCACGGACTGTTTGATTTTCAACGGTGTGATCTCTGCAATCGGCAGCTGATGCTCGGCAAGTGCAGCGATGGCCACGCCCCGCGCCTGACCCAGCGACAGCGTGGACTTGGGATTCACATTCACAAAGACCCGCTCGATCACTGCCTGATTGGGATGAAATTCTGAAATCAGCTGCCTGACACCTTGAAATAACTCGGCAAGCCGCTCGGGCTCAGAGCCACTGAGCTCGGGCCGAATGACGCCGCTGCCAACATAGATCACCCGCTGGCCTGAGAGCTCGATGACGCCGAATCCTGTTCGCCGCAGGCCGGGATCAATACCAAGGACTCTCATCTAAAAAAAGATTGGCGATCGCGACAGTGCATCAGTGACGAAAATGCCGCATGCCGGTGAAGACCATCGCAAGGCTGCGCTCATCGGCTGCAGCAATCACTTCATCATCACGCACTGAACCGCCGGGCTGTATCACGCACTGGGCGCCGGCGTCTGCCACTGCATCCAGCCCATCTCGAAACGGAAAAAACGCATCCGAGGCAACCGCAGCGCCCTGAAGACTCAGCCCCGCATGCTGGGCCTTGATCGCGGCGATTCTGGCTGAATCAATACGACTCATCTGGCCCGCACCCACTCCGAGTGTCATGCCGCCTGCACAAAACACGATCGCATTGCTTTTGACCCATGTGCAGACCTTCCAGGCAAAGAGCAGGTCTGCCAGTTGGGCGGCGGTCGGCTGAAGCCGGCTGACGACCTTGAGCTCCGATGCGCTCAGCGTATTGCGATCCGGTGTCTGCACCAGCAGTCCGCCACTGACGCGCTTTAGCTCCCGGCCGCTGGCAATTGCCGCTGCCTCACCGAGTGGCAGCTTCAGAAGCCGTAGATTGGTCTTGCTTTCGAAAACTCTCAGTGCACCCTCTGTGAAGTCTGGGGCGATGATGACTTCAGCAAACTGCTGAGCGATATCGCGGGCGGCCGGCTCATCAAGTGGCACATTGAAGGCGAGAATGCCACCAAAGGCTGAGGTGGGATCAGTCTTAAAGGCCTTCTGATACGCAGCCGCTGCTGAGTCGCCGACTGCAACGCCACAGGGATTGGCATGTTTGACGATCACGCAGGCAGGGTCAGCGAAGCTTCGAACACACGACCAGGCGGCATCAGAATCCGCAATGTTGTTGTAAGAAAGGGCCTTACCTTGCAGCTGTGTGTAATTGGCAAGTGTGCCCGCCTGCGGATCGGACTCCCGATAAAACGCTGCGCTCTGATGCGGATTTTCACCGTAGCGCATCGCCTGAACCCGATGAAACTGCAGGGTCAGGATGTCGGGATAAAGATCGGCTGTCTTTGGATCGGGCGGCATGCAGCCGCTGTCATTAGGCGCACAGGGGCTGGCGGGCAGGGCGTTGAGTAAATTGCTGATGGCAGCATCGTAATCAGCAGTATGCGCAAACACTTTTTTGGCCAGCTGCTGCCGGGTGGGCCAGCCCAAGGTGTTGCTGTGCTGATCCATCTCCGTCAGCAGGCTGCTGTAGTCGCTGGGATCCACCACAACAGCCACACCGTCATGATTTTTGGCGCCAGCCCGCAGCATTGCCGGGCCACCGATATCAATATTTTCGATGACATCTTCATAGCTGGCAGATGGTCGCGCCAGGGTCTCACGAAACGGATAGAGATTGACGACCAGTAGGTCGATCGCAGCAAAGCCGGCCTGCTGTAAGGCCTGCATGTGTGCACTCTGATCTCGGCGGGCCAGCAGCCCGCCATGCACTGCAGGATGCAGCGTCTTGACGCGGCCATCGAGCATTTCAGGAAATTGCGTGATGGCCTCTACCGGTGTGACAGCAATTCCCGATTTCTGCAGTAAGGCCGCAGTACCTCCGGTCGAGAGCAATTGCACGCCACGGGCCACGAGTGCCTGGGCGAATTCAAGAATGCCGTTCTTATTCGAAACACTCAGCAGCGCGCGGCGAATCGCGATCCGATTCGGCCGGGGTGAGGAGGCGGTGGGGGCAACTGTCGACACAGTAAACTCCTAGGCTGATTGAGAGGCGCGGCGCTGGCTGATTGCGGCTGGGCTGCGCTGGTGTTGGGCAAGTTTTTTTCGAAGGGTGTTTCGGGTGATACCAAGGGCGCTGGCCGCGTGGCTGATATTGCCTTGATATTGGGCCAGCACGTAATCCAGCAGTGGCCGCTCGACGGCCTGAATCACCATATCGTAGAGGGCATGGGGCCGCTGGCCATCCAGGGTTTTGAAGTATTGGTCTAGGGACCGGCGAATGGTCTCGTCGATGCCGGTGTCCTCGGGCCTAGGCGGCCTGCCGGAATTCTGACTCATAGCGATGATTAAAAAAGGCGTCGATGGCGCGCAGTTGTGATTCGGTTGATTCCAGCTGATTGAGTGCATCACGAAATACTTTGGCCCCATGCAGGCCCTTCAAATACCAGCCGATATGTTTGCGTGCGGTGCGAACCCCGGTGGGCTCTCCATAAAACGCGTAGTGATCCTGCAGATGATCGCGCAGCCAGCCTGCGATCTCTGCCTCACTGGGATCTGCCAGCAGCTCACCGGTATTCAGATAGTGATCAATCTGACGAAATATCCATGGCCGGCCTTGTGCTGCCCGTCCGATCATGACGGCATCGGCCGCGGTGTAGTGCAGCACCGCGAGGGCTTTGGCGGGGCTGTCGATATCGCCGTTGGCCACAATTGGCACTCTGGCGTGTGATTTGATTTCCGCGATGGTGTCGTATTCGGCCATACCCTGATATTTATCGGCCCGGGTACGGCCGTGGATCGTGATCATGGCGATGCCAAGATCCTCGGCCATGCGCGCAATCTCCGGCGCATTCCGATGTTCGCGATCCCATCCGGTACGCATCTTTAGCGTGACGGGTATGCCATCGGCTCCGACTGCCTTAATCACGGATTGAATGATTTCGGCGATGCGCCTTGGCGTTTGCATGAGGGCAGAGCCCGCTGCGACATTACAAACCTTTTTAGCGGGGCAGCCCATATTCAAATCGATAATCTGGGCGCCGCGCTCGACATTAAAACGCGCTGCCTGGGCCATCATGTCAGGATCAGCACCGGCGATTTGCACCGCCTTTGGTGCAATCTCACCATCGTGATTAATACGACGCGTGGTTTTATCGGATGCCCAAAGCAGTGCATTTGAGGCGGCCATTTCACTGACGGCATAGCCTGCACCAAGCCGCTTGCATAGCTGGCGGTAGGGCCGATCGGTGACGCCTGCCATCGGCGCAACAAATACCCGATTCGGCAGCACATGGCGACCAATAGTGAGCGGGGTTTTAAAGACAGGAAAGATCGGCATCGTGGCGTTGCAGCTGTGTTATTCGGCATTAACCGCCGAACATCAGGACCTGGCCTAAGAGACGTTTCGCGCCCGGGATAAAGGCCATGGCGCCGATCGATCGGCGAACCCATGCGGCCCGGGCCAGTGTATCGGTTGCGGTTCGCACTGCCCAGCGGTCTGTTTTTCGGCGCTGCGCATAATCTAAAAGACGCTCCGCAATGGGCCGGCCCCGCTGCAGCAGGCAGGCCGAGAGAGTCTCCGCATCGCGAAATCCGAGATTCAGGCCCTGCCCCGCAATGGGGTGCAGCGCCTGGGCAGAATTTCCAATCCAGACCGTATTGCCATCGGCCAGCGTTTCGCGCCACTTCAGCCCAAGGGGATAGCTGCCCGTGAGTGAAACATCGCGGACTCTGCCGAGACGTCCACCCATCACGTTTTCAATCATCTCGCACTGGCGGGTGGGATCTGCACTAAAAAACGTTTGGGCCTTATCTGCGGCGGCACACCAGATCAAGGCGTAGCGTTGATGCATCGGCAGTAGGGCAACGGCGCCATCGGCGGTGAAGCGCTCATAAGCGGTCGCTCCCGTGGGCAATTGGGTCTGGACCCAGCCGATGACCGCCTGCTGCTGATAATCACGCACGACCGGCATGCCGGAATCGATTAAAGACTGATCGGCCGACTGATACAGGCCGCCCTCGGCAATGATATGGATCTCGGGCGTGGCGCTGCCCGCGGCAGCTGGCGCGGCCGCCGCCGTGCTGATGCCTTCAGCATGCAGTCGGCTGCGCAGAATTTCCAAGAGTTGTGAATACGGCACCAGCCCCCCGAGAGAGGCCACGCCTGCGTTTTCGCTTTTGATTTGCATCGAACCAAATTGGCCCTGGGAAGAGACATGTATCTCTTGAATGCGCACCGGATGACAATCCAATCCAAGCTGGGCAAGTCGACTTAAGGTGCCCTGCGACAGCGCCAAAATTCTGGGATCATCAATGGCCGCAGGCTGGGCCGCACTCAAAGCGGGATCGATGATCTGAATTGCGGACCGCGACCAGCCGTACTTCACCAAAAACAGTGCCGCCATGATGCCAACCGGGCCCGCCCCCTGGATTCGGATCAGAGGATCAGCCACGCATCAGGCCTTCAATTGCTGCTGCCTCCACGGGCACGCCCCGCGTGAGCAGCTCAACGCCGGTTGTTGTCAGATGGGCGTCATCTTCGATTCGAATGCCGATGTTCCAGAATTCCGCCGCGATGTCGTCTGCCGGCCGGATATACAGGCCGGGCTCGATTGTGGTGATCATTCCAGCAGCCAGGGGGGTTTTGACATCGCCCACATCATGAACATCCAGGCCTAAAAAGTGGCCGGTGCGATGCATGTAAAAGCGTTTGTAGTCTCCTGACTCAATCAGCCCATCAACAGAGGATGCGGCCAGTAGTTTTAAATCCAGCATGCCCTGGGCCAAGATGCGAACAGCAGCATCGTGGGGATCAGAAAGCAGTGCGCCCGGCCGTGTCGCATCGATCGCGGCCTGCTGTGCGGCCACCACCACATCGTAGACCGCCCGCTGTGCGGCAGTGAATTTTCCATTGGCAGGGTAGGTGCGGGTGATGTCTGAGGCGTAGCCATCTAATTCGCAGCCGGCATCAATCAGCACCAGCTCGCCATCACGGACCGGCCGGCTTCCAGCGCGGTGATGCAGGATGCAGCTATGCGGGCCTGAGGCCACAATGCTGCCGTAGGCCACCGACTGCGCACCCTGCCGCCTAAACTCATGCAGGAGTTCTGCCTCAATCTCAAACTCATGATGGCCGGGCCGGGTGAAGGCCATCGCCCGCACATGGGCCTGCGCAGAGATCTCGGCCGCCCGCCGCATGGTTGCAATTTCATCTGCATCTTTAATGAGCCTTTGCCGTGCGATCGCAGCACCGAGGTCAACAATGCGATCGGGTGCATTCACACCGGCACGGCCTTTAGCCCGGATTGCGGCGAGCCAGTGCCGCAGTCGCTCATCCAGCCCCGCATCCAGCCCCATATGGGCGTAAAAGGCGGGCATATCACCCGCCAGTGTGATGACCGTCTCATCAAGTGCGCTCAGTTCAATAGCGCGATCGGCCGCAAAGCGCTGGGCAGCATGCTGTGGACCGACCCGAATTCCATCCCAGATCTCACGTTCAGCATCTCTTGGCCGGCAGGCCAGCACTGTCTCGGTATTGCCTTTATCATCAACCCGCATCAGCCACCAGGCATCCGGCTCGGGAAATCCTGTGAGGTATAAAAAGTCACTGTGGCTACGAAACGGAAAGGGATTATCGCGATTGCGAATAATTTCTTCGCCTGCACTCAGTACAGCGACGCCACCACCTTGCTGCGCAATCCACTGCGCAAGCCGGGCCTGACGGGCCCGGTGTTGCTGGCCATGGACAGGGGCCGGGACCTCCTGGGGCCTGAGTTCTGCGGCCAGGGAATGACTAAAAATTTCGCTGGGCGTTGGGGATGGGCCGTTCATGATGGGATTTGCATTAAAGGGCTAAGTGAAGTCTGAGTTGAAGTTATACCGAATTGAGCTGGCGAAGGCGATCGGGTGTTCCCACATCAGACCAGGCGCCACGGAAGTGACTGCCGACACAGCGGCCCTCATCAACTGCCTGAAACAGTAACGGCGCAAGGGCTGACCGCTCGCCGGGACGAATTGCTGCAAACAATTCGGGATCATAGACTCCAATTCCGGAGAAGGTCAGGCTGCCTGCGGCTGGCCGCCGGGACACATGCTGCAGGCCCGACCGCGAATCTGGCGCACTCAGGCCAAAATCGCCCAGCGGGTGATGCTGGGGGTTATCCACCAGTACGAGATGACACTGCGGAGTGACGCTCTGACCTTGCGCGGACTTCATGCCCACCAGATCCTTTGCAATTGAAATTGCTTGGGCTACTGGCCAGTCTGTAAACACATCGGCATTGATGACCAGAAAGGGCTGCGGATTGTATTGGCCATGAGAATCGATCCATGGCCGGGCGGTGGCGATGCCGCCCGCTGTCTCCAGCGCACCCAAAGGCTCCTGTGAATAGCGAATGTTCAGTCCAAAGGCTGCTCCCGACCCGGCGAAGGATTGAATCTGATCCCCGAGATGGGCAAGGTTGATCACGACCTCCGTAATGCAGGCTGCTGCGAGCGCCTCGAGATGCCACTGAATCAGGGGCTTGCCTTGGACCAGCACCATCGGCTTGGGAGTGGTATCGGTCAGCGGGCGCAGCCGTTCGCCGCGGCCCGCCGCGAGAATCATGGCATGCAGCCGTTTAGCGTTGGGCTTCACACACAGCGCTCCAGCAGCTTTGCCAGCGGCCCGAGGCCCTGATAGCGGCGGCAGGTTGAGATGGCGGCACGCAGCACCCGCGGTATGTCGTTTAAGTAGTTTGGCTTGCCATCGCGGAAATTCAATCGACAAAAAATACCCAATACCTTGAGCTGCCGCTGCAGGCCCATCCATTCGAAGTCCCGCCAGAAGTCCGAGAAATCCTGGGCAATCGGCAGCTCTGCTTTTCGGGCCTGCTCCCAGTAGTCGATGGCCCAGTCGAGTTGAATTTCCTCTGGCCACTCAATGTAGGCATCTCGAAGCAGTGAGACCAAGTCATAACTGATGGGCCCCAGCACTGCATCCTGAAAATCGAGAATGCCGGGATTGGAGTGCTCAGTCAGCATCAGATTTCGGCTGTGATAGTCCCGGTGCACAAGTGTCACAGGCTGGGCCTGGCAGGCATCCAGAATTAAGTCGTACGTGTTGACAAGCATCTCGCGGTCAGAGGCGGACAGCACGATTGGCCGATGATGAACAAGAAACCATTGATCAAAAAGCTGCATCTCCTGCAGCATTTTGTTTCGGTCGTAGGCGACAAGGCCCGCGACTTCAGATGCTGATGGCTGCTGGAGGCTGAAGCGTTGAAGGCGAACCAATGCCTGGTGTGCATCGCGATAAAGCGGCGCGCATGCGGCTGCATCATGCTGTCGACGCTCGATTGCTGCGGCGTAGGTCGTTACCCCAAAATCATCGCAGAGTAAAAATCCTTGGCCAGCATCGTGGCGCCAGATATTGGGTGCATTGACTCCGGCCCGACGCAGCAGCGTTGCAATCTTGATGAAGGGCCCGATTGATTCCTTTTCGGGCGGCGCGTCCATCAGGATCAGGCATTGCGATTGGCCCCCGCGCTGGCCGTTGATCCGGAAGTAGCGTCGAAACGAGGCATCGCTGGAGGCGGCTGTTAAGGAGGCAGGATCCACGGACCAGCCAAGTCCGGCAAGCGCGGTGGCCTGCTGGCGGAGCCAATGTTCGGCCAGGATACGGCGGGAATCTTCGGAGGCGTTCATCTGGGGTGGTCGGCGATGGAGCGGAATCAAAGCCCCTACCTATAATAGAGCATGCATTTTTTTGGGACTGTCACCTCTCGGGTGGGCCAAGATGTGACCCCCATCGGCAGGCTTGCCTACGGCGGACCTCTGGCCGCTTTGCTGCTCGCGTCTGCGGCCTCCGCTCAAGCGTTTCCTCTTCTGGGAAGTTGCCCAGCGGCGGCCCATCATTCCGAGCCGATTCAGCTGGCGCAGGCCACGACGAGTTTTGCAGACGGGCCGGCACGACCCCTTCAACTCGCTCAGGGCCCGCGGACTTCGCTGGGCCTGAAGTTTGATCCGATATTAAATCTCGAGCCCTCGTCGACGACCGATACGCCGGTCTATATTTTCGGCGAGCGTATCTCGGGCCAAACCGATGACGACATTGAAGCTCGGGGGGCCGCTGAATTTCGTCGGCTTGGGCTCTTCGTGAAGGGGGACTTTATTCGCCATCACCTCACTCGCGATGAGTTGTACGCAGAAGGTAATGTCAAACTCTTTCGCGAGGGAGAGTACTACGAGGGCCCGCAGCTTCGCCTGAAGCTGGGAACCACGCAAGGTTATTTTGATGACGTCACCTATCAGCTTGTTTCAACCGGCGGCCGAGGAACGGCCCGACGTGCCGAATTTATTCAGCCCCTAGAAACGCGATTAACCGAAGTGAATTACACCACCTGCCCCAGAGATCGTCCGGCCTGGGAGCTTCGGATGCGTGAGTTATTGATTGATCAGGTACGCGAAGTGGGCGCGACACGCTCAGCAACTCTGTACTGGGGCCAGGTGCCACTGCTGCCTTTTGGCGATACCTCCTTTGCAATTGGCGAAGGAAGAAAGACTGGATTTCTTGCCCCTTCTTACACCACTTCAACGCGGCTAGGACTGGATGTGCGGGCGCCGTTTTATTGGAATATCGCTCCCCATCACGATATGACGCTTTACCCACGTCTGATCACCAAACGCGGCGTGCAGCTGGGCAATGAGTTTCGATTCCTACGGCCGACCGCCGCCGGCAGCGTCGCCTTTGAAGTGCTGCCCAACGACAGTCAGTCGAGAATTTCGCGACACTTTGGATCTGTGGTCACCAGTTTTCGGCCAATCCAGGGCCTCACGATCGGTCTGAATGTTCAGCGTGCTTCTGACAATAATTATTTTTCCGATCTCGGAAATACGCTGCTGGTCTCAGCACAACGTCTGCTGCCGGGTTCCATCACGATGAATACGGCGGTGGCGGGCTGGGCGGTGCAGGCAGAGGCACAAGAGTTCCAGTTGTTGCAGGATTTGGGCGCGCCGCTGATCCGGCCATATAGCTTTGCGCCAAAATTGGTCGCTTCCCGAGGCCACCGTGCCGCACTCGGCGAGGATCGGCTGCCTTTGGACTGGAATGCATCGGCGGAGCTGGCCTCTTTTCGGCATCCCACGCTGGCTGAGGGTGAGCGGATTGTGGGCACGGGCTCCGTTGCCTGGCGTTATTTCAGCTCGGGACTGGCGATTACCCCTAAGTTAGCGATGCATGCAACACATTACTCCAGCAGTCGGCCCGGGGATCTTGCCTTCACGAATCAACGCTATTCGAATGCGCCGCTCGGGATTTACACCAACAACGTGGGCGCAGCGGCAGCAGGTGCCTACACCCGAGTGCTGCCAACCTTCAGCACCGATGTATCCACCACCTTTGATCGCCCTCTCAGCCTCGGGGATGCTGCAATCGAGCAGACGCTCGAACCAAGGCTGTCTTATATCTATACTCCCTATAAAGATCAGTCGCATCTTCCGGTTTTTGATTCAGGTTCGCCGAACCTAAATTTTGCCCAGCTGTTTTCAGATCGCGCGTTCAATGGCCATGACCGAATCGCGGATCTCAATCAAATTACAGCCGGGGTTACGACACGATTTATTGAGCAGTCTTCGGGGGCTGAACGACTGCGGGCGGCGGTTGGGCAGCGTTTTTATTTCTCAGATCAGCGGGTGACGCTACCCGGCGGCACGGCGCGTACGGATCGCCGTTCGGACCTCCTGGGGCAGGCGACCGTGCGGCCCCGAAAAGATCTGACCATTGACTCCTTAGCCCGCTATACCCTGGAGTCCTCCCAGTGGCAGAGTTTTTCGATCGTGAGCCGATTTAATCCAAAGCCTGCCAATACGCTGAGCGTCGCGTATCGATTTGTGCGGGACTCCTCTAACACGATTGACCTTGCGGTTCAGTGGCCTGTGGCCAATCATTGGTATGCAGTGGGCCGATATCAGCAGGCGTTGCGTAATGTTGGGGGCGCTCGGGAGTCCATTAATCCTGGCCTGGTCGAGGCCCTGGCCGGTTTTGAGTACGATGGAGGCTGCTGGGTCACGCGAATTGTGGCCCAGCAGTATGCAGCCAACGCCACCCAGCGCAATACCACCTTGTTTTTTCAGATCGAGCTCAATGGACTGGGGCGGGTTGGAACCGATCCGATAGCGGCGTTGAGAAGAAATATTCCGAACTATCAGTCGATTAACCAAATCACGCCCTTGCCATCGAAATTTGATAATTTCCAGTAATGATCACTTTCTCTGCCTCTTCACTGAAACAATTTGCATCTCCCTTGGGCGGGCTAGCGAGAGCGCTGCTTGCCCTGGGGGTGGCGTCGATGCTGTCATCGATAGCCCTGACCAACGCCCATGGGCAGGCCAGCAGCCCCAGGAACCAAAACATTCAATTGATTGATCGCGTGTTGGCGATCGTGAATCGGGAAGTGATTACCGCCAGTGAGCTGGCCCGCCGCGAGAGGCAATTCGTTGCCGGCCTGACGCAGCAGGGAATCGCCATTCCCAGCCGAGCCATTCTGCGCGAGCAGGTATTGGAGCGCATGATTACCGATCGCGCGATGCTTCAGTTGGCCCGCGAGACCGGTATTCGGATCGATGAAATTACGCTGGATCGGAGTATTGCCCGCATTGCTGAGCAAAATGGCGTCTCTGTCAGTGGCTTTCGCAATCAGCTGGAGTCTGAGGGCATTTCTTTTGCCGCTTTTCGTGAAGATGTTCGAGAGGAAATCACCCTGACGCGTCTGCGTGAGCGCGAGGTGGACAACAAGCTGCAAATTACCGAGGCGGAAGTTGATACTTTTCTCGCTGCCCAAGGCCAGTCATTGCAGAAGACGGAGGAGTTCAGAATCGCGCAGATTCTCATTCGGATTCCTGAAAACCCTAGTCCTGCTGTTATTGCCGAGGCTGAGTCTCGTGTGAAAAAAGCTCAGGAAGCATTGCGCCCACCAAGAAGCTTTGCGAGTGTGGTGCGGGAGTTTTCCGATGCCCAGGATCGCGAGCAGGGAGGGAGCCTTGGCTGGAGAACTCGCGATCGTCTGCCAACACTTTTTTTGGATGCGATTTCTGGCCTAAAGCCGGGAGAGATCAGTAAGCCGGTCCGAAGCCCGAATGGATTTCATATTCTCCAGCTTGAGGAGCAGCGATCAGGCCTTCGCACCCAAGAGGTTGCGGTGCATCGGGCTCGCCATATTCTGCTGCGGGTTGATGCCCAGACGTCGGAAGACCAGGCCCGACGGCGTGCTCTGGAACTGCGTCGGCGGATTGAATTGGGCACTGAGTTTGGGCAGGTCGCCCGAGATCACTCCCAAGATCTCGGGTCTGCCCCGAGGGGCGGCGAGCTCGACTGGGCTTACCCGGGAGATACGGTGCCGGAGTTCGAGCAGGCAATGGTGGCCCTCAGTCCTGGCCAGATCAGCGACCCGGTTCGGTCCGCCTTCGGCATTCATTTGATTCAGCTCCTGGAGCGCAAGCGCGAGCCGCTGACGGAGCAGCGTCTAAGAACTGCAGCGCGCCTTGCATTGCGTGACGAAAAACTCGCCCAGGCCGTTGCCGATTGGGCCCGCGACGTCCGTGCCAATGCTTACGTTGAAATCAAGCGTGACGATCGCTGATGACCATATCGCGCGCAAGCGATTCGGTCAGAATTTTCTGCATGATCCCAGAGTAATCGCAGCAATTATTCAAGCGATTGACCCCAAGCCGGGTGATCGAATAATTGAGATCGGCCCCGGGCAGGCGGCGCTCACTGCGCCGCTGATTGCGAAGGCCGGCCATGTCCACGCAATTGAAATCGATCGGGATCTGGCGGCACGGCTGCGCAAGCGTTTTACCGCCTCTGAGCTCGTCATCACGGAGCAGGATGTACTGCGGACTTCTTTTTCTGCGCTGGCCCATCAACTCGGCGGGCCTTTGCGTGTCGTGGGCAATCTGCCCTACAACATCTCCAGCCCTATTCTCTTTCATTTGCTTGAGTCAGCTGAACAGATCACGGATCAGCATCTCATGCTTCAGAAAGAGGTCGTGGATCGACTGGTTGCGGCCCACGGATCAAAGATCTATGGCCGGCTATCCGTGATGCTTCAAGCCCGTTATCAGATGGAGCGTTGCCTGACCGTGCCGCCGGGAGCGTTCGTGCCGGCCCCAAAGGTAGACTCTGCAGTGGTTCGAATGGTGCCTCTGCAGTCTGCGGCAGTCAAGGTTCGGGACTGGCCGATTTTTGCTGCGGTGGTTGCACTGGCATTTTCTCAGCGGCGAAAAATGCTGCGCAAGTCGCTGGCGGCTTATGCAGCGATGCTTGACTGGGATGCGTTGGATATTGCACCCACCCAGCGGGCTGAGGAATTATCGGTCGATCACTTTGTGGGACTGGCCAATGCCGTGGCCAGTCTGCCGCTAGAACGTCGGCAGGGTGTCGAGCCGCGCTTTTCGTAGTACCGATTTGCCTTCTTCGAAGGTCGGCAGAATTTCTGCGACCTCTTCCCAGAAGCTTCTGCCGTGGTCCATGGTGTGGGTATGGGCCAACTCATGGGCGATCACGTAGTCAATGACTTCCTGGCCGAAATGAATCAGCCGCCAATTCAGCCGGATATGGCCATCTTCGGTGCAGCTGCCCCAGCGGCCGCGGGCATTGCTCAGACTGAACCTCGTATAACGACGGCCCGACTGCTCGCTAATGGCTTTCAGGCGCCGCGCGAAAAGTGCCTTGGCCTGACTCTGAAGCCAGGCATGGACGGTGTCGCGGATCTGCTCCAGTGAGGCCTCAGCGGAGAGTGCCAGCTGAAGCTCGCGACGAAAATCATCCCACTGTGTCTGACGGAGCGGCGGGGTAAGCAGCAGGGTGAGCGGCTTGCCAAGATATTGCAGTGAGGCGCCATGGGCCCATTGCTGCTCGGGCAGCAGGCGGTGCTGCTCAGACTGATGCCATTCGGCCAGCCGAGCCAAGAGCCACTTCGATTTTTCTTGCAGGATGTATTCAATGTCGCTGATCGGCACCCATCGCGGCGCATTGACTTGAATCATGCCTTGGCCAATTGACATGCCCACCGTTTTCCGTCGGGTTCGCCTCAGTAGCCAAGGCACCGTATAGCCCTGAAGGGCAACGGTGCGGTGTTTTTTTGGTGCGCCGTCGGGCGTGACCGATGGGGATTTTGGATCGGCCTTAAAGGCTTTACCGGTGGGGGAAGGGGGCGATGATGGTTTCGAATCGCCGATGCCGAAGGGCAAGAGAAACTGCTCAAGCAGTGTCATGCGGGGGCTCTCCGAGGTCGATCGGGGCTAATGCGTTGCATTTCTTGACTAATCCAGGATTCCACCTTAGCCATGAGAGTAGTCGCATCTTCATTTTCAGGCAAGAGGGGTGGCCCAAAAGAAACCGTAATGGTTCCCTGCTTTTTCAGAAATGATTTTCTTGGCCAGAGGTCGCCTGAGTTCATTGCAACCGGAATGACGGGCATACCGGTTGCAACGGCAAGACGTGTACCGCCTGTTTTGTAGCGTCGATAGTCACCCGGTAAGACGCGGGTGCCCTCGGGAAAAAAGACGATCCATCGTTGCTCATCGAAGAGCACTTTTTTACTTTGTGAAAGGATTTGATCAAAGGCTTCAGTGCCTTTGCCCCGGTCGATCGCGATCATACGCAGCAGGCTAATGCCCCAGCCAAAAAATGGCACCCACAGCAGCTCTCGCTTAAAAACAAAGCAGAGTGTTTTGGGCAAATACGCCGGATAAAACAGCGTCTCCCATGCGGATTCATGCTTGGAGAGCAGGATTGCCGGGCCTTTGGGCAGATGTTCTGCGCCCAGCACCCGGTGTTCAATACCCAAGAGCACCCGCGAGGCCCAGACCATCATCCTTGGCCACTGAATGGCGAGACGGTAGCGGGATTCAAACGGAAGAAATGGCCCCAGGATCAGAAATAATGTCGCCCAAAAGGCCAGTGATCCGCCCTGAAACAATAGAAAAACAGCAGCCCGTGCAGCTGGCATTAGGTGGATGCCCCTGCGGCTGCCACCAAAATCTGATCAATCGCGTCGGCGAGATTTTCAGCAATGCGGGTGCCTTTGGGCAGCTGCTTATCGGCATCGGTCTTGGCTGCCTGCAGAGTGCGTGATCCTTTCCCGGTCTTCACCAGCCACAAATCGGCAGCAACTGCTTCGCCTGCCTGCAAATCGCGCAGCGAGTCGCCCACGACTGAAACGCCTGCAAGATCGCGTTTGAATCGTCGCGAGATATCGTGCATCAGTCCAGGTGCAGGCTTTCGGCAGGCACAGCCGCTACTGTCAGTATGCGGACAAAAGAAAATTCCATCGAGTCGCCCACCCGCCTGATTGACCGCCTGCACCATTTTGTTATGGATCGCGTGCAAGGTATTGATATCAAAGAGTCCGCGTTCGATGCCGGATTGATTGGTGGCGACTGCAATTACCCAGCCCGCGTGAGTCAGCCGGGAGATCGCCTCGATGCTGCCCGGAATCGGCAGCCATTCATCCGGATTTTTGATGTAAGCATCACTATCGAAATTAATCACCCCATCGCGATCCAAAATGATCAGGGGGGCTGAAGTAGAGTGCTGGAGCATGGTGACAGAATGCCTTAGCCTGCAAGCCGAGAAAGATCCGCAACCTGATTCATTGAGCGATGCAAGGTCGCCAGCAGCGCCAGCCGATTGGCGCGCAGCTGGGCGTCTTCGGCATTGACCATGACCTGATCAAAAAATGCATCGACGGGGGCCTTGAGCACCGATAGGCCCGAAAGGGCCTCACTGTAGTGGCCTTCGGCGACTGCGGCCTCCGCATTGGGCCCGATCTCAGTGAGCATTTGTGCAAGTGCGCGCTCTGCAGTTTCTTTTAAAAGCTGAGGCTGGATGGATACAGTTGTCGCCTCGGATTTTTTCAGAATATTGCCAATCCGCTTGTTGGCGGCACACAATGACTCTGATTCTGGCCGCGTCATGAATTCCGCGAGTGCGGCCAGACGCTTGGGCACTTGGTCGAGCCGATCGGGGCACTGGGCGAGCACGGCCTCAATGGCCTCTGCACGATGGCCCTGCTCTCGCAGTTGCGCTCGCAAACGGTCCAAAATAAAAGCCTGCAGTGCGTTCAGATCAGGCTTTACAGCATCGATTCCATCAAAGGCCGCCTGGGTCTGCGAGAGCATCTGTTTTAAATCAAGCGATAAATCTTTTTCAATCAAGATGCGGACAACGCCCAGGGCATGGCGCCTGAGCGCAAAGGGATCTTTATCACCAGTGGGCGCAAGGCCAATGCCCCAGATGCCGACCATGGTTTCCATTTTGTCGGCGAGCGCCAAGGCGGTACCTGCCGCGTTGCGCGGCAGTTCATCGCCTGCAAAGCGCGGATGGTAATGGCCTTCAATGGCCAAGGCGACCTGTTCAGCTTCTTGATCATGCCGTGCGTAATAGGTGCCGACAATGCCCTGCAATTCCGGAAACTCGCCCACCATATCGGTGAGCAGATCAGCCTTTGCAAGCAGCGCGGCCCGCTCCGCCTGATCAGGCTGTGCGCCGGCGGCAGCGGCCCACTGCCGGGCCAGCCGTGCCAGCCGATCGATGCGTTGGCGTTGGCTGCCGATCTTGTTGTGATAGACCACAGCTGATAGGCCATCGATACGGGATGCCAGGCTGCGCTTTCGATCCTGATCAAAAAAGAATTTCGCATCCGATAGCCGTGCACGCAGCACCCGCTCATTGCCGGAGACCAAGACGACAGGATCCTTTGATTGGATATTAGCGACCAGCAGAAAGCGATTGGTGAGCCGGCCTTGGGCATCGGTAAGCGCAAAGTATTTCTGATTCTGCTGCATGGTCAGGATCAGACATTCCTGCGGCACTGACAGAAAGGCCGCCTCAAAGCGGCCCTCTAAGACTTCGGGCCACTCCACAAGACTGGTGACTTCATCCAAAAGCGCATCGGGCATCACCGCCCGATCCGGAGCCGCTTTGGAGTGCAAGGCCTTCTCAATTCGGCTGCGGCGATCAACAAATGAGGCGATGACCCGACCTTCTTTGAAAAGCTGCTCCGCATATTGATCGGCATGATCGAACTGGATTGGCATCGGGCAGTGAAAGCGATGGCCCTGTGTGGTGCGGCCTGCCTTGAGGCCAAGGCTTGAGATGGGCAGAATTTCGTCGCCGTAAAGCGCCACCAGCCCATGGGCTGGCCGCACAAAGTGCACGGTCTGGCCATCTTTAAGCTGATAGCTCATGACTTTCAGGATTGGCAGGCCTTCGATGGTCTGCGTGAGGGCAGGCTGCAGTGACTGGGCCAGCGATGCGCCCTTGGCCGTGTATTCATAAAATAACTGTTCCTGCTTGCCATCGTGCTCGCGCTGAAGATCAGTGAGTTCACAATCTTTGCCCAGTGTGACCCCCAGCGCCGCCAGCTTCTTGATCAAGGGGGCGGTCGGGTTGCCGCTGGCATCCAGCGCAATGGCTGTCGGCAGCAGTTTTTCTTTTTTTGGCCGGTCGGGTGCCTGCGGTCGGATTGCAGTAAGGCGCACTGCAAGACGCCGCGGACTGGCAAAACCCTGAACCTGAGTCGTGGAGTCGGTCAGGCCATCTTGTGATAGGCATTTAAGAATTGAATCGGCAAAGGCTTCACCCAAGCGCTTTAATGCCTTTGGCGGGAGCTCTTCGGTCAGCAGCTCCACGAGTAGTGAAGCGGTCGTCATGCTGGCTGATCCTTGAGCATCGGAAATCCGAGCTGTTCGCGCGACTGAACATAGGCCTGGGCTACGGCACGCGAGAGATTACGAATGCGTCCGATGTACTGGGCCCGCTCGGTGACAGAGATGGCGCCGCGTGCATCTAAGAGGTTAAAGGTATGGGCGGCCTTCAGGATTTGTTCGTAAGCGGGTAGGGTTAGGCCGGCTTCAAGTAGGCGCTGGGCATCGGCCTCATGCTCAGTAAATCGTGTAAATAGAACAGGCACATTGCTGTGCTCGAAGTTATAGCGGGACTGTTCGACTTCATTTTGGTGATAGACATCGCCATAGGTGAGCCGCTGCGTCTGGCCGCGTGATTCCCATTCGGTCCAGGTCAGATCAAATACATTCTCGACACCCTGCAGATACATGGCCAGCCGTTCGATGCCATAGGTGATCTCGCCAGTAATCGGTGCGCAATCTAGGCCGCCCACCTGCTGGAAATAAGTGAACTGGGTCACCTCCATTCCATTAAGCCAGACTTCCCAGCCCAAGCCCCAGGCGCCCAGCGTTGGGTTTTCCCAATCGTCTTCGACGAATCGAATGTCATTGATTTCGGGATCGATGCCCAGGGCCTTTAAGGAGCCCAGATAAAGCTCGAGAATATTTTCAGGAGAGGGCTTGAGCACCACCTGATATTGATAGTAGTGCTGAAGCCGATTCGGATTTTCACCAAAGCGGCCATCCTTTGGTCGGCGTGAGGGCTGCACATAGGCAGCGCGCCAGGGCTCAGGCCCGAGTGCGCGCAGAAAAGTCGCGGTGTGTGAGGTGCCAGCGCCCACCTCAAGATCAATGGGCTGCAATAGGGCGCAGCCCTGCGCCCCCCAGTAATGTTGCAGCGTCAGAATGATGCTTTGAAAGCTTTGCATGACCGGCATTTTAGCCGACCCGTGCGCATCGGCTATGGCCGACGGGCCTTTAAAGCGATTCCGATCACAAAGAACAGAAGACTGATCGCGAGAATTGGCAGGTTGCCCCAGCGGCTATACGGCGTGGTGCCCTGCATGCCCTTGACTTGCGCAAACAGTAGCCCCGGACTGCCAAACGCGATTTGATCGGTCACCACACCCCGATGATCAATCGCTGCAGTTGCGCCGGTGTTGGTTGCGCGAATCATGGGCCGGCCCGTTTCTATTGCCCGCATCCGCGAGATGGCCAGGTGCTGCGAGAGCGCAATCGTATTTCCAAACCAGGCGAGATTACTGATATTCAAAAGAATGGTGGGCTGCTGGCCGGCGGGTATCTCCGGTGATAGGGGGGCAATGATTTCTTCGCCGAACAAATCTTCAAAGCAGATATTCACACCGATCCGTTGATCCCGAACAGCAATCGGATCCTGACTTTTGGCACCGCGCTGAAAATCTCCCAGCGGCATTTTCATCAGATCAACAAACCAGCGAAAGCCCCAGGGAATGAATTCTCCGAATGGCACCAGGTGATGCTTGTCGTAACGGGCTGCAAAGCTTCCCGACGGCGTCGACTCATGAATTGCGATCAGGCTATTGCGATAACCATCTGGATCGCGCAGCGGCAGCCCCAGCATGACTGAGGCGCCGGCGGCCTGCGTGAGCCGGTAAAAGGCCTCTCGATAATCGGCCGGGGCGAGGTCCCAGGGCCGGACCATGGCGGTCTCCGGAAAGACAATCAGATGCGCACCGCCCGGGCCCGCGGCCGGCCGGGCGATTTCAAGATGGGTCTGCAGTGCCTGGGCCTCGCGATTGGGATCGAATTTCATGGACTGCTCAATGGCGCCTTGAACCAGCGCCACTTTGAGTGGCGCACCTGTGGGTTCAGTAAAGCGGTGATGGCCCAGTCCAAATCCGCCGGCCAACACCAGCAGCAATGCGCCAAAGGCGGGCCAGGACCGATGGCGGATCGTCTGCGCTGCCCACATCACGGCAAGCACCGACAGAAAGCCGACACCATAGACACCGACGATAGGCGCGTAGCCGGCAAGCGGTGTGTCAATGGCGAGGTAGCCCAGCCCGAGCCAGGGAAAGCCAGTCAAGAGCGTGCCGCGACACCATTCCGCCAGGGTCACAACCGCTGCGATTACAAAGGGCGCAGCCCACTGCTGGGTGCCCAGTCTTAGCCAGCGAATGAGCGCAAGGGCCCCAAGTGCATAGAGCGCGACATACAGCGCCAGCAGTAGGGTGGCGAGTGCGGCCAGCCATGCCGGCATTTCGCCATAGGTGTGCAGACTAATGTAAATCCAGTGCAGTCCTGCTGTGTAGGCCAGCACCACTGCAAGACTGGCAAGTCGCATCATGTCGCGTCGGCGACGGCGGAGCTCCGCTGAACGATCAGCACATGGATTTGGCGCGCATCGGCCCGCTGGACCTCAAACCGAAAGCCTTCGATATCGATCTGCTCGCCACGATGGGGCATGCGGCCGAAATGGTCCGTGACAAACCCCCCAATCGTGTCCACCTGATCATCGGCAAGCGTGCAGGAAAACGCAGTATTGAATTGCTCCAGCGGGGTCAGCGCCCTGACCCGGAAGCGGCCTGGCTGTCGGGGCATGGCCACGATATTGTCATCGTCTTCTTCGATATCGTGCTCATCTTCGATATCACCCACAATCTGTTCCAGTACGTCTTCAATCGTAATCATGCCGGCGACGCCGCCGTACTCATCGACCACCATTGCAATGTGATTTCGATTAACGCGAAAGTCCCGCAGCATAATATTGAGGCGTTTCGATTCCGGCACAAACACCGCGGGCCTGAGCATGCCCCGCAGGTCATCTTCCTGATGGGCAAGGCAGCGCAATAAATCTTTTGCCAGCAAGATGCCGATGATGTTGTCGCGCTTGCCTTCCATGACTGGAAAACGCGAGTGGGCTGTGCTCACCACAGTCTCCAAGATTTTTTCAAGCGGGTCATCGATATCGATGACATCCATCTGCGAGCGCGGAATCATCAGATCGCGGACCTGAAGATCGGCAACCTGCATCACCCCTTCCATCATCGAGACGGCATCGGCATCGATTACCGCATGCTCCTGGGCTTCCCGGAGCTGCTCCATGAGGTCTTCTTTGTCATCGGTCCGGCGAAAGAGCCGGGCAATGAGGCGTTCAAACTGAGATTTGAATCCGGCGCGCGGGTCGCCGGAGGGTCGATCACCCATGCGGTGAAATCAGAGTTAAGGAACTTGTATGGTGCCACAAGGCCATGGACCTGTCGCCGGGGTAAACCACCCCTAGACGGCGGACCCTTAGGCGTACGGGTTGGGGATGCGGAAACGGCCCAGGATGGCGGCCTCAAGCCATTCCATCGCCTCGGCCTCGCTTTTACGCTGATGATCCATTCCGCTGGCATGCAGCACACCATGAACAATAAGGTGGGCGGCATGGTGATCAGGCCGCTTGCCCTGCTGGCGTGCCTCGGCCTTGATGACCGGCATGCACAGCAAGAGATCGGCAGATAGCGTCGGCGCCGGAGTGTAAGGAAAGGTCAGGATATTGGTCGCGTGATCCTGGCCGCGGTAGTCGTGATTCAATC